>JACCDZ010826516.1_pt1 | contig 38706 bp, 36 predicted proteins | sample 7449551 | NCBI WGS metagenome assembly JACCDZ01 (sample SAMN15323452, study PRJNA562643) | freshwater metagenome | isolation source: river surface water | place: USA:Blue River Watershed | collected 2017-08-18
CCACCAAAAACAACCTCTTCGCTATTTTGACCGATTAATTCAAGATAGGAATTAACGCGATCTCTTTGCACCTTAGAAACTATTGGACCCATCATGGTTTCTGGATTTAATGGATCGCCAACTTTGAAATTCTTTACAAACTCCTTTAAGTGGCTAAATAGCTCTTCTTTCACGCTCTTTTCAACGATAATTCGAGAGCCAGCATTGCAAGTTTGACCGGCGTTGTAATAAATTGCCCAGCCGATGGTCTCTGCCGCTAGTTTCAAATTAGTGCAATCGCTAAGTACTACCTGCGGACTCTTGCCGCCTAGTTCTAGCGAAACTTGCTTCATGTTTGATTCCGCTGCATATTGGAGCATCTTGCGACCGGTTGGACCGCTACCGGTAAAAGCAATCTTTGCCACATCCATATGTTTTGCCAGAGCTTGCCCAGCTTCTGCACCTAAACCAGGAACCACATTAAATACACCTTCTGGCAAACCTGCTTCGATTGCCAGTTCTGCCATACGAATTGCAGTTAACGATGAATTTTCAGCGGGTTTGATAACTATTGAATTACCCATTGCTAAAGCTGGTCCAAGTTTCCATGAAGTAATACTCATTGGATAATTCCAAGGAACAATTGCGCCAATTACACCTAGTGGTTCTCGCGTCACCATTGCCAAAGCATTTCTAGGTGCTGGTGCAATTTCATCGTAGGTCTTATCTATAGTTTCGGCATACCATTGAATTACGCGAGCTGAGTTTCGAGTATCAACTGCTAAAGAATCACTAATTGGCTTTCCAACATCAAGTGTTTCTAGCAAAGCTAATTCATCTCGGTGTTGGTTTAGCAATTCCGCCCAGCGCAACATGATTGCTTTTTTATCTCTTGGGTTCATTTGAGACCAGATGCCAGAATCAAAAGCACGTTTTGCAGACGCAACTGCTTTATTGACGTCTTCGCTATCACCCGCTGCAATATTGGCAATGCTTCTATTTAGCACCGGTGAGAAATCTTCTAGTATTTTGCCGGAAGCAGATGGAATTGATTTACCATCAATAAATATATTGCCGTTGGGTTTTACTTTACTTGCTCGTTCTTGCCAGATCTCTGTTGTAGACATAGTGAGAATGGTAGGCATCTACCTATATATGCTGGCAATAAGTCGGTTGCATCAGTTGCAACGCAACTACAAAATAGTCGAAATGAAGCGCTTTCCTACCCCATTTCGGGCAAAGGCAATCAAGGTTAAGCCGAACTCATCGGCCAATTCGATGGCTAGTGAAGTGGGCGCACTAACGCCAACCATGGCTGAGATTCCAGCAGTTATAGCTTTTTGAACAATTTCATAACCGGTGCGGCCAGAGACCACCAAAGTCCAATCTGAAAGTGGTAGCTGGCCATCCATTAGCGCTTGACCAATTACTTTATCCACTGCGTTATGTCGACCAACATCCTCTTTGGAATATTTGATTTCACCATGTGGATTTACCAATAGCGCGGCATGCAATCCACCAGTTTTAGAGAAAATTGCTTGATTCTTATCTAGCAGTTCTGTGTAATGCGAAAGCTGCATATCACTTTTGGTAGTTGGTTTTACTTTTGCTATTCCACGCTTATGTAGATCAGAAATGTTTTCGGATCCACAAACTCCACATGCAGAGTTCATGGTGAATCTACGATCTAATTTTCTTGAAAAATCGGGGGCATCATTTGTAACTTCTGCAATAACTACATTGGCTCTCTGACGTGGCGTTAAAGATCTATCGCCACAAACAATTACTGAGATTAATTGTTCTGGTTTAGTTAGAAATCCTTCTCCCCAAAGAAAACCAGCAGCAAGCTGCAAATCTGCGCCTGGGGTGCGCATAGTGATACCAAGTTGTTCTTCTTGGTCACCTTTTTTAATTCTAATTTCTAATGGCTCTTCAACCACCACGCTATCTGATGTGGTGGTATCAGAATCACTTCTCTTTACCTTTACCTTTTGAATTGATGAAGGCGCATCATTTTGCATGACGATAAAACTCAGTGTGATCTGGCGCTAATGTACCTTTGCCGATAATTAAATCAGCAGCACGTTCTGCAACCATCATCACTGGCGCATAGATATTTCCATTGGTTACATATGGGAATACTGAAGCGTCTACAACGCGTAAGCCTTCAACTCCATGAACTTTCATAGTCTCTGGATCTACAACAGACATTTCATCGGTTCCCATTTTCGCGGTGCATGATGGATGCAGCGCAGTTTCCGCATCTTTTCTCACCCAATCGAGAATCTCTTCATCGGTTGATACCGATGGGCCAGGTGAGGTTTCGCCTGCATTCATTGAATCCATTGCTGGTTGGGTCATGATGTGGCGTGCCTGGCGAATTGCCTCAATCCATTCACGTCGATCTTGATCCGTAGAGAGATAATTAAAAAGCATTGCAGGTTTCTCAAGTGGATTTGTGCTCTTAATCTTTAACCAGCCACGAGAATCTGAATACATCGGGCCGATATGGAATTGATAGCCATGTCCACCTTTTGGTCCAGAACCGTCATAACGAATTGCCAGCGGCAAGAAGTGATACATCAAATTTGGATAGGCAACCTCATCATTACTTCTGGTAAAGCCACCCGCTTCGAAATGATTTGTCGCGCCAGGACCAGTGCGGAAGAAGAGCCAAAGGAAGCCAATCCATGGTCGCTTCCAGAATTTCAGTGAAGGTTGTTGAGTTACTGGCTGCTTACATTTGTATTGAACATAAACTTCTAGATGATCCTGCAAATTAGCGCCAACGCCAGGCAAATGATGAACCATTTGCACACCAAGTGGCGCTAAATCTTTCTCATTGCCAATACCAGATAGCTGTAGCAGCTGTGGTGAATTAATTGCACCTCCGGAGAGAATTACTTCTCGTCCTTTGATTGTCTGCTTCTTACCTTTGATCAACACTTCGACGCCTACTGCGGTTTTGCCTTCAAACAAAACTTTAGTCACCATCGCGCGAGTTTTGATCTCTAAATTCTTTCGCTTCTTAACAGGATATAAATAGGCGCGAGCCGCACTTAAACGTCGACCTCGATAAACATTTCGATCAAATCGCGCAAAACCTTCTTGGCGATATCCATTTACATCTTTGGTTAAATTAAATCCAGCTTGTTGCACCGCTTCAAAAAAAGCTTTGAATAGCGGTCCCTTTGATGGACCTCTTTCGAGTTTGAGTGGACCATCGCCACCGCGTAATTCACCTTTTGGATCTGCAATGCAAGTTTCCATCTTTTTAAAATATGGCAAGCAATGTGCAAAATCCCAATTCTGCATTCCTTGATCTTTGCCCCAACGTTCGTAATCCAATGGATTGCCACGTTGAAAAATTTGGCCATTAATTGAAGAAGATCCGCCGAGGACTTTGCCGCGAGCATGATAAATCTTTCGATTATTCATATGAGGCTCTGGTTCGGATTCGTACATCCAGTCGTAATACTTGCTACCGATTGGGAAAGCTAAACCTGCCGGCATATGTATGAAAACATCCCATATGTAATCTGGGCGACCCGCTTCGAGAACTAATACCTCTTTATTCGGATCTGCGCTTAAACGATTAGCTAAAACGCAACCTGCCGAACCACCACCGACGATGATGTAATCATAGGTTTTCAAAGAACTACTCCGTTCATAAATAAAACCGCCCGGCTAAATTCTATCTAGCCGGGCGGTTTTATTAGTAATTAATTACTTACCGGTCCAAGCCTTAACTTGGTCAGCGTGAGCATCAATCCACTTCTGTGCTGCCTCTTCAGGCTTCATTCCGCCTTCGATATCTGCAGCTACAGAGTTCTGATCATCATTTGTCCACTTAAAGTTCTGGACAAGTGTTGCAAATGGTGAACCAGAGTCCATCAACTTCTTCGAAGCAAGCTTCACAAGAACTGTTTCTGGATAATCGGTTAGGCCGCTTGCTTTCGCAGCATCTGCCCAATCGTTAGCTGGGAAGTTAACGCGTGACTTCAATAGGCCAGGCATCTTCACGAAGAAGGTCTGTGGCTCATAGAAGTATGCAATTGCAGGAGTCTTATTTGCCTCTGCCTTTGTAAGAACTTCAATCAGCGCAGCTTCTGAACCAGTTGAGATTGCTTTGAAGTTCAACTTATTAGCTGAAATCATCTTCTCACCGATTGTGGTGTAGCCAGGAGGGCCTTCATACCAAGCACCCTTGCCGCCAGAGTCTGCAGTCTTAAATAGATCTGCATACTTATTTAAGTTCTTTGAATCTGTGATGTCTGGGTATTTTTCAACCATCCAAGGTGCAACGTACATGCCGATACGACCAATGTTGCCGTTTGGACCAACTTCAACGATCGCTTCGCGATCTACCCATTCTTGCCAACGGCCGCCGCCCCAGTCTTCGATTACTACGTCAACTGTGCCAGCTTCCATCGCATCGTAAGTCACGCCAGCTTCTTCAAGTGTGGTCTGGTTGATTGTGCAACCTAGTTCCTTCTTAGCAATTTCTGCTACAACTTGTGCTGATGCTGTGTAACCATTCCAAGCATGCATTGCAATACCCCAGGTACCGCAATCTGCTGAAGCCTCTTCGGACTTTGAGCTACAAGCTGTTAGCACAAGGGAGAATGCCAAGACTGAAGATGCAAGCGCAATTTTGCGACCATGCTTTAATCTCATTACCCCTCCTTGGATAATTTAAGTGTGAGCGCAAGCCTAAGCGTTATTGGCCTCACATGGAATAGCAAAACTAACTTTTTTTACGCTCTTTTTGCGGCAGCTTGAGCAATTCGATCAATAGTTACACCAAGCAAAAGAATCACTAATCCAGCAACCAAACCTTTACCTTGAAGTTCTGGCTTTGAACCGCCAAGAATTACTAGGTATCCAAGACCACCTGAACCAACGAATCCACCAATGACAATTACTGCCAGCACGAAAATCATTCCTTGATTGGTGGCAAGTAGTAGCGCCTTCTTAGAAGCAGGTAATTGCACTTTAGTAATAATTTGTCGGACATTAGAACCGGCTGCAGTGGCCGCTTCAACAATGGTCGCAGGAACTGCCCTTATTCCCTCTCCAACAATTTTTACCACTACTGGAATTGAATAGATGATGCCCGTAGCAATCGCCGTAAATCTAGTTGGGCCAAATAGGCCAAGCATCGGAACTAGATATACGAAAGCAGGAAGTGTTTGTCCTGCATCTAAGAATGGACGTAAGAAGGCATCGGCTTTATTACTTCTACCAACCCAGATTCCTAGACCGATTCCAATAATCATTGTTAATAGAGTTGCCACAATTGTTTGGGTTAAAGTAATCATTGCATCAAACCAGAGGCCAGATCCCACAATTAACATCAAAAGTGAAAATGTAAGTATTGCTACGCGATAACCACCCATTACCAATGCCACAATCACAAACATGGTGACCGTCATATACCAAGGTGCTCTTGCAAGAACATCTTCAATTGGATTTAGGACCCAATTTGAAATTAAATCTTTGAAACCCACAGTTAAGAAATATAAATCTGTAGTTAAGAAAGTATTAACTTTGTTAGTTATTGTTTCAACTTGCAAGGCAATACTGAATTTCTCAGGAAATACTGCTAGAAATTCCACAAAACTTGATAACACGGTCGCTACCGCTGCAAATACTCCAGCACCAATCACCTTATTTCGGCGCGCCTTTAACTGAGCTGGTGTGGGTGGAATAAATGATTGTTGCTTCTTTGCGGCCGCACTTGTGGCTCGATCCAGCATGATAGCTACAAAAACCACTGCAAAACCTGCCACAAAACCACGACCAACATTTCGAATGATTAGCGCTTCGACCACTGGTTTACCAAGTCCAGGTGCGGCAATTAAAGCGGCGATAACCACAAATGAAAGTGCGGCCATAACTGTTTGATTAATACCTAGCACAATCATTTGCTTTGCCATTGGCAGTTGTACTTTGCGCAAAGTCTGTTTATTGGTAGCACCCATCGATATGGAAGCTTCTACGGGAGAAAAGTTTAAAGTCCTAATTGCATGTGAAGTAATTCTGATAGTTATCGGAATGCTGTAAACCATGGTTGCAATAGTTGCCGCAGCGACGCCAATCATAAAGAAGAGGGCTAACGGAGCGAGATAAACCAAAGTAGGAAGGATTTGGGCTAAATCCAACATTGGTGTAAGAATTTTTAATACTCGATCGGATAGACCAGCCCAAATTCCAAGTGGAATTCCGATTGCAAGTGAAAGTAATACTGCCGCGATGGTCATTGCAATTGTGTCCATCGTAAATTGCCACATGCCAAGTGCTCCGCAAGCAAGTAAGAGTGCAACCGAAAGCAGTGCAATTCTTAAGCGACTTGTTGCATAAACAATGAAACCAACTATTGCGATAACTCCAAACCAACCAATGTATGGTGCTGGAGCGCCATTAGTTGGAACCGAGATATAGGTACGAATAAATTCTACGAAGCCGGTTATTGCTAACCGGATTGGGTTAAATAGGTATATAAAGAGTGGACTCTTAGTGCGATTGCCTCGGATTGATTCGGCGGCTTCACCAAACACTGTAGTAACGGGAGTGTTTGAGGCCACCGAAAGTTCCATGGTGTCGCGGCCCTGTAACAGTTTGGCCAGAGCCCACCAGATGGCAACTAAGCCAAGTAGGAAATAACCCTTATGTTGCTTTACTTTTTCCAGCATTAATTGACTCCGGCAATTAGCCCAAGCACATCTTCTGCTGAGACCACGCCAATTGATTTTCCATTATCTACTACATGCACTGGGTAATGAGCATCAAGAATTTTTGAAGTCGCTTCGCGAATGATGGTATTTGAAGCTAATTCAATACTAGCCGCAGTTTCGTCTGAACGTAGCGGCCTTGCCAAATACTTAAGAGTCAACACATGTGACTTTGCGATATCTCGCACGAAATTAGCTACGTAATCATCTTTTGGATTGGCAACTAACTCTTCCGGTGTGCCCACTTGTATCAGTGCACCATCGCGCATGATTGCAATACGGTCACCAACTTTTGCTGCTTCTTGCAAGTCATGAGTAATAAAGACCATGGTTTTACCTAAATCATGATGCAAACGAATAACTTCATTTTGCATGTCGCGACGAATCAATGGATCTAAAGCTGAGAATGGTTCGTCTAAAAACATAATTTGTGGATCTACTGCAAGCGCGCGTGCCAAACCAACGCGCTGCTGCATGCCGCCAGATAGTTGTTCTGGGTAAGCTTCGGAATAACCTTGTAGGCCAACTAATTCAATTACTTCATGGGCTCGCTTGTGACGTTCTGCTTTTGATACTCCGTTAATTTCTAAAGAGTATGCGATGTTATCGACAACTTTTCGATGTGGAAGTAATCCGAAATGTTGAAAGACCATTGAAAATTTAGTGCGTCTAAGTTCACGTAGTCGATTGGCATCTACTTTGAGAATATCTTCCCCGTCATAAACCAATTCGCCTTGGGTTGGTTCGATTAATCGAGTCATGCAGCGAACCAGGGTTGACTTACCTGAACCAGATAAGCCCATTACAACGAAAACTTCGCCCTTTGCTACTTCAAAAGAGACATCTCTTACGGCGATGGTATTGCCGGTCTTATTTCTAAGTTCGGTGCGAGTTAAATCAGCATCAGGAGTACCAATTAACTTCTCAGCGTTTGGCCCGAAAACTTTCCAAACATTCTTAACTGAGATCATCGACGTTGATGACATTTATCCTCCGGATTTGTCTGTGGTTAGCGTTCGGCAAACCAACCTGATTTAGCAGGCATATTGTTGGTCCAAATGTGTTTACTTTCAAGGAATTCCGAGAGTCCGTGCTCTCCTAATTCTCTGCCGATGCCAGAGGCTTTAAATCCGCCCCACTCTGCCTGCGGTTTGTATGGACCGTAATCATTTACCCAAACGGTTCCGTGGCGAAGTGCCCGTGAAACACGTTTGGCTTTAGCATCGTCTTTGGTCCAGACCGCACCGCTTAAGCCATAAATCGTGTCATTTGCAATCGCAATGGCTTCTGCTTCAGTCTCAAAAGTTTCTACCGTAATTACTGGGCCAAATGATTCGTCTTGGACACAACTCATTTTGGTATTGCAACCATCAAGAACGGTTGGCGGGAAGAAGTTGCCCTTTGCAAAATCTCCTTCGGTTAATTTCTTGCCGCCCACTAAGAGTTTTGCACCTTCAGCAACTGCCTTATCGACATACTCCTGCACTTTATTTAAATGGTTTGCACTAATTAATGGACCCGTTTCCGCTTCTGTTGAAGTTGGTCCGCCAACTTTAATTTCTTTAGCGCGACGTGCAATTTCAGAGACTACTTTTTGGTGAATTGATTCTTCCACTACTAATCGAGTGCCGGCTGAACATACTTGACCTGAATGTAGGAAACCTGCGGTGACCGCGTTATCGATTGCCGCATCTAAGTCAGCATCAGCAAAGATGATATTTGGATTCTTGCCACCTAGCTCTAGGGCAACTTTCTTTATGGTCTTTGATGCCAAAGACATGATTCGCTGGCCAATGCCAAGACTGCCCGTAAATGAGACTAAATCAATTCGTGGATCTGCAGTAAGTAAATCTCCGATTGAGGAACCTTTGCCAAGAATTAAATTTGCAACACCAGCTGGAACACCGGCTTCATCGATTAATTTAAATAGATGTATTGCAGTCGACGGCGTAAGTTCAGCTGGTTTTACGATGAAAGTACATCCGGCAACCAACGCGGGCGCAACTTTCCAAGAGACTTGAAGCAATGGGTAATTCCAAGGTCCAATTAAAGTGCAAACTCCAACTGGCTCTTGAACCACACGAGAATCAATGTGTTCAATGCCTACATTTACAACGCGGTCATGTTCCTTCTTGCCAATCTCAGCAAAATGGCGAAAACAGGCAATCACATCTGCAATGTCATATTCAGCTTCAATGAGGCGCTTTCCAGTGTCATCGCTTTCAAGTTTTGCCAAAATCTTTAGATCGCGTTCCATCAAATCGGCAATTTTGCCAACTAAGTCAGAACGTTTTTCAAAACTCCAGCTAGTAAATTCACCTGAATCAAAAGCGGTACGAGCTGCTTTGATTGCAAGTTCAACATCAGGTGCAGTTGCTTCAGCAACAGTTGCAACTAAATGTCCATCAGCGGGACTTATGACATCGCAGGTCTGACCTTCTACCGGCGAGACCCACTTCCCGTTTACGTAAAGAGTATTACTCACCTAACTCTGATTTTCTCTTTGCTACATAATCTTGTAGCCCAGTAAGAATTGAGGCATCCATCTCTGGTTGTACATACTCTTCGAGTTTCTTCTTCCAAATTTCTTCTGCACGAGCACGGGTGTCCTTCGCGCCAAGACGTGTCCAGCGATCGTAGTTATCGCTATTTGTTAAAAATGGACGATAGAAACAATCACGGAAACGCTCCATGGTGTGTGCAGCTCCCAAGAAGTGTCCACCATGGCCAACTTCTTGATGAGCATCAAATGCAAGTGATGCTTCGTTAAATTCAAGCGGAGTAAATTCGGCCATTAATGCTTGAAGAATTTCAATATCAACAATGAACTTGTCATATGACGAAACAAGTCCACCTTCTAGCCAACCGGCTGAGTGCATAACCCAGTTGGTTCCGGCTAAGAATGTAGGCAACATGGTCATCAAAGTTTGATATCCAGCTTGCGCATCAACAGTTTGAGATGAATTTAGCGTTCCACCGCCACGGAAAGGCAAGTTAAAACTGCGGGCAATTTGGCCGGTGCAAAGTAGGCCAATACCTGATTCTGGAGTACCAAATTGTGGTGAACCTGATTGCATATCTACGTTTGATAAGAATGAACCAAATACCACCGGTGTTCCTGGGCGAATCAATTGTGCAAGTGCAATACCGGTGAGCGCTTCCGCAATTTGCTGTGCCAAAGTTGCTGGAATTGTTACTGGTGACATCGCACCCATTAATAAGAATGGAGTAAATACCACTGGCTGACCTGCGAGCGCATATTCACGCATCGAATCAAGCATGCGATCATCCCAACGAAGTGGTGAGTTGCAGTTGATAAGAGAGATAAGTGCAGGAGTTTCTTCAATAGCCTTGCGGCCACCGTGAATAATTTCGGTCATCGCAATTACATCGCGTGCATTCTCAGCCGACACCACGTTGCCCATGAAGAATTTATCGGTCAAAGTAGCTTGCGCCATCACCATATCTAAATGGCGAGAATCAAGTGAAAGGTCATTTGGCTCTACTACAACGCCACCAACAGAATCGAGTGCATCAAAACTCTGCGCAAGCTTGCAGAAGTTTTGGAAATCATTGAACGTACCATCGCGACGAGTTGAACCTTCCAATACGAAAGGCGGGCCATAAACTCCACCAAAGACCATGTGGTTGCCACCAATGTGCACATTTCGTTTTGGATTGCGAGCGCGTAGATCAAATTCAGATGGTGCCTTAGCTATTTGCTTCAAAATCCATTCTGGATCGAACTTAACTAATTCACCGGTAACTTCTTGGCCAGCTTCTTTCAACATATCGACTGCCCACGGACTTGCGAACTCAAGACCGATTTCGGAAACAATTCGCTTCCAACCAGCATTTAATGTTGCCATCGATTCTTCAGAGAGAATCTCGTAACGAGGCATTTTATTTACAAACATTTTTCGCCTTTCGCTTGCTTGACCTGAGCCAACCTTAGAGAATACGCTCAGATAATGGAACAGGGGTTCCATTATGCGGAACAGTAAATTTTAACCATAGTGCAGGCATAGGCGGTGAATTTATGGCTCTAACCGGAACGCAAGCAGTTGATCGTGCAACTTCGCTGCTGATTGCAATTTTAAATTCACCCGAACCACCACTGCTCTCCGAACTTTCACGCCAACTTGGTTTACCTAAATCAACTACCTCCAGAATTCTTGGTGCGCTAGAACGTCAGGGTCTTGTTCGTCGAGATCGCAACAGCGCATACCTAGGTGGCGAAGTATTACTTCGATATGCATCAACTCAGAATCAGGATGCAGCATTAATTGCAAGAATGCGCCCGGTTCTAGAAAGTTTGGCTGCGAAAACTTCGGAATCAGTTAATTTAGCTGTGCCAGGTTCTGATGATCTTAAATTAATTGATCAAGTTGATGGCAAGCATTTGCTAGGTGCCACTAATTGGATTGGGCGTAATGTTCCTTATCATGCTTCCGCACTTGGAAAAGTTTTGCTCGCATTTGGTGCAGCTTCACTGCCAACCGGAACACTTCAAACAAAAACTACTCGCACCATCACAACTCGTTCAATGCTAAATGCAGAGTTGGAAAAAGTGCGAAAAGCAGGTTTTGCAATTATCGACAATGAACTTGAAGATGGTTTAGTTGCGGTAGCTGCGCCAGTTTTCGCCATTGATGGAAATGTCATTGCGGCAATCTCAATTTCAGGACCGGATGCTCGAATCAGTCGCGAGCAATTAAATAAGTTTGGTGAACTAATCATCAAAGAGTTAAAGATAGAAAGCACACAGATAGCGAAAGCTAAAGGAAAGGTAGGCGCAGCATGAGCCATGAAGAGATCCTCAAAGGCTTATTCGATGAGACTCTTGTAGGAAACGCTCCTGCAGTACTCGAACTAACCAATAAAGGAATTGCAGATGGCATGGACCCATCATCAATCCTCTTTGACGCTTTGATTCCAGCTCTTGAAGAGGTTGGCGCCCGTTTCGAGCGTGGCGATTTCTTCGTACCAGAGATGTTGATTTCAGGTAAGGCAATGTCAGGTGCGCTTAACGTTTTGCGTCCACTTCTAGCGCAAACTGGCGCTGAATCTGTCGGTACATTCTTAATGGGTACCGTAAAGGGCGATGTTCACGACATCGGCAAGAACTTGGTAAACATCATGCTTGAAGGCGCTGGCTTTACCGTAATTGATATTGGTGTTCAGGTTGCACCTGAGAAATTTGTTGCGGCAATCAACGAACATAAGCCAGATATTGTTGGTATGTCAGCCTTCTTAACTACCACCATGCCAATGTTCAAAGTTAACATCCATGAAATTAATAAAGCTGGTCTTCGTGATCAAGTAATCATCATGGTTGGCGGCGCTCCAGTTACTCAAGAATATGCAGATGTAGTCGGTGCTGATGGTTATGCCGCAGATGCTTCAAGTGCCGTAAAGGTTGCAAAAGATCTTCTAGCAAAGAGACGCGCAGCGGTATGAAATTCCTGCCATTAATCGAAGACGCAATCAAGAAGCCGGTTTTTGGTTGCCAGATGTGTGGTCAATGTGTGCTCCACTCAACTGGAATGGTTTGTCCAATGACATGCCCAAAAACTCTTCGCAATGGACCTTGTGGCGGAGTTCGAGAAAATGGCAATTGCGAAGTTAAACCAGAGATGCAATGCATTTGGGTTAAAGCATATGATCGCAAAGAAACTCTACATCTACCTCAGGTTTGGAAAGATCACTACAACGATTTGCGCCCACCTGTAGATATGCGTCTAAAAGGAACTTCTTCCTGGTTAAATTTAATTACCAAGCGAGATAAGCAAACACCAGCTGGCTGGGCGGCTAATGAGTAATCTGCAACATTTATTTGAAAATACTAATGATTTAGTTTTTACTGCTGAATTTCCATCTATTGATGGTGGCGGCATGGAGAAAGTGGCTAAAGAGGCAGATCGTTTACGTCCATGGTTTGATGCAGTTAATTCAACAGATAATGCTGCGGCTCATGCGCATGCTTCGAATTTATCTGTCGCGATTGCGATCAAACAACATGGTCTCGAACCAGTTATGCAGATCGCGCAACGCGATAAGAATCGTTTGGCAGTTCAGGCTGACATTATGGGCGCTGCACTTCATGGCATTGAAAATATTGCGCTTATGACTGGCGATGATGTGACGGCTGGCGATGAACCAGAAACGCGCCGAGTCTTTGACTTAGATGGCCCAATCGCAATTAAAGTCGCTGAAATTATCCGTAACGGAACTTACCTTTCCGGACGCAAAATCAATCCCGCTCCTTCGCTATTTATTAGCGCGGTAGAAAATCCCGGAACTCATCCTTTTGAATATCGAATTGATCGAGCCATCAAGAAGCAGAAAGCTGGCGCTCGTTGGTTGCAATTACAACTTTGCTTCCACATGGATCGCTTAGAAAATTTCTGCAAAGGCGTAGCTGCTCACGGAACAAATTTGCCAATCTTGCCTAACGTCATTTTGATAAAGGGCGCTAAAGGGATGCAGTTCATGAACGAAAATGTTCGTGGCATCAATATTCCGCAAGAAATGATTGACCGCGTTGCTAAAGCAGCTGACCCAGCTGAAGAGGCTTACCAATTAACGCTCGAACTAGCTAAGCATGCATTGGCACAACCAGGTGTGCGTGGCTTACATGTAACAGATTTCCGTCACGACGACTCACTCGATCGATTAATGACGGATCTTGGCCGAACCAGGAAGAATGGATAAGAAATGCAAACAGTAGTTAGCTCACCAACCAAGACCGTAACTATCGGTGATGACAATCCTTTTTGTATCATCGGAGAACGCATCAACCCAACTGGTCGCCGAATTTTCCAAGAGCAAGTACGTGCTGGAGATTTATCAGCAATCATTAAAGATGTTAAGGCGCAGGTAGAAGGTGGCGCAGATATGTTGGACGTCAACATGGGCGTACCACTAACCGATGAAGCAGATTTGATGCGCCAAGCAATCAAGATGGTGCAGGAACTTACCGATCTTCCAATTTGTATCGACTCATCAGTACTCGAAGCGTTAGAAGCAGGACTTCAGACATATCAAGGTCGTGCTTTAGTTAATTCAACAACTGGTGAAGATGATCGATTAGACCATATCTTGCCGCTGATTAAGAAGTATGACGCTGCAGTGATCGCACTTCCAAACGATGAAACTGAAATCCCAATGACTGTTGCAGATCGGCTAAAAATTACCGAAAAAATCCTTCGGGCATGCGACAAACATGGCATTTCACATGACCGAATTGTGCTCGATCCGCTAGCTATGCCGATTGGCGCAGAACCACAAGCTGGCAATCTTTTCTTTGAAACAGTTCATGAAATTAAGCAACGTTGGGATTTGAACATGACTTGTGGAGCATCAAATGTTTCATTTGGTATGCCAAACCGACATGCAATTAATGCGGCATTCTTGCCTGCTGCAATGACCGTAGGTTTAACCTCTGCTGTTATGGATGCACGTACACCTGAAATCGTCTCAGCAGTACGCGCTACTGATATTCTGCTTGGAAACGATCAATATGGCGGAGCATGGATTACTCGCTTCCGCGCCATGGAAGCAGCTGCTAAAGCACAGGCATGATTTTCTAGTTATGGCAAAAGAATTCAATCCGGATCTTGCCGGACATGATGGCGCTAGCCGTGTTAAATTACATTTTCGCGCGCTAGAAAAAGATGGCGAAGTATCTGCTGAAAAGATAGTTACAGTCCCATCTGGCGTTAGTGCATTTGATGCAGCATCATGGAATGGCATTGCGATTGATTCAACTTGTGGCGGTTACGGAACTTGTAAGAAATGTAAAATTCAAATCACGGATGGCAGCGTAGAGCCTTCAAAATTAGATTTCCGCGCTTTCACCCCAGATGAGATTCAAAGTGGTTGGCGCCTTGCTTGCATGGTCCGAACTACAAAAGATATCTCTATTGATGTGCCACCGCTTACTACTAGACCAAAAGCGGCCACCGTTGGTGTTGGCAGACAAATTATTTTGCGACCTGGAATCCAAAAGCGATATGTCGAACTTTCAGAACCTACCCTCTCAGATCAACGCACTGACATTGTTAGACTTCTTGAAGCTATTGAAGATATTGAGCCAACATATTCTTTAGATATTCTGCGAGAGCTACCAACAGTCCTGCGCAAGAATAATTTTAAAGTCACCGCGGTATTCGCAGACCAAGAGTTAATCGCAATAGAAGGTGGAGATACCAGCGAAATTCGTTACGGAATTGCCTTTGATTTGGGCACCACGACCGTAGTTGCCACTTTGATTGACTTAAATACTGGAGCGCCTGCGGCTGTTAAATCGATACTAAATAAGCAACAACCTTTTGGTGCAGATGTCATCACTCGAATAAGTGCAACCATGATGGATCCAGAAGGTTTGGGCAAACTTCGAACTTTGGCGCAAGAGACTTTGGCGCAATTAACAAGAGAAGTATGTGAAGAAGCAGACGTTAATCCGCTTAATGTCTACGAAGTTGCGATGGCTGGCAATGCAACTATGACTCAAATAATTCTAGGTATAGATCCAGAACCACTAGGTGTTGCGCCATTTATTATGGCTACTGCTGATTATCAGCCAGTTGATGCAACCGAACTTGGACTTTCAATTCACCCAAGAGGCAAAGCAATCATCTTGCCTTCACTTGGCGCATACGTTGGTGGAGATATCGTTGCCGGAGCACTTGCCTCAGGTATGGATCGTGACAAACGTTTACGTTTATTTATCGATGTCGGAACTAATTGCGAAATTATTTTAGGTAATGGCGAAAAAATTCTGGCAACTGCTGCCCCAGCAGGACCTGCCTTTGAAGCTGCCTCAATTAAATGTGGTGTTCGTGCTGCGGCTGGCGCTATTGAAACCGTAAAAGTTGTAGATGGCAAACTTGAAATTGGCACTATTGATGACGCACCAGCAATCGGTATCTGTGGTTCTGGTCTAGTTGACGCCGTAGCTTGTTTGGTGCAATTAGGTATTCTCGACTCATCTGGCAAGTTCAATGCAGTGGATGATCCAAATTTAGTCGAACGAGATGGCGAAAAGATTTACATGCTCACAGAAGATGTTTTCTTAAGCCAAAGAGATGTCCGCGAATTGCAATTTGCCAAGGCTGCAATTGCTACTGGATGGGCGTTATTGGCTGAAGAGTTTGGCATTGAAGATAAAGATATTCAGCAAGTGCTACTGGCAGGTTCTTTTGGTTCCTACCTATCCCCTGCATCTGCAGTAAAGATTGGACTTGTGCCAAAAATCAGCGTTTTGCGAATAGTTTCAGCAGGTAACGTAGCTGGTGAAGGTGCAAAGATGGCGCTACTTTCAACTCAAGAGCGCCATGGTGCCATGACCCTGCTGGATGAAATTAAATACGTAGAACTATCCGATCGCGAAGATTTCAATGATAAGTTCGTAGAAAGATTGGCTTTCCCAGTTTGACCACTGCAGTGATTGCGTGTGGTGCGATAGCTAGCCATATTTCTAATATCGCATCACGAGAGAATTTTGATATCACTATCTACCCGTTGCCGCCATTACTTCACAACCAGCCTGAAAAAATTGCTGGCGAGGTAGAGTTAAAAATTGCAGAAATTAAAGATAAGTACCAGAAAATTGCAGTTGCTTACTCCGATTGTGGTACCTATGGAGCGCTAGATAAAGTTATTGAAAAGTACGGAATACAAAGACTTGGCGGAGATCATTGTTATGACGTTTTTGCTGGAAAAGAAAGAGTCTTCGAATTAACAACTAGCGGTACCTATTTCTTTACAGACTATTTAGTTAAATCATTTCATAGAAGCGTAGTTGTGGAATTAGGTTTGGATAAACACCCCGAACTGATTGATGATTACTTTAAGAATTACCAAAAAGTTGTCTGGCTTGCGCAGAATCCAACTGAAGAATTAAAAATTGCTGCACAAGCCGCCGCCGATTTAATGAAATTACCTCTAGAAATTGAAGTAGTAGGTGAATCAGGATTGCTTGACGAGCTCAAGCGCCTTCTTAACCACATCTGATAGCAGCTTCGGATCAACATCTTCAGCTAAACGCTGACGCATGATTGGTGTCCAAAACTGTGTCATGTGATGAGCTACTTCGATTTCAGGTGCTCCAGCAGATGGAATATTCAACGCAATTTGATTTGCCATGCGAATAATTGAATCCAACTGAACATCACCATGTTCTCCATGATGTGCCAACTTAGCAACCGCTTCACTCGGTTCCACCTGTACCGCGGTTACCTTATATTCTGGGCAATTTGTTGCCCAATCTGAATAATCAGTTGTGATTACGTTTGCACCAGATTCTGGGAAGTGGAATGTAGTCCAAACCACGCCTGGTGCCACTTCATCAGTTACTCGCGCGCGCATCAAAGTTTCTCCAACACGACTTGAGAGTTTGACCCAAGATCCATCCTTAATGCCACGCATCTCCGCATCTGATTCGTGAATATCAAGAGTATCTTGCGGATGCCAAACGTTATTTTCAGTGCGTCGAGTTTGTGCGCCCACGTTGTACTGACTTAAAACACGACCAGTTGTAAGCAATAATGGGAATTTACGATTGGTCTTCTCTTCAGTTGCTACATATGGAGTCAACATAAAGTTTCCGGAGCCGCGCACAAATCTTTCTATATGCATAATTGGTGTGCCGTCAGGCGCTTTTTCGTTAACAGGCCATTGCATGCTGCCTTCGGCATCAAGGCGAGCGTGTGAAACGCCAGCAAAGGTTGGCGTTGTGGCTGCAATCTCTTCCATGATTTGTGCGGCATTTTCGTAATGCATGTTGTAACCCATTGCTTTAGCAAGGTCGCAGGTAACTTCCCATTCATCTTTACCAGTTTGAGATGGCATTGCTGGACGAACTCGATTGATGCGTCGCTCTGCATTTGTGAAAGTGCCATCTTTTTCAAGGAAAGAAGTTCCAGGTAAGAATACGTGTGCGTATTTTGCAGTTTCATTTAGGAATAGATCCTGAACAATCACCATATCCATGGCTGCAAGGCCCGCTGTTACGTGTTGAGTATTTGGATCAGATTGCGCAATGTCTTCGCCTTGAATATAAATTCCTTTATATTCACCGGCAATTGCCGCATCCAACATATTTGGAATACGCATTCCTGGTTTCTCTTTTAACTTTACGCCCCAAAGATTTTCATAAATTGCACGAGTATCTGGATTAGAGATGTGGCGATAACCCGGTAATTCATGCGGGAAAGAGCCCATATCGCAGGAACCTTGGACATTGTTCTGACCACGTAGTGGGTTTACGCCAACTCCCTTGCGGCCAATATTTCCAGTTGCCATCGCTAGGTTTGCAATGCCCATAACCATGGTAGATCCCTGGCTATGTTCGGTAACACCTAAGCCGTAATAGATCGCACCGTTTGGCACTGAAGCATAAAGTCGAGCAGCGGCACGAATTTCAGATGCAGGAACAGAAGAAATTTTCTCCATCGCCTCTGGAGAATTCTCTGGTCTCTTGATGAACTCAGCCCAGACTTTAAATGCTTCAGTATCGCAACGTTCCTCAATGAATTTCTTATCTTCAAGTCCTTCGGTCATAACAACGTGTGCAATCGCATTAATAATTGCGACGTTGGTCCCCGGCAGAAGTTGAAGATGATGTTCTGCTTTGATGTGTGGAGACTTAACTAAATCAATCTGTCGAGGATCCACCACAATAAGTTTTGCACCTTTTCGAAGCGCTTGCTTTACGCGTGAACCAAATACTGGGTGTGCATCAGTTGGATTTGCACCAATAACCATGATTACATCTGAATGTTCAACTGATTCGAAATCTTGAGTGCCCGCAGATGTACCGAAAGTCTTATTTAATCCATAACCGGTTGGTGAATGGCACACACGCGCACAGGTATCAACATTGTTTGTACCGAAAGCTGCACGTACCATTTTCTGTACTACATAAACTTCTTCGTTGGTGCAGCGAGATGAAGTGATTCCACCAATAGAGTTCCAACCATAAGTTTCTTGAACTTTTTTCAAACCATTTGCAGCATAAGCAATAGCTTCATCCCAAGTTACTTTGCGCCATTCATCCGTGATTTTTTCGCGAATCATTGGAGAAAGCTGACGATCATTATGAGAGGCGTAACCCCAAGCAAAGCGACCTTTCACGCATGAATGACCTTCATTTGCCCCACCATTTTTCAGAGGAATCATGCGGACAACTTCATTGCCCTTCATCTCTGCTCTAAATGAACAACCAACTCCGCAATATGCGCAGGTAGTGTCTACAGATCTTGTTGGTGCGCCAATAGTCAGCAGATTCTTCTCTTTTAGCGCGCCAGTTGGGCAGGCTTGAACACAAGCGCCGCAGGAAACGCACTCAGATTCAACGAAATTCTTATTTCCGGCGCTTACCCGAGCATCGAATGCACGGCCGGTGATAGTGAGTGCGAACGTACCTTGGACTTCATCGCAAGCGCGAACACATCGATTACAGACAATGCACTCTGTTGAATCAAAATTGAAGTATGGATTTGATTCATCCTTTGGTAAATCTAAATGGGTCTTTCTATTATCGTTAGCTTCGTAACGAACTTCCTTAAGTCCAACTTTCTTAGCAACGCCATGCACCTGGCAGGCATCTCCTACTTCGCAATTCTCTGGATGATCAGAGAGGTAAAGTTCCATAACGCCTTGGCGCATGCGATCTAATTTCTCTGATTTTGTTGAAACCTTCATACCATCAGCAACTGGAGTGGTACATGAAGAAGGCGTTCCTTTGCGGCCATCAATTTCAACTACGCAAAGTCGGCAAGAACCAAAAGCTTTTAAGCGATCGGTTGCGCATAACTTAGGGATATCGATGCCGCACTCTGCTGCTGCGCGCATGATTGAGGTATCGGCAGGGACTTCTACAGTTTGGCCATCAATTTCGACCGTAACTTTTTCGGTGCGCTTAGATTTAGGAGTACCGAAATCTGGTTCCATTATTAAGCTCATTTTGCTCCTCCGAAGTCCTCTGGGAAGTTTGTTAAAGCGCTCTTTACTGGAAGTGGTGTTAAACCACCCATGGCGCAAAGAGATCCATCTGTCATCACTTCGCAAAGATCTAGCAATAACTCCTTGTTTTTCGCTACATCCTTACCATTGATAATTAAATCAATAGTTTCTACACCTCGAGTAGAACCAATACGGCATGGCGTGCATTTGCCGCATGATTCGATCGAACAGAATTCCATTGCAAAGCGTGCTTGCTTGGCCAAATTAACCGAATCATCAAAGACCACGATTCCACCGTGGCCCAACATGCCACCGGCCGTAACCATAGATTCGTAATCTGCACTTACAGATAATTTATCAACATCAAAATAAGCGCCTAGCGGGCCGCCAACTTGAATTGCGCGAATCGGTTTTCCAGTCAAAGTTCCGCCGCCATAACCATTAACTAATTCATCAAGAGAAATTCCAAAACCGGTTTCGACAATTCCACCTTGTTTGATATTCCCAGCTAATTGGAAAATTTGAGTTCCGAGCGAGCGCCCCACACCACGTGCTTTGTAAGCAGCGGAACCACTTGCCAAAATTTCTGGCACGGAAGCCAATGTCAAAACATTGTTAATCACAGTTGGTTTTCCAAATAATCCTTCAAGTGCAGGTAGCGGCGGCTTTGCCCGAACTACTCCACGTTTGCCTTCTAGTGATTCAAGCATCGCGGTCTCTTCGCCACAAACATATGAACCGGCACCTGCGCGTACCTTTAATTCAAAATTACCCAACTTAGGTGCAGCAATTTCGATCGCTTTATTCATTTGCGAAATTGCAGCTGGATATTCAGATCTAATATAAATAAAACCCTTAGTCGCACCGACTGCAAGCGCTGCAATCGCCATACCTTCTATTAATGTAAACGGATCGCCTTCCATCAATATTCGGTCTGCAAAAGTTCCGCTATCTCCCTCATCGGCATTGCAGCAAATGTATTTCTGATCGGCTTCTGCCTCCATAACAGTTTTCCATTTAATGCCGGCTGGAAAGCCTGCACCACCGCGGCCACGTAAGCCTGATTCAGTAACTTCTGCAATTATTTCCGCTTGCGATAATTTCTGCGCCTTAGCCAATCCGACAAAGCCACCATGCGCCTCGTAATCGGCAATTGAGAGCGGATCAATAATTCCAACTCTCTTATAGGTAATTCGATCTTGTTTTGCTAGCCAATCAAAGCTGTCCACAGCGCCAATTGAAGGATGACTGCCATCTAATACTGCTGCGGCATCATCGCTAGTTACATTGGTATAGCCAATTCGTTGACCAGATATCTCTACTTCAACTAATGGCTCAAGCCATAGCGCACCGCGGGTGCCGTTACGCACAATAGTGATGTCAAGATTTCGCTTTGCAGCTTCCGCTGCAATCGCCACTGCAACTAAATCTGAACCAACTGATTGAGCTGCAGCATCTCCTGGAATATAAATTTTCATTTCAATTTCTCCAGAGTTGCTCTACCAATCAAGCGATTGCCGACCATCGCAGCAGGGCCGAGCGCGCAATTGCCAAAGCAATAAGCTTTCTCAACTTCAAGTCCAGCTTTTTCTGCTTCTGCAATTAAGGAATCGCAACCAACTGCTTGACATGCTTCGGCTGCACAAATCTTCACCGCATTATTTGCATGCGGTACTTTCTTTAAGTCGTGATAATAAGTAAAGACGCCAAATACTTCAGCACGCGAGACATTAAATTGATCCGCAATCATTTGAAGTGCATCTTCATGCACAAATCCAAATTTCTCTTGAATTGCCTGTAGCGCGATGAGTACCGGTCCTGGCTCATCGCGAAGCGCTGCGATTACATCTTCGGCAATCGCAGCGTTCCACGAATTTGAACTCATAATTTATAGCCTAGAAAAGGCCAACAACCTTTCCATCAATGTAATCAATCTTCTCGGCGGAAGGTAGCTTTGGTAAGCCAGGCATTGTCATAATCTCTCCACAAACTAGAACCACAAACTCTGCACCAGCAGATAGTCGCACTTCGCGGATGTTTAGGGAATGTCCAGATGGTGCCCCACGCAGAGATGCATCAGTTGAGAAGGAGTACTGCGTCTTAGCAACGCAGATTGGATAGTGGCCATAGCCGCCTTCCTGTAACTCTTTCAACTTATTGCGCACCTTCGCATCAGCTGTTACCTCTGCTGCACCGTAAATCTTGGTCGCCACTGCAACTGCCTTATCCCAAAGAGTTGCCTCATCTGGATAAACGAAAGTTACCTGGTTTGGCTGTTCGCAGAGCTCTACAACAATATTCGCTAACTCTGTTGCACCTTTACCGCCTTCAGCCCAGTGATTAGCCAAAGTAATTTTTGCGCCCATCGCCTCTACTTTCTTACGTAGAAGGGCAATTTCATTATCAGTATCGCTAACAAATTTATTAATCGAGACCACCACAGGGATGTTGTAAACCTTTGAAACGTTATGTACGTGACGCTCTAAGTTAACAATGCCTGCTTCAAGAGCTGCAAGGTTTTCGTTTGTTAGTTCCTTAAGATCCGCACCACCGTGATACTTAAGCGCACGAACAGTTGCCACGATTACGCAAGCATCTGGACGTAGGCCTGACTTACGGCACTTGATATCAATGAACTTCTCAGCGCCGAGGTCTGCGCCGAAGCCTGCTTCAGTAACAACATAATCAGCAATCTTCATAGCGGACTTGGTTGCAATTACTGAGTTGCAGCCGTGTGCAATATTTGCGAACGGTCCACCGTGAATAAATGCTGGTGTGTTCTCGAGAGTCTGCACCAAGTTTGGCTGGAATGCATCCTTCAAGATGACTGTCATCGCACCTTGTGCGTTTAGATCCTTAGCAAGAACTGGCTTCTTGTCAGTGGTGTAACCAACTACGATTTTTGAAATGCGTTCCTTAAGATCTTCGATTGATGTTGCTAGGCAGAAGATTGCCATGATCTCTGAAGCTACAACAATGTCGAAACCATCTTGACGTGGGTAGCCATTGCCAACGCCACCAAGTGAATTAACGATGTCGCGAAGTGCGCGATCATTCATATCAACCACGCGCTTCCATGCCACACGTCGTACGTCAATGTTTAACGCATTGCCATGGTGGATGTGGTTATCTACAAGCGCCGCAAGCAAGTTATTTGCAAGCGCAATTGCATTGAAATCACCGGTGAAGTGAAGATTGATATCTTCCATCGGAACAACTTGTGCGTATCCGCCACCTGCGGCGCCACCCTTCATGCCAAAAACTGGGCCTAATGAAGGCTCGCGAAGGCAGATAAGTGAGTTCTTGCCAATATGGCGAAGCGCATCTCCAAGACCAACAGTTGTAGTGGTCTTACCTTCACCAGCTGGTGTTGGTGAGATCGCAGTAACCAAAATCAGCTTGCTGTCCTTCTTCTCTGGAAGTGAATCCAAATACTTCAAAGACATCTTTGCCTTGTAATGACCATACGGCTCAAGATGTTCTGCTGCAATTCCAAGCGATGCACCAATTTCAGTAATTGGTTTCATCACTGCTTTTTGTGCAATTTCAATATCTGACATTTATTTAGCCGCCTTAACTGCTTCGATTAACTTTGGAAGTACCTGATGAAGATCTCCAACAATGCCGTAATCTGCATAGCGGAAAATAGTTGCTTCTGGATCGGTATTGATTGCAATGATGGTTTTGCTGTTCTTCATACCAGCAATATGTTGCATCGCACCTGATATGCCACAAGCAAGATAAAGATTTGGTGCCACTTTCGAACCTGTCTGTCCGACCTGCTCTGAATGTGGACGCCAACCTGATGCGGTCACAACGCGTGAACAACCAACTGCACCACCAAGTAGAGATGCAAGTTCTTCAATTACTCCGAAGCCTTCTGGTCCGCCAACACCGCGACCGCCAGAGACAATTACCTTTGCATCGGTGAGGGTTACACCGCCAGTTGAAGATTCGCCTACGCGATCTAAAACTTTAACAACGGTATCTTCTGGAGATAATGAAACTGAAATCTCTTTAACTTCGGCTGAACCACCAACTTCTTCTGGTTCGAATGCCAGCGCCATCACTGAAGCGATTAACAAATCAGAGTGAACATTTGCATCCTCAAGTAAGTTGCCTGCCCAACGAGCACGAACCACTTTATGTGGAGCTCCCAATGTAATGCTGGTGCATTCTGCTGCCATCGGAATATCTCTAAATGCAGCTAAATGGGCTAATTGCTCATTGCCGCGCGGAGAACCTGCTGCAATTACGGCAGCCGGCTTTAAAGAATCTACTAATTCTGAAAGCGCACGACCAGATGCCATTGGAGCGTAATCTGAAATTTCAGCATTATTTACGACATGCAGAACTTTCGCACCAAACTTTCCAACTTCAGCTGCAACTGCGGCGCCCGCAGCGCCAATTACAACAGCTTGAATATCAGCATCAATCTTGCGAGCCGCGGTAAGTGCGCGAGTTGAGAGTGGATCTAGTGTTCCACGATCGTGATCTACCAATACCAAAATCATTAGAGCACTCCAATCTGCTTAAACTTTTCAACTAACGCAGGAACTGCATCAGCACCATTTCCAAGGATTTCCGCTCCAGTATCTTTTGAAGGAACCACGGTTAACTTCAACTTCTCCAGCTTCGGTGCTGCGCCGCCAGCTGCCTTTATATCAACTGGCTTTTTACGTGCTTGCATACGACCAGGTACAGATGGATAGCGAGGAACATTTAATCCATCGCGAACGGTGACAATAGCTGGAAGCGGTGCTTCATAAACTTCACGTTGCGTTCCGACTACACGTTCACCGCGTACTTTTCCGCCTTCAACTTTCATCGCCTTTACGTTTGTAATGATTGGCATGCCAAGGGCATGCGCTACACGAATGTGAATTTGATAGCCAGCACTGTCTGCAGATTCTGCGCCAAAAATAATCATGTCGAATTTAGTAGGTTCGGCTTTGATTGCTTCTACTAACGCATTTGCAGTTGCTTGCGGATCCCAATCGTTTCCATCAGTTTCCAGCAAGATGGCACGTGCAGCACCAACTGCAAGAGAGGCACGAAGTTGTTCTTCGGCATCTGTTGGCCCAAGTGTTAATAGAGTTAACTGACCGCCAATTTGTTCTGTTAACTGGACGCCAGCTTCAACGGCATTCTCCTCATGTGGAGAGATGCCGTATCCCATGTTGTCCGTCTGCAGCGCTTGATTATCAGGAGTAAGAATTAACTGACTACCAGTAATCGGCACACGCTTAATACATGCCAAAATCTCCATGTTTTTAGCCCAAAATCCTTTCATTGCTTGAATCGAATACAGGAGTAATTCCAACCTCTGCAATGCTGCATGGATATTGCTCACCCAAATACTCAACTAAGAATTTATTTCCAACCTTAGCCATTTCGGTAGGAATGAATGACATCAGAATGTGCTTGCCAAGTGATGGCGCTGAACCTGCAGAAGTTACATAAGAACGACGTCCATGTGAATCTTCGATGGTCTTTCCATCAAGAGTAAGAATTGGTTCCTTGCCAAGCATGTATCGCTTAACACCTGACTTTGATGTGTGATCATCAACGAAAAGTGTGCAAAGCATTGTTACTGGCTTCTCAGCGCGATGCTTCTCATGCGCAGCGCGACCAATGAAATCCTGCTCTTTCAACTTTGGTGTTTGCATTCCGCATTCAACAACGTTGTATTCAGTTTCAAGTTCTGCGCCATAAGCACGATAGTTCTTCTCAAGTCGCCCAGTGGTTCCGTAAACACCGATACCAACTGGAATCAAACCGTGGTTCTTTCCTGATTCCCAAATTAGATCCCAAAGCTTCTCACCTTGTTCCATTGGAATGTAAAGTTCCCAACCAAGATCTCCAACGTAAGAGATACGAGATGCCAGCACTCGAAGTGAACCAATTTCGATAGTCTTGCAAGTACCAAACTTAAATGCTTCATTTGAAACATCTGCTTTGGTAATCGCTTGCAAAATCTTGCGGGCATTTGGACCCCAAATACCAATAGTTGTGTATGTAGATGTTAAATCTGCAATTGCGGCAGTGCCATCTTCTGGCAGTAGATCTGAGAACCACTTCTTATCTGCCATACCGTGTGCACCACCCGTTACGACTCGGAAATGATTCTGGCCCAAACGCATGATGGTTAAGTCAGACTTGAAGCCACCATTTGGACCAAGCACTGGCGTGTAAACCACGCGACCAATAGCGACATCCATCTGACGTAGCGCTGCCTTCTGAACTACTGCGAGCGCAGATGGGCCGGTGATATCGAAGATAAAGAACGCTGAAAGATCAACAATTCCCGCAGTTTCACGCATCTGTAAGTGCTCAGCGTTAATAATCGGCGACCACCAACGTGATTCCCATTCAGCTTCGCGCGGCATAACTTTTTCACCGAATTTTGCAACTAGTTCTTTATTTGATTCATACCAGAATGGACGCTCCCAACCAGCGGTCTCATAGAAAACTGCACCTAGTGCTTTTTCACGATCATACATAGCTGATTTACGAACGCCACGGTTTGATTCGTACTGTTCGTTTGGATGAACGATTCCGTAAGTCTTGTTAAAGCTTTCCGCTACGCGGACCTTTACGTGTTCGCGTGCTTTCTGATGCTCATGGAAACGGGCAATGTTTGATGCATGTAGATCAATCTCAGAATCGCCTAGCACCATCCACTCTGCAACTGCGCGACCGGTTCCTGGGCCTTCTTTGATCCAAACAGCTGCAGCAGACCAAAGTCCCTTAACTTCTGGAGTCTCACCAAGAATTGGCATGCCATCTGGAGTGTAAGAAAGAATTCCATTGATTGCATATTTTTCACGGACAGTTTCATCGCCAAGAATTGATGGAACTAATTCGTAAGCATGCTCATCTTGAATATCGAAATCCTTCTGAGTGAATGGGAATTCGGTTGGAGATAAAGCTGCTGCTGCATTTGAAGGAATTTCATTTGCTTCGTAAAGAATTGGTCGGTGAGCATATGAACCAATTTCCAAACCGGTACCGTGTTGACGCTCGTACATATTGGTATCCATGTCGCGCAGAATTGGCCATTCGATATCGCCCTTTGCATCCTTGAAGAATGGCACCGGACCAACGTCCTTCATCTGGTGAACCGCTGGAGTCAATGGAATCTCTGCGCCTGCCATCTTTGCAAGCTGTGCTGACCAGCAACCAGTTGCAATTAATACATACTCTGCTTCGATGAAACCTTGATCAGTTTCTACGCCTTTGATGCGACCGTTTTCAACTTTCATGCCAGTAACTTCGATGTTTGCAAAGCTTTGCGCTGCACCCATTTCAATCGCCTTTTCACGCATTAAAGTACCGGCGCGCAGTGAATCCACCACACCCACTGTTGGCTGGTAATAACCACCGAGAATCACTGATTCTTCAACATAAGGCACTAACTCTTTAACTTCTGCCGGAGTAACAATTCGACCACCATCAATGCCCCATGACTTAGCACTTGTGATGCGTCTAGCTAATTCCTGCATACGTTCCGGAGTACGTGCAATTTCGATGCCGCCACATTCAGTAAAGCAATTTAGCTCTTTGTACTGCTTCATTGAATCCGCAGTGATATGAGCCATTTCTTTTGAATGATCCACTGGGAAAATAAAGTTTGATGCGTGGCCAGTAGATCCACCTGGATTAGGTAGTGGCCCTTTATCAATCTGAACTAAGTCTTTCCAACCTAGTCGAGCTAAGTGATACATAACGGAATTGCCAACAATGCCAGCGCCGATAATTACGCACTTAGCTTTTGCAGGTAGTTGTGCCATGGTTTTTTCTCCTTGATTTGCCTTAGAGGCTCTTTCTGATGGTGGTTTCGAAACCTTCGATATGTTCTCGCATCGCAAGCTCTGCCGCATTCTTGTCTCCGTCAAGAATTGATTGCAAGAGCGCGCGGTGTTCGATGATTGCATCTTCTAATTCAGAGACGCGGTCTAGAGCCATAAACCAGATGCGCAGCGCGTGTGCGTAATACTGATCTAACGTTGACACTAGAAAATCATTATGTGTTGCAGCATAAATCTGATGATGAATTCTTTGATCCAAGTGAATCAACTTCTCCATCTTAGGTTCGCCTTTAATTGCATCAATTTCTTTTATTAATTGATCTATTACAGATTTATCGGTCGCGCTAGCGCGCTCTGCTGCAAGACCTGCTGCTTGGATCTCTAATTGGCCACGTACTTCCGAAATCGCAGCCAAATCTTTTACATCGACGCCAGCTACAAACATTCCGCGCCGTGGATAAACTTCAATTAATTTCTCGTTGGCTAAATTACGTAGCGCTTCTCGTATTGGTGTACGTCCCATTTCTAATTGAGACATTAATTCGACTTCAGAAATTACTGATCCTGGACGGAGCTGACAGCTAATAATCATCGAGCGAATCTGGGCATAGGCCTCATCGCTTAACGATTGATTTTCCCTCATTGGCTGAATCAAACTCACGACGCCAAGGTATATCAGTGATATATCAACTTCAAGGGGGTGCGCTACGCTATTTCTCGTGGCGAGGGTCAACTTTTATGCGGCGGCGAAGGCGGCAGCTGGCACGGCCGAACTCAAGGTTCCCGCTTCATCCATCGAGGAGCTGATTTCAAGCCTTAGCCAGCTAAGCCCCGAAATGACCAAATTGCTGCCAACCTGCTCTTACCTGCTAAATGGGGAATCCTGCACCAACTTGGCGCAATCTTTATCAGATGACGATCAAGTGGATGTGCTGCCTCAGTTTGCCGGAGGCTAACCGCCAATCGCGGACATTGGCCGAACTGGTTTTACGAAATCTGGATTATTAATTCCATGTCCTGGCAATTTAGCTTTAACGCTTAGTCCAAAAGCTTTCACAATATCTTCTAGTTTTTCTCGCTCAGTCAAATTTCGATTGCGCAAAATAGATCTCAAATCTGTCTCTTCGTTTGAAAATAGGCAGTTCCTTAATTGACCATCAGATGTAAGTCGTAACCGATCACAATTTGCACAGAATGAACGGGTAACACTTCCAATGATTCCAACCGTTGCCGGACCACCATTTATGTAAAACTCTTCAGCTGGAGATGAACCGCGCTCTGCCACTGGTGTTAATTCAAATTCTGAACTTATTTGGTTATAAATTTCATCTGCCGTAATCAAATTACTTCTAGTCCAAGCATCACCTGCATCAAGTGGCATTTGTTCGATAAACCTTAAATTTAAATTCTCTTTAAGTGCCCACTTTAATAATGGCAAGGCTTCATCACCATTTATATCTCTCATCAAAACTGTATTTATTTTGATAGGCGCCAATCCTGCCGCTCTAGCTGCGGCAATTCCTTCGATAACATCGTCGTATCTATCTCTAAAGGTAAGCCTCTTAAAACGTTCCCAATCCAAAGTATCTAGACTTATATTGATTCTTTTTAAACCAGCTTTAGCTAATTCATTTGCGACTTTTGCTAAAGCTACGCCATTTGTCGTCATGGATAGTTCTGGCACATTTTCTAATGCATTAATTCGAGAGACTATCTCTACAATATCTGGGCGTAATAAAGGTTCTCCCCCGGTTAATCTGACCTCTTTAATCCCTTGAGATACGGCAATTTCAATTACTTTAACTATTTCTGGGGCTGTCAATAAGGTCTCGCTAGGTAGCCATTTATCGAAATTAAATGGCATGCAATAGGTGCAACGCAGTGAACAGCGATCTGTAAGTGAAACTCGTAAATCTCTATGCACTCGGCCATATTTATCAATCAAACTCATGCGCTATTCACCCACTCGGTACTACCGTCAGCAAATTTTTGATATTTCCAGATAGGTAATTCCGCTTTAACTCGTTCAACCAACTCTTGGCAACATTCAAATGCTGGACCACGATGAGCCGAAGATACCGCAACTACAAATGCACTTTCTCCGATTGGAATCAAGCCGTATCGATGCGCAACAGCTACTGCTTTTACTTCATACTTACTAGCAACTTCATTTGTAATTTTTTCGATAACTGATTGTGCAGTTGGATGAATTTCGTAATTTAAAGATATCACTGCTTTGTTTTTATCATGGTTGCGCACATCTCCACTAAAGGTAGCAATAGCACCTGCTTCATCCAGCTTAACCAATTCAGTTAAAGCCGTTGCAGATATTTTCTTATCAGTTACTTGTGCTGTGATCATTTCCAGCCAACTGATCATGAATATGTGGTGCAAGTCTTTCAATAATTACCAAGCCATCTTTAACCGCTCCTGGTGAACCGGGTAGATTTACGATTAATGATTTGCCGGTTACGCCCGCTAATGCGCGAGATAAGTCTGCAGTTGGAACTTTTTCGCGAGAGTATGCTCTGATTGCTTCAGCAAATCCTGGTAACTCACGTTCAATCAATGGTTTTGTGGCTTCTGGTGTTACATCTGTTGGTGAGATTCCAGTTCCGCCAGTTGTGACTATTAAATCTATCTCTTCTGACAGCGCGCTCTTTATTGTGGTTGCAATTTGATTGATGTCATCTTGAACCAGCTTATGGCCCAAAACTTGATAACCCAATTGCGTTAATCCCTCTTTGAGCGCTGCCCCACTTAAGTCTTTGTAAACTCCAGCACTTGCACGATTACTAGCAGTAATGATTAATGCCCTTCTCATCGCTGCCAATCGCCAGTTTTGCCGCCGCTTTTACTCTCTACTTGGACCGCATTAATGCTTGCATGGGGATCCATTGCTTTGATCATGTCTATCAAGGTAAGTCCTGCTACCGAAACTGCAGTTAGGGCTTCCATTTCAACTCCAGTGCGATCAGTTGTTTTTGCAGTTGCCTGAATCGCTACGCCGTCGCTTTCAATTCTTAGATCAATTTCTACTTTATTTAGGGCAATTGGATGGCAGAGAGGAATCAGCTCGCTAGTTTTCTTGGCGCCCATAATTCCAGCAATTCGTGCAGTTGCTAATACATCACCCTTTGGAGTTTGGCCAGAAGCAATCGCATTCAATACTTCAGATTTCATGGTTACTTTGCCAGTTGCGATTGCGATACGAACCGAGACCTCTTTGCCAGAAGTGTCGACCATATTTGCTTCGCCTTTATCGTTGATATGGCTTAGATTGCCAGAACTCATAGTGGTAATCCTAGCCAACGAAGGGTGGTTGGTGGGTTGGTGCAAACTGCAAAACCATCAGCGTGCGCCAAACTTCTAAGCATTGCACTTCCTAAATATTTACCAATTTTGAAATGTCCCTTATCTAAAGTTCCCAGTACCAATCTGGTGAAGCCTGATTGAGCTTCAAAAAGATCATCACTAGAAATTACCGGAAGCGGTAAATTTGGCTTTCCTAGAATCGTGTTAATTAGCGGCGCACCTAAAGTTAGCAATGCGACTACGGCTGACTGTGGATTTCCAGGCAAACCAATTAATGGTTTTTCATTCACCGTTGCTAATAGTTGTGGGTGTCCCGGCCGCACGGCAACTTTATCAACATGTATTACGCCATTTAATTTAGCTATTGCAGAGTGCAAAAAATCTCTTGGCCCATCTGCAGTACCACCAGTTGTCACCAAAATATCAAACTGCTTTGATGCTTTATCTATGGCAGAGATTGTTAAATCTAACTGATCAGAAATATATTCAACTTGTAAGACTTGGCAGCCTAAATTTTCTAGCCATATTGGAAGCTGTGGACCTAAAGAATCTCTTACAAGTCCATCTTTTGGAAGTCCGGATAGTTGAATTTCATCACCAAGAAGAAGTAACCCAACTGTTGGGCGTTTTGCTACTTCAATCTCATCGTAACCAGATGCAGCCAATAGACCGACCATGGCTGGCGTCAGCGTAGTACCTTTTTCAATTAGTACTTCATTCAATTTTGCTTCTTCACCGGCTGGACGAAAATCCTTTTCTTTTGAGGTTTCACCGCTAATTTGGTTGCCATTTACAGTTGCATTTTCCCAACGAAGTATTCCAAATGCTCCTTCTGGAATTACGGCACCAGTAGCGATACCTAAAGCTTGTCCAGGTTCTAGCCTTCCTTGAAAAGGTGAACCAGCTTTGATCTCTCCGATTAAATTCCAAGGCCCATTTCCTGCGACTGCATATCCATCCATTGCACTTGTTATGTAAGTTGGTAATTCAACTAAAGATTTTGCAGCTATCGCTAGCACACGATTACTTGATTGATTTATCGGAACAATTTCAGTTGCTTGTAAGCGGACCAAATTGGCTAAATTGGCAGCAGCTACGCGAGCTTCATCCCAACTAGGCTCAATTAAGGTCATTGCGCCAATCTACTAGCCAAGTCAATTGCTTTAAACAGATCTGCTTGGGTATCAATGTCTAACAGGAACTCCGTTTCAACCAATGGAACTTGGTTAATTTTTAAGATCGCCACCAACTCCTTGAGCGACCTATTTTCAAGTGCCCCTAACGAACATAATGCACTTTTTAACTGATTGCTCTTATACAGCGCAGCTAGCGGCTGTACAAATCCTTCACTATCAACTGGCAGTGCCGCATCATCAACCAGTGATTGCTCTAACTTTTCCAAAATTTTCGGAGCAAAAGGCATATCCGTTGCAAAAATCGCAACCAGTTCTGTATCAACTACATTCATAGCAGCTCCAATCGCTGCTACTGGACCGCCACCGATTGGTTCTTCACGTACATAAATTGCATCAATATTGGTTTTAGGACCGACGATAATCAAATCATCTAACTCTGAAGTCAATATATCTAAAAGAGATCTACCATTGATCTCTGCTTCAGATTTATTTGAACCAAAACGATGGCTGGTGCCTCCAGTCAATATAATTTTTTTCATCGCATCGCTTCTCTAAGCGGCTTGCGCAATAAGAAAACTATTAATACTCCAATTACTAACATCACAGCAGAAAGCACATAAGCAGTATCAACATTTACATCTAATTCTTGGTAAATCAACATGGTCCAGGTTTGTGTTACGCCAGGCAGCGAACCCGCAAACATTAAAGTGGCACCAAACTCTCCCATCGCTCTAGCCCAGGCCAATATTCCACCAGTTGCGATTGCACTTCTAGATTGTGGAATTGCAATCTTCTGAAAAAGTTCGTTGCCACTTACTCGATCAATAATTGCGGCATCTTCTATCTCTTTCGGCAATTGTCTGAAATTAGATTCACAAATTAATACAACGAATGGCAATCCTACAAAGATGCCAGCTAGAACTACTGCACTTGAAGTAAATGGCATAGACCAGCCAGTTATTTCGTAAATATATTTACCAAGCAATCCATTTCTACCCATCAATGAAATGAGTGCAATTCCGGCAACAGTTGGCGGCAAAACAATTGGCGCCAGTACTAAAGGACGTATTAAATTGCTAATTCTGTTTGAACTTTTCGCCAAAATCCAAGCCAATGGCACACCTAAGGTAAGCGAAATAACGGCAGCTAAAGTTGAGGTCCAAATAGATAATTTGATTGCAGTTAAATCAGATAGTGAACCCAAAAAGTTGCTCCAGGGAACTTTTGCCATTAGAGATACCAACGGTGCAATAATGATTGCGGCCGCCGTGACTGACAATAATTTTGTCATTATTCCAAATTTCACTTTGTATCAAACCCTTTGCTTTGTAGGTATTTGATTACAGAACGCGATTTTATGTAGCTCATAAAAGTATTAGCCCATCGATTCGTTTTCAATTGTGCTATTTGATAGGTAGTTGAGGCTGCCTGAAGATTTGCAAACTCTATTGCCCGTAAATTTTTGTTTGCTAAAACATCGGTGCGGTAAACAATAGCGGCATCGACTTCACCAGCCAGCAATTTAGCTAACACGCTAGAAGCTTTTGGTTCCAAAGAAACGGGTTTTGAAGTCACATTTTCTCCAATGAGGGCTGCTTCCGCTACAGATCCGCAAGGAACTTCACGCGCACATTGAATCCAAATTACCTCTTTATTATTCAGGTCTGAAATCTTTTTAATTGATGAGCGATTAGGAACGGCTAGGACTACCCGGTTAATCAAATAGTCGCTACCTCCTGTAAATGGTTCGGCAGAGACAAAAATATCTGCCGGTGCCCCCGACTTTATTTGCGTCATCAAAGTTGTTGATGATTGAAAAGAAAAAGTAATTTTTACTCCGGGGTGCGCCTTCTCGAATCTCTTTCCTAGCTCTGTATAACTCTCAGTCAAGCTTGATGCGGCGAAAATGGTCACTTTTGATGAGGCATATGAATTATTTGAAGAAAATAAAGCAATCATGAGTGCGAGTGCGATTTTCTTCTTCATTTCGCGAGTATATAAGGCTATTCTTAACGTCACTCATGGTTGAAATTGTCGCAATTTTCATTGTTGGATTAGCTGTTGGTTTTCTCAACGGGTTTGCAGGTGGCGCCTCCGTACTATCTTTTCCTGCAATGATTGCGGTCGGATTGAATCCGGTGACAGCCGCGATGACCAATGCGCTAGGCGTTTGGACTGCAAATGTTGGTGCATTATTTGGAAGATTTAATGAGATTAAAGGAATCATCAAAGCGGAGAGTCAACTAATCGGATTTTCAATGATTGGTGCCGTTATTGGTGGACTGGCGCTAGCGCTGATGCCAATAGCAGGGTTTCAAAAGTTAGTTCCAATTCTGATCTTAATAGCATCCTTATCGCTTTTTATTAAAGTAAAAGAGAATTTAACTCCCTTAAAGCAGAAAATTGAATACTTCTGGCTGACCGCTATTGGATTCTATGCGGGCTACTTTGGTCCTGGTCAAGGTGTTATGACCATTGCAGTTCTTGCTAGAGATGCCAAAAGAACTGTCTCTGATATCAATGTAAGTAAGAATGTGGTTGTAACAATGACCTGCATCGGTTCTAATTTGATTTATATCGCTAGTGGAAAAGTTGATTGGACATTTGCTGCAGTTTTGGCGGTTAGCTGTGCAATTGGCGGTTATTTCGGTGCAAAAGTTGTAGACAAATTTAGTCGTGATGCATACCGAATGGGAATATTTGCAATCGGACTGCTTTGCGCAGTCTGGTTTGCTTACGAATATTGGGCTTAAATACTCAATTACTCATCGTCGTGACGACGATTTGCGGTAATTTCCAACATATGTGTAGAACGTAAAACAATCAAAATAATAATTGTTAATCCGATTGAAGCAACCTGGAAGCCAAGGCCAACTGCACAACCCATCGCGGCTGTTGCAAAGACTGTTGCTGCGGTTGTAACGCCTTTAGTACCTGAATCACGCGTCTGGAAAATTAAGCCGGCACCAAGAAAACCAATGCCAGTAATGATTGCGTGCATTGCACGTGTTGGATCTCCGAACTGTGCATTTTCGCCAAGGATATGACCAATATTTACTATTGCGGCTGCCGAGGCGCCAACCAGAGCCATGGTGCGAGGTCCTACAGATTTACCTGCGCGATCACGCTCCCAACCAATTGCTGAACCTAGTAATGCAGCGATAGCCGCGTTAATTACAACTAAAAATTGGTCAGCTAATGCGATGGCTTCAAAATCAATCATTTGATGAGTTTACGCTTCTTTGACGCGCATTCCAAGTATGAATGATGGAGATTCCAAAAATATAAAGTGGAAATAGAACCAAAATTGGTTTTAGCGCCGATTCACCCGATGGATATTGGAACGAGAGCGCAGTCAATGCAACAAAATAGATAACAGCCAACGACCAAGTTAATGGCCGTAAAAATTCCACTTTAACTAAATGTGGAAACTGCAGCTTACTTAGGCTCAAAACAGATAGCACAATAATAATTGCAATTATGTAACTTTGTCTTGTTCCTAAAATTATGAAAGTAGGAATAACCAAATTCCAAGCCGCCGGAAAACCATTAAACCAATGATCATCTGTTTCTTGATCTGTGCGAGCAAACCACAAGGCGCCTGTGAAAATAATTAGACCTGAAAAAAATAATCCCCAGTGGCCAGTTAATAAATCCAATCTGACCAACATCACAACTGGCACTACAACGCAAGTTACATAGTCGACTACTAAGTCAAGAATATGACCGTCAAATCTGGTGGCATGAATGTGGATATCGATTTTTCTTGCCATCGGACCATCAAATCCATCAATGATTTGGCAAGCGATTAACCAAAGTAATCCACTGCGATAGTCGCCATTGATGAATTCTTCAAGCGAAATTAGCCCTGCAATTGCACCAAAAGCTGTGATGGAATGAATTAAATAGCCGGCAACGACTTTACGCATTAGATAGCTTCAGACATCGCTTTAGTATGAGCGGGCGAGGATCCGCAGCATGAACCAATCACATTAACGCCAAGCTCTTTCATGTCCAGTGCGTATTTAGCCATCTCTTCAGGTGTTCCGTCATAAACAAAATCGCCGCCGACTAATTTTGGCAGCCCGGCATTGGATTGCGTAATGATGAAGACACCATCAGGACGTGCTTCGGTTAACTCTTTTGCGATTACTCGCATCTCATCAACTCCGCGACCACAATTTGCTCCGATAATGCGAACACCTTCAGCAGCTAGAGTTTTTACTGCAACCGCTGGCTTGACTCCCATCATGGTGCGTAAATTTGTATCAAAAGAAAAAGTAACAATTATTGGCAAATTTGGCGCAATTTCTGTAGCTGCTCTAACTGCAGCTTCTACTTCTTGTAAGTCGCTCATGGTTTCGATCAATATTGCATCAACACCGCCAGCTACTAACGCTTTGATTTGATCCGCAAAAAGCGCCTTGGCTTCGTCAATTGTCATTGTGCCCATAGGTTCCATCAATTCACCTGAAGGTCCTACATCGCCCATTACAAAACAGCCTGGATGACGATCTGCAACTTTGCGGGCAATCTCTGCGCCGGCTTTATTTAATTCAAAAAGTCGATCTTCAAGACCATGCATCTGCAATCTACCGCGAGTGCCACCGAAAGTATTGGTGGTAATTAAATTTGCGCCAGCCGCTGCATATTCTTCCAGGACCTCTTCAATTGCGGTTGGGTTTTCTACATTCCATAATTCAGGAGCGCCACCGTCAGTTAATCCTTTTCCCTGCAACATGGTTCCCATGGCGCCATCTGAAATCAATATTCCCTTTTCAAGCGCTTCATAAATTGCTGACATAACTACCCCTATCGGAAGCTGAATTCTACTAACCTTGCATTGAGGAGACCAACACATGACTATGAAAACCGGTTACGTTTATCACGAACTCTTTGGCTGGCATGACACCGGCACAAATGCAGGCTTCTTTCCAAGCGATCCTGCCAAAGGATTACAGCCATTCTTAAATTATGAGAACGCTGAGACCAAGAAACGTATTCATGAGCTGATAGTCGTATCTGGACTAATTGATCATTTGCATCGTATCCCTGCGCGTCATGCAACTGATGATGAATTGCTATTAGTGCATCCGCAAAGTTATTTAACCAATCTCAAGAAAATTAGCGAACAAAGACTTGGTGGCGATGCCGGAGATGGTGAGACACCGCTTGCAAAAGGTGGATATGAAATTGGAACAATGGCGGTTGGTGCGGTTACGGCGCTGGCACAATCCATAATGTCAGGAGAAGTTGATAACGGTTACGCACTCGTACGCCCACCTGGACATCATGCAATACGTTCGGGCGGAATGGGTTATTGTCTCTTTTCAAATCTTGGTATCGCGCTCTCTGTAATCAAACGTGACAATCCCGGAATTCGAATCGCTACTGTTGATTGGGACGTTCACCACGGAAATGGAACTCAAGATGTTTTTTACAATGACCCAAATGTTCTAACAATTTCATTACATCAAGATCGTCTTTATCCAAGAAATTCCGGAATGAGAAGTGAAATAGGTGAAGGTGCAGGTATTAACACCAATTTAAATATCCCATTGCCTGCAGGAACCGGTAATGGCGGTTACCAGTATGCCTTTGAACACGTGGTTGCTCCTGCCATCAAGAAATTTAATCCTGATTTAATTGCAGTGGCTTCCGGCTTTGATTCTTGCGTATACGATCCATTGGGTCGAATGATGCTCACTGCTAATGGTTACGCAAAGTTAACTGAAATTCTGATGAGTGTATCTAAGAATAATAAATTAATGATTGCGCACGAAGGTGGTTATAACGCGGTCTATTCACCGTTCTGTGGACTTTTTGTTTTACAACAATTATCTGGTGTTAAGAAGTTAGATGACCCATTCGACCACACAGAGAATTACCCAGGGCAGGCGCTATTTGAACATCAAAAATTTGAAGTGGATGAAGCTGCAAAACTCTTAAGTGCGCTACCTGATAATCGATAAACAGTCCATTCATCCATCGCTTCAGCACCGATAGATTTATAGAACTTAATCGAAGGTTCATTCCAATCCAAAACCCACCATTGAAATCTTTCGTAGCCGTGGTCAATACAATGTTTTGCCAAAGTCTTCATTAATTGCAGACCCAAGCCTTTGCCGCGAAATTCAGGCTTAACAAATAGATCCTCTAGATATAAACCCGCCTTACCTAACCAGGTGGAGTAATTAAGAAACCAAATTGCTATGCCAACTATTTGACCATCCACTTCTGCAACATGGCAGAAAGCAACAGGATTTGCCCCAAATAAATTCTCTTCTATATCGGAAACTGTGGCTACAACTGCATCAGGTTCACGCTCATAAATCGCCAGCTCAATTATGAGTTCATATATGGCTTGTACATCACTTTTCTTTGCTTCACGAATCATGGAGATAGATTACTTACCTCTCAGAGTAGTTAAAGCCCACATTATTGCTAGCAAGTCAATAAATTCTTGAGCAATTGCTCCTTGGCTGGGAGTTAATAGATTGAAAGCTGCAGCGAACATTGCAATCAACGCCAAACCCATTCCACCAATTGATGCCTGCATAGCCTTTGAGTGAGAAAGCTTTGCAATTGAAATCGCGCTCACGACCCGATCGATTGAGTCCTCAATAATTACCACGTCTGCGGCTTCGCTAGCTGCGGATGCCCCTCTTGCGCCCATCGCAATACCTACATCAGAAGCCGCTAAAGCTGGAGCATCATTAATTCCATCGCCGACCACAATGACACTTCCTGAAACTTTATTTC
>JACCDZ011107651.1_pt1 | contig 38608 bp, 36 predicted proteins | sample 7449551 | NCBI WGS metagenome assembly JACCDZ01 (sample SAMN15323452, study PRJNA562643) | freshwater metagenome | isolation source: river surface water | place: USA:Blue River Watershed | collected 2017-08-18
CTTGAAAATGAGTCAAAAAAATCTTTAAAATTGCTATAAAAAACCCTTTGTGTCTTTTTTCAAAGAAAAAATAATCAATTGGACTACATGCACTTAATGGCCCATATAATGATTTTAATCGAACGACTAATGAATAAGAAGAATTTTTCCAAACTGGTAATTTTTCATGAACCTCACAAATACCAACAAAACAGGGACTTAGGTAAGATTGAACTTCTAATTTAGCCGCCCTCAAACCATAATCAAAATCTCCTAAACCATGTCGAAACCATGAATCTAGATTCCCTACTTTGGTAAATACATTTTTAGGGATTAATACACAATTACCATTGAAGTAGTGAATATGCTGGAAAGTGTCATTAGGAATCATTAGATTAACACCAATATATCCACCATATGTAACTTGATTCATTATTCCTGATCTAGTAGCTCCACAAATAATTACCTCCGAAGAATTCATGTAACCTTGCATCTGAATAATTGCATTTTTCAGAAGATATGTATCATCGTTTAACCATAAGTAGTAATCAAAATCCTTTACAGCGGAAGCTGTTTCCCAAGCTAAATGCATGCCTCGATTCCAATACAAATCTCCGTTACCTTCAATAATATTAACTTCTGGATGAAGTTCCGCTACAGATTGTGAAGTTCCGTCGGTGCATCCATCATCAACTAAGAATACTTTAATCTCAAAATTCTTATTTAAACCACTTTGACTAAACAATGCATTGAGGCAACGTAATGTTTTATCTTTTCTATTGTGACAAGTAATTAAAGTGGCTATGGAAATCACTTAGAAGATATTATTCACCCAAATTTTGAACTCTTTATCGGTCATTTTTCTAAATTTTTCAGAAAAACATAATCCAATCATCAACCATAAATAGACATATTGAATATGAAACAAATTAATTTCCTCTACCCAGCTATACGTCCACCTAAATGCAACAAATAACCCCATTATTCGAGCAAATAAATTATTTGATTCTAACACAGCCAATTTTGAAGCATTAAAATAAACGAGGAATAGTAAAATTATCCCAACTATGCCTAACCAGGTAAAATAATTCAAAACACCTACCTCATTGGCATTTCGTTCATTTCGATTATTCATATCCAAATCACCGAAATGATCGGACAAATTACCTCTAGCAGGACTCCTACCTAAGATCCAAGAATCATACTTACTTGCAGTTTGAAGAACTTCAAGATATAGGAATGTTCTTGTATCCAAAAGTAAATTATCTTCAACAAGTTGGCCTTGATTATCTCTTTTTTTATCCAATATTTCCATTCTCGAATCTCCAGTTGGATTGAAAACATTAAAATTTCCCGAAACCCCTAAATAGAAAAATAGAACTGGGATAAGTAATAAAACCCACCGAACAAAATTCAAGATTCTAATGGTGATAAAAAATTTGATAAAATAAATTAAAGAAAAAACGAAAGGGACAGTAAACTTAATCACGTTACTTCTTGCGCCTAAATCTGATACAATAACAAAAAATGCGATAGCAATACAGGCGAATTTCCATTTATTGGGTATTATTGGCAGAAATAGTAATAAAAAAACAAAAGGAGCTAGATAAAAACCATATTCATCTTTGCCGAAATAAAATTGAAAGATTAGAAATAAGGGGGCTGAAAAAAAAATAAAACGCTTAATCAATAATTGAAAATTTAATGGGTCAAATGACACAAAGGCTGCCAACGGAATTAAGATAGTTAATGTGTTAGAGAATAAATATTTCCAATCCCAATACGTTTCTGCAATACCCAAACCCCTAAAAACGGAGAAAATTGAATAAATGATTAACACTTTAATTGAATTATATGCCTCGTTTTTTTCAGAATTTTTCCAAAATATATAAAACATAAACAATGTAGCCACCTGAATAACCCACCAAAAAAATGTACTCCCTAACTCAAATGAATTACCATGAGAATTAATAGCGATTAGCATTAAAGCAAATGATAAATAATTTAAAAGCTTTTGTTTATTAGGCGGTAACATATTTAATAAATTTTGCAGGATTACCTGCCCATATCTCATTAGAAGGAATATTTTTTGCAACAAGGGAACATGCACCTATAACTGAATTATGTCCAATAGTTACACCTTTTAGGATGGTAGAATGCGCCCCGATAAACACATTATCTTCGACAACAACAGGAAGTTTGCAAATATTTTGAACGTCAGTTAATGGATCAAGCCGTAATAAGGGATTTAGCGAGTGAAAATCAGTATCATAAATTCTTACACCTCCTCCAATTTTAACATTATCACCAATTGTAATACTAGTCTGGCAAATAAGAGCCGCCTGTGAAATGCCTAAATTAGAGCCAATAACTAATTTAGCCCCTTTATCTACAAATAAAGTACATCGATTATAACTACCGATTGGATTTCCAACAATCCCATTGTTCATTCTAAGATTATGACCAAATGAACAACTTCCACCAATGGCGACTGATACATACGGAATTCCAATTGTCTTAAAACTTGAATACTGAACATGATTTCCCCAAAAAATTATTCTAGTCAAAATAGTGTCAAAACTATTTTTGATTAATAAAAACAAACTTCGAATAATTTTATAAAGCAGATATACTTTCATCGATTATTTGTTTGTATATGGAATTTAAATTAATCGCATTATTATTACCATCATGCCGACTTAAAACCAAATAATTTGCATGCTTTGAGATGTCATTTGCAAGTTTATCATCTTTGAAAATCGAACAAATATGCATGGCAAAAATTGCAATTTCCACAAATCGATATAAGACATTAGATATCTAAAGAACTTTCATTTTATATATTATTAACGTCAAGAATCACCCCGAACAGATTCAGCTTAGATGATTAACTATTTTGTTGGATGGGTCAATTATTTTCTAAATATCTAAGTATATTTATCAAAAGGGCTTTCGCTTAACTTCCAAATCATTGCAAAAAAAACCTGCCTACTTACTCCTACGCATATTGTTTTCAAACCATTTTTGAATTTACACCCCCTTGTAACTTCAAATCCGAAAGTCTTAAATAAATGATCCTTCTTGTTCCAGCAATGATTTATAAAGTTCAAAATGAAGCTTCGCACTTTTTTCCCAAGAAAAATCTTTCACTCTTTCCCTGCCTCTATCTCTTAAAAAATTGGAAAGTGCAGGGTCATAAATAACCTTTTCAATACTTTTAGCTATAGATTTAGTTGAGCTAGGATCAAAATACATTGCTGCATCTCCAGCAATCTCTGGAAAACAACTTGCATGACTAATACAAATAGGACATTCGCTGACAAAGGCTTCTAAAATTGGCAATCCAAAGCCTTCATAGAAAGACGGGAATACAAAAACTTTCGCATGCTTGTATAATGAAAACAATTCAACATCTGATGCTAGAACGGAATAACATTGTGATTTGACATGGGCTTCCTTAAACTTGCTTAATTCAATTTCATTAAATGGGGATCCGGTACATACTAGATTAAAGGTTTTATCATTTTTCAGTAGCGGCGCAATAGCGGTAAAGAAATTATCGAAATTTTTGTATCCATCTCTTCCTCCCACATAAAGAATGTAATTTCCAAACTTATTTGGAATTACATCAAATCTAATTTGATTCACTCCATGGTGGATTACAGTAATTTTATTTGGACTTAATTCTGGATAAAGCTTCAAAATATCTTTTTTAGTATTTTGACTAATGGCAATAATGGCATCCGCAATAGGAATAATAATACGTTTATTTTTACTATTTCGAGCATTATTATCAAATAGCTCTGAAACCATATCATGAATAGTAATGACAATTTTTTTCTTTACATGTTTTATAAAATATGGAGAATATTGAGTCGCATGAAAAATATCATAATCTTGTTTTTTTAAACGCCGTATTGTAAAATATTTGTTAATAACCTGCGTTAAGACAATTATTTTAAATAAATTAAACCTTGGAAAGATTTTTTTTACTGGAACTACTTCACTCAAATAAATATTATTAGAAAAATAGCAACTTACAGCAATTACACATTCCAATCTTTTTAACCCAATAACTAGCTCTACAAAATACCGACTTACGCCCCCAATTTTTTGATAAAATGTTTGATGATCATACAGTATTTTCATTTTAGTATTTTTTACCAATAGCACCCATTTTCAACCAAAAAGGATTTATCAGGATTTTCGTTTATACTTGGGTACACCCAATGTTCATTAATCAAATTTGAATAATTATAAACTTCATTATAATTTGGATTTTCCCAGCGCTTTCCCTTGATACCAAAAAGTAATTGCAAACTTCCACCCAAGTGAACAGCTTTCTTTCCACTTCTTTTGACATGTGCTGCCAAAGGGAATCCATAAGCTCCACAACCAATCAAACAAATATCATAATCACAAGCATCTATTGCTGCTTTCATCGATTCGAGTGCCTCAAACCAATCTGCAAACTGGGTTTTACTCCCCGCAATACTCTGAACTGCTTTAATTGTCTTCAATTGAAAATCTGGTAAAATCCCATTGGAAAAGATTAAATCCTTTTTTTTAAATTGAGCGCGAATGGTATCAGCAAAAGGATGAATGACCAAAACCTTCTTGCCACTGAGTGCTCTGGTCCAAGGAACTTTAGAAAAATAAGGGTTCAATAGTTCCAGATTTACTGTTTGGCACTCCTTTAAAATATCTTTAACGTACTGCTCGTCTTTTAACCAGGATCCAAGTAGATCTAGATAAGGGATATCTGCCAACATCAATTCGCAAAACGTATCAACCTTTTCATAATTTAAAGGGAAAAAACCTGCGTTAAAATGTAACGCATCGACAGTTGACTTGATTCTCCACCATGCGGCTTGTTCGCCCTTGATATAGCCTAAGTAAGAATATTTGGCATCATGTATATTCAGATAATTTGCAGTAACAGCTAGCTCATTAGCCCCAAATCGACCAATCATACATGCCGACTCCGAAACTAACAATTGATAAATCCCATCTGAAACAAGTTCTGCATCCTCTAACCGATCAATTGGAAACGAGGATTCATGTAATCCAAAGAAACGCAGATACGCTTTACGAAGAGATTTCAATAAAAAAATGGATATGAAATTCACTTCTAATTATTAGTATGGGATAAGCTTAAGTTTGGACATTATTTTATAGTGTAAGCGTTTAAGAAAATTCTTCTGCTTCAATAGCTTATTAATAATGGCTGTTTCAAAAAAATACTGCGGAGGATGAAGGAGTTTTTCATTCACATATTTTTCATGCATATCTGAAGCAACCTTTTCTTCATAAAACCGCTTTAGCACCCCAAACATATTGTATTCATGTAATAGCTTTTTACGTGATTCAAGAAGAGCAGGTAACTTGTTCTGATATATTTGATTTGAATTGGCTATTAACACTCCGATTGTTTTAAGTGAATTTGGTATGTCATTTACATCAATTTTCAGATGAGAATCAGCAGGAAAATACGCATCTATATTGAGACAACCGGCATAAACAGGAATGGTATAACCCAGTAAGGGATCAGCCAATTTTTCTGTCCAATAATGTGGAATTGATGAATTTTCAATACATACTGAGAACATATAAGGCAATAAAGCATCCGCCTTATCTTGTACGAGATTAAACCCGTAGCCATAATAATCTATTTGATCTCCAAAGGCATTTTTAACTGCGGCTAAAAATTTAAGCCGCTTTATATGGCCCGGCATATTAGATTGATTTGAAGCTATGAATGAAATCTTGTGGGTTTTATTAGGCAAGGGTAAGTGATCAAGTTGTTCAAATTGATAATTATACCGCACAGACTTATAATTTCGACCAAACCACCAATCAACAGCTGGCTGACTTAAGTGATTACTTGCATGATTAATCTTTGGATGCGTTGAGATGATGTGATCAAACTGGCTTAAAAACCTACTGGCATATCGCCTACTATTCGGCGGTTCGGCTGAAATATAAATAAGTCCGCCTTGTTTACATTTTATGCGCTGAATTTGTGGCATTCCTTCAAACATAACTACCATATCCCATACAATATCCAATTGGCTGTTTTCATAAAAATCAAATCCTTGCTTTCTCAAATAAGGTGGTAATTGTCTAATCAAACTAACCATGGATAAATTCAGTAGTATATTGATTCTTATTCTTGAATCCATTGGGATTATTTACGCTTAAACTTGAACAAATTGCGAAAAAAGAGATGTACTAAAACGTATACATAGGATTTAATGGTAATTGGAGTACTTTTCAGCAAGGACCAACCGCTATTTTTATGTTTTTGTACCAAGCTGTTATAGATCTCAATTTCATTTGGAAAAAACGTTGAAAATTTAATTAGATGATTGCTTAATTCTCTAAAATAAATATAGGTAGTCTTTCTCACCAAGTCCTTCATTTGGTATTTTGCCAATATTTCCATTCGCTCCTCGAAAGCTTCCAAACGGCTTAGCTTTTGTAGTGAATAGGAGGAGCGTGTAATACTATCATTTCGAATTAAATATATATAGACTGTTTGTGTCGAATACACAATTTTGTTTGCCTTTAATAATAATTTATAATTTACAAATTCATCATCATATAATTTTCCCACTCGGAAACGCAAATTATCAAATAGCTGAAAATCATATAATTTGGCTGTTACAACTACGAATGATAAAGCGTCAGCATATTGATGATCATACATTGCCCTAACCGCCTCATAATTATCATATATTTTCATTTTATCGATCAATGGTGGTTTTTGTGATGCTAACAAAATTCCATCTGGATCAATCTTTTGAATATGACCTATAGAGATTTGCGCATTCGACTCGATCAAAAAATCATATAGAATTTCAATAGCATCTAGATTCAAAAAATCATCACTATCAACAAAAGTTACATATTTCGAAGTGGTGGCATCAATGCCACGATTTCTAACTTCCGAAATACCTACATTCGATTGATGAATTACTCGAATTCGTGAATCAAGCTTGGCATATTGATCGCAAATCCCTCCACTCGAATCCGTAGAACCGTCATTAATAACAATAATTTCAAGATCTTTATATGTCTGATTTATGATACTTTCAAGACACTTGGCAAGGTATAGTTCCACATTGTAAACGGGAACAATAACAGTAATTTGTGGCTTTTCATTACTATTAACCGACATTCTGTTGAAATTTGTTCAATAAAATATTTTTTAAATACATTTTAAGAATGATTACACTTGGGAAATAGTAATATAAATGAATAACCAAGTATGCTTTCAATGATATGGAGAAAAGAGTTACCAGTGATTCTTTTGCAGTGACTAACTTCTCCTTAATATGAATCAACAAATCACGCTCTCGAGGAAAATGTTTCCTTAAATGAACAAGATTATACACCAAGATATGAAAATAGAGATATAAGGTTTTTTGATATAAGTCACGTATTTCAAGCGATTTGAAAACACTTAATCGCTCCTCGAGCATTGATATTTTATCCAAATGAGACAAAGCATAAGGGATTCTAGATAAACTATCTACTCTGATATTATGCGTATAGACCGATTTCGGAGTAAATACGATTCGATTTGATTTAATGAATAGCTTATAATTAACATGCTCATCATCAAAAGCTTTTCCTTCAGGAAAACGGATATTTTCAAACAGTTTTACATTATATAATTTCCCCGTGATTAAAACAAAAAGTAATGAAAGTCCCGAACCATGTTCATACATATTCATTAATGCTTCTTTCGAGTTAAGCATACGGATATCTGAATTGAACTTGGAATTTCCCATTAAATGATTCTGACCATTTTCAAATTTGATAACGTTGCCTAAGGCTATCGAAGCCCGATACTCAATCAACAATTTATATAATTCAGCTATACAATAATCGCTTAGATAATCATCATTGTCTAAATGTAGAACATACTGACCTGTAACATGATCGAGCCCCACATTTCTGGCTGCACATACACCACGATTTTCTTTATGTATAACCTTTATTCGAGGGTCTAAACTTGAAAATTCCTCGCAAATTTGAAAACTAGTATCGGTGGAACCATCATTTATAACAATTATCTCTAAGTTGTTATACGTTTGCTTTAGCACACTTTGTAAACAAACATGCAGATAATTTTTTGCATTATATACCGGAATAATCACACTAATTAGTGGCTCCATTTTATCTATTTGTATTTACGAAAAAAGTAGCTTGATTAATATAACGACTAATTCTCATTTGAAATTTAACTTTAATTGTCAACACCAATTCGCGCTCTTCTTGCGTTAAACCAATGAACCAAATAGATACTAAAAATGTGAAACCAGATACAATGAAAACACTTACAAGCGTTACTATTTGATTGGAAAAAAGCAAGAGCGGCCCAAGAGAGGCAACAATTGTGATGATTGAAACTAATAAAACCTTACAGACAACATCCCTCAAATATTGGTTAATCGATAACTGAAAATTACGTTTCGAAAAAACAATATGATTAATGACATGCAAACACGTAATAATTATTAAAGAAATAAATAGATAATAAGGTGGGAATCCTAGTTTAAAGAATAAATACGAAAGGGATATCGAAGAAACATACAAGATAGAACCAATGATTTCAAAGCTTTTAATATTTCCAACAGCACTGATTGCATTACTTAGGTTTCCACACAAAGCACCAATAAGATTATTTATTAATAACATCCGACAAAAAATGACGGTAAATTCCGGGACGTCTTTAATCCAATAATGCAAGATAACCGGCATTTCAATGATGAATGGTAAGTATAAAACCGCCTGTAATAAAAAAGCAACCTTTGAACCAAAAAGTAATGCTTTTAACATTTTATGTCGCTCCCCTGCGCCCTCATATTTATTAATTACCGGATTCAATGCTTTCGTCAATGTCAAGGAGAAAACGTTGAGCTGCCCCCCCAATTGTAATGCTATATTCTGGGCTGCAATAATACTCGTACCGAAGAACAAATTTAAAAGGACCGATTGACCATAAAACGAGATCATACTCGTAAAACATCCCAAAAATGATAACCCTGCAAAAACACTCAGTTCAACTAACAACGGTCGATCAAAATAAAGGCCAACCTTTAAATCGCATTCAGGATAAACTTGATGACAATAGATCCGTCTCATGATCAACATGATAATCGACAAACTAGCCATCAAAAAACCAAACATCACTAATTGGTCTGCAGCATTATAGGTAATATAAATCGCAATGCCCAATTTCAATATGGCTTCAATAACACCTAAAACAGCATAAATGAACATATTTTCATGGCTCGTAATGACTGCCTCATATGGCACAGAAATCACCGTAAATATTGTACTAGCCACCATGAAATGGTAGATTAAATGTGCATCAGCTAAACGATTAGCAGGAATGTTTAAAAATCCATCAAAGAAGAAATACCCAGCGCCTTCTAATAAAATGAACACTAATAGAGCAACGGCCCAATGCAATAAGGAACTCATATTGAAAATTCGCCGTAATTTGTCAAAGTCCCCGGCACCCTGGGCGACTGTAACAAATCGTTGCGTTGCAGTAGCCATGGCACTATTCAAAAAACCAAGCATGGAAATCACCCCTCCAACCAAACTGAATAAACCAAAATCCTCAACGCCTAACGCAGCTAAAATAAGTCGAGTAGAGTAAAGGGATATAAATACCGTAATAGCCATTCGAACATATAAAATACCCGTGTTCTTGGCTACGCGTTTAGCTACTTCCAATTAAGCCTTCTGTAAATCTTGTTCCACCATCTCTCTTACCAGACCATTAATATCATAAGCTGGTTTCCACCCCAGTTTCATTTTCGATTTCGTTGAATCGCCAATTAATACATCCACTTCAGTGGGGCGATAATATTGTTTATCTACTCTAACAACGATTGTACCAAGGGGCAATTGATACAAGGGGTTATGACAAGCTACGATAACGGCAACCTCATTTTCTTGTTCCCCTTCGAAGCTTAACTCGATACCTACTTCCGCAAAGGATAGGCGTACAAAATCGCGAATATAAGTCGTGACGCCAGTGGCAATGACGAAGTCTTCTGCCACGTCTTGTTGTAGGATGCGCCACATAGCTTCTACATAATCTTTGGCATGGCCCCAGTCTCTTTGCGAGTTCAGGTTACCTAAATACAAGCACTCTTGTTTGCCTAAAGCGATAGCGGCAGTAGCCATCGTGATTTTTCGGGTCACAAATGTCTCGCCTCGACGGGGTGATTCGTGGTTAAATAAAATGCCATTGCAAGCAAACATCCCATACGCCTCTCGGTAGTTTTTGGTAATCCAAAAACCATAAATCTTCGCTGCCCCATAAGGAGATCGCGGATAAAACGGTGAGTTCTCATCATAAAAACCTTCCGAATTTTTGTTCACAGCTAAACCGCCATATAATTCGGATGTTGAAGCCTGATAAATCCGCGTTTTCTTCGTAAGTCCTAAGATACGCACGGCCTCTAAGATCCGTAAAGTACCCAAGCCATCTACATTCGCCACATATTCCGGGGAATCGAAGGAGACTTTGACATGGGACATAGCCCCCAGGTTATATATTTCATCCGGTTGTACTTCCTGGATGATACGAATGATATTTGTTGAGTCCGTTAAATCCCCGTAATGCAAGGTGAAATTAACCGATTTCTCGTGCTGATCTTGATAAATGTGATCAATGCGCTGGGTATTAAAAGATGATGCACGTCGCTTCACGCCGTGTACTTGGTATCCTTTTTCTAATAGTAATTCGGCTAAATAAGATCCGTCTTGTCCGGTGATACCGGTAATGAGGGCGACTTTTTGATCTGTAGGCATATTGTTAGACTAATTCAATTTGTTCTAGGTAAGCAGTGTAGGTTTTCTCGAGCCCTTCGGCTAAACTCGTGCGGTGTGTCCAGCCCAAGTTGTGTAGCCGACTCACGTCCAATAATTTCCGAGGTGTACCATCCGGCTGACTCGCATTAAAGGTGATCTCTCCAGCGAAACCCGTCAATGATTTAATCTGCTCCGCTAACTCCCGAATGCTGACATCTTCTCCCGTGCCAATGTTAACGATTTCGGCTCCGTGATAGATCTTCATTAAAAACACACAGGCATCAGCTAAATCATCCGTAAATAGAAAAATTCACGTTTAGGAGTACCGGATCCCCAGACTTCTACTGTAGGGGCATTATTCAATACAGCCTCATGAAACTTGCGCAAAATCGCTGGTAATACATGGGAGTTCTGCAAATCGTAATTGTCCCCATAGCCATACAAATTAGTTGGCATGACCGAGATGAAATTGCAGCCATACTGTGCCCGATAGGCCTCACATAATTTTATACCAGCAATCTTGGCAATGGCATAGGGCTCATTCGTGGGCTCCAAATAACCATTTAATAAGTATTCCTCTTTTAAGGGTTGATCCGCCATTTTGGGGTAAATACACGAACTCCCTAAAAATAGTAGTTTAGTCACCCGGTGAATCCGCGACGCATGAATAACATTCGTTTCCATCATGAGGTTATCATACAGAAACTCCGCCCGGCAGGTATTATTCGCATGTATCCCGCCCACTTTCGCGGCGGCTAAGAACACATAATTCGGTTTTTCTAATCCAAAAAAGTCATTCACCGCGTGTTGGTTCCGTAAATCCAGCTCCTTCGAAGTCCGCGTAATTAAACGGGTATATCCCAGCGATTGTAACAAGCGGTAAATCGCGGAACCCACCATCCCTCGGTGCCCGGCAATGTATATTTTAGCATCTAATTCCATCGTAAGCTAATCTATTAGGGATGAATTTTTATGCTGCAAACGTTCATAAACGTCTTTGACTGCTTGACTCTGGTACCTAGGAACAACTAAGATGGCATCCGCTGTCTCCACAACAATTAAATTATCGACACCAATTATCTCAACATGCTTTTTCGTTTGACTTATGACAAAATTCGAATTTGCCACTTCATCTTTCGATACTATTCGATCTTGATAATCCCACATGGCATCAAAAGACCCCAAATCTGACCAGGCCATTTCGGCCGCAACAACTTTCAAGCGTCTACTCTTTTCCATAACAGCATAATCAACACTCTTGGATGGAATTTGCTTCATGTATGCCGCTGGAATAACGTAATCAATTTGTTCATTCCAGGCTTCCTTGGATGCATGCAAGATTTCCGGCTCATAGGTCTCTAATTCAGACAAAAAGACACCCACCTGAAAACAAAATATTCCCGCATTCCATAAATAGTCTCCAGATTCAATAAATTGAGAGGCCGTTTCAAATGTTGGCTTCTCTCGAAAGGAAAGTACCTCATTACCCTTGTACTGAATATATCCATAGCCCGTTTCCGGGTAATTAGGTTGAATACCAATGGTTACGATAAAACCCTTGCATGCCAACTGGTAGGCCTTGCTTACCGCCTGAAGGTAAGCTTTCTCATCCCCAATCATATGATCGGAAGGACAAACCAAAACGATATCCGTTGGATTTAGCCCTAGACAAGCTAAACAAATCGCGGCAGCCGTATTTCTAGGTTCAGTTTCCGTAACAAATGTCACCTGATCCATACCTTTGGAATCAAAAATTTGTTGTGATAAATGCTTGGTGGATTGATTGCCAACAACGAGGGTTCGATTTGTCCATCTTTGATTCCTTTCAACCGTAAGTTCAAATAAAGATTTACCCTCGAAAAGTGTAAGATATTGCTTAGGACAAGATTTCCTCGATAAGGGCCATAGACGGCTACCTACTCCACCCGACAACAAAATGTTAATAATTTCCAACTTAAGAATTTTTTGAACGAGTTAATTTTGACCAAAAAGATTGCTGCTTGCCTTTATCCTCTGCATAATAGCCGTACCCATACCCATATCCATACCCGTATCCATATCCGTAACCATAGCCATAGCCTTTTCCATACATCTTCAAGCCCCTCGGCTTCAATCCATTGTAGATCAAATTCAGCTTATTGAATTTATTGGAGACAAATAATTGCTGGATAAAATCCAGGTAGTTTTTGGTCGTATAATTATGACGCAATACATACATCGTTGCCTGCGCATGATGCGCGAGTACTTGCGAATCGGTCACGAGGGAGATTGGCGCGGTGTCCATCACGATGTAATCAAAGCGCTGCTTTAATTCCTCCATCATGGATTGGAATGCGTCAGATCCCAAAAGCTCCGTGGGGTTCGGTGGAATCGCCCCAGCAGACATGATGTATAAGTTATCGGCTTGCGGTACCGGCTGAATCACCTGTTCCAAGGTCGCTAATTCAATCAAATAATCCGTTACCCCATTCCCCTTTTCCAAACCGAAATACTGACGCACTTTGGGTTTACGTAAGTCCAATTCCATAATCAGGACTGACCGACCGGTCAGCGCGATGGTCGCCGCCAAGTTGCCAGACACGAAGGACTTTCCTTCTCCGGAGATGGATGATGTCACTTGAATCACATTACCCTTTTCTTGATTCAATCCTAGATAAGCCAAGTTGGTTCGTAACATCCGGAATTGCTCCGCCAAAATCGTTCGCTTTCCTGCCGTCACCACGATGTGTTCCTCAGAATCTCCTTGGGCTAATTCACCCAAGATAGGCGCCTTCACCCGACGCTCGATGTCCCCACGGAACAAGACTTTGGGATTATAAGTCTCCTTAAACAAGACATACAAGACACCTAATCCGATACCAATCGCCAAACCGATTAAATAAATGATGTTCCGTTTGGGTTTAATGGGTGAGGCACTGTACACGGCGGGCTCCACGACCCGACTGTCCGCAATGGCTGAGGCAGATGACAAGGCTGATTCCTCACGCTTCTGCAACAAGAAGGTGTAAATGGTATTCTTAATGACCTGCTGCCGACTAATCTCCACCAAGGCCTTTTCCTTGGATGGAATCTCCACGAGCATGGCATTACTTTCCTTGAGCTTATTTTGCAAGTTGGCCTGCGCCGTCTTCAAATTATCACGAATATTCCCAATGTTCTCCAATATCGAGGGTTTCAGCGCCGCGATCTCCTCCCGCAACTGTGCCTGCAAATCCGACTGACCACCTGTTATCTTTGAAATACGGGATAATTGTAATTCCGATTCATATAACTTGCTGAGTAATTGTACCAGCGTCGCGTCGTTAATTCCCATCAAAGAGGGAACGACTGCCGTACTTAGCTTTTTGGCGGTCACATATCGCTCGATGTCACTTAGTACGGATAGCTGAATGCCTATCTCAGATAACTTTTCATCATGTAACCTAACGGATTCAAGGAACAATCGCCCCTGTTCACCGATGTTCACAATACCCTCGCGCGTCTTGTAATTCTTGATGTTTTCCTCTACTTGACCTAATTCCTCCGACACGATACCCAAACGACCTTCCACAAAACGTAAGGTATTCTTCGCCACCAAGTTTTTGTCCTCGATCGCAAATTCATCATAGACCTTAAACAATTGATTGATTACATCGCGACCTTTTTCAGGAACAATGGTCTCCATACTAAGGTAAATAACTGTAGATTTTTTTGTACTCGCCTCCGCCTTCAAACTAGCTAAAAATTGCGATGCAACATCCGAAACCGCATGTGTGCGCAATAAAATCGTATAGGGCTTCGGTAAATCCTTCGCAGGAATAAAAGTAGGATTCAGCGAAACATAATAATATTGTCCATTTAAATAGAGGCGTGAACCTAGTGGATAAGATTTTCCTTGAATGGAGAAACGTTTTTGTTGGATATCAACATCGACAGGAATAGATACTGACATGCTTTGCACCGAATCCTTTTGCATCGCAATCAACTGAAGCGGTGCTTGCTCACCGTACAAATCTCGATCCAATACATTCCCAATATGTGTTTGTGTCGTATATAGGTTTAGATCACGAACGACTTGCTCCATCAAAGGACTCGACTGAATGATCTCAATCTCGTTGTCGACAACCTTCTTGTCACCGAAAATATCGAAAGCGTCCAACATTTGGGCCGCTCCTGCCCCATTCTTATCATCCTTCACTAGCAATTTGGCATTCACCTGGTAAACCGGTGCGGTATAACGCAGGTAAAAGAAAGAACCTAATACACTTAAGAGGACAGTTAAGACAAAGACAGGCCAAAAAGGTAGATAGGTCTGTGCAATTTGATTAAACAAATTACCATCCTGCGATTGATTCATTGCGAATGAATCATCAAATTCTGATTGCATGAAGTGTTATTTAAAGAAATTATTGACTACGAGTACGAGCAAAGTCGCACTGCTGATGATGGCCGGTAGATACACCGACGTTTCGCTACCTAAGTAGGATTTCGCTTTGTTGGGCTCTACATAAACCACATCATTGCTTTGAAGGTAAAAATGCTTGGATTGAAATAATTCCATCTTGTTTAAATTGACACGATGAAATTCTTTCTTTCCTTCATTTTCATGTATAACGAGAACATTGTTTCGATTTCCATAGGCGGTTAAATCCCCGGCCATGCCCAGCGCTTCTAGCACTGAAATGCGTTCATTGGACACATTAAAGGTCGATGGACGCACCACCTCACCCAAAACGGTCACGCGGTAATTCATAAAACGGATGCTGACAATCGGATCTTTTAAATACGGAATAAGTGCAATTTGTAGCGCTTGTGTCAGTTCCGATTTTGTCATTCCTTTTACGGTCAGTTTTCCAATTTTAGGTAATTGTATACTACCTTGATTATCAACGAGTAAGCCTGGCGTTACCGATTGTGTCATAAAGTTGGCCCCAGCCGCACCATTTGCGGGAACGGCATTTACACCATTAAACAACGCCGAACTTTGGGGATCAGAACTACTGATTCCAATAAATAAAATGTCTCCGGTTTGAATGCTAGGCTCGTAAGAATGTTGAGCCAGTGTAAGGGTGGTGTCTTGTTGGCCTTTAAAATAAGCCAACTCGCGATTAATACCACAAGATCCTAAAAATAATGCGATGGACGCAAAGAGGATTAAGCTTTTGTATTGCATAAAAATTGTTTAGTAGAACACAGCTTCGCTACCTTGAGTCACATGAACATACTACACACAGGAAGTAATGAATGACAAAAGGAATTCAGAAACACAAAACAACTTAATCTGAATTCAGATATGCATCAAAAACGGTTTTAACACAAAAATCAATAAGTAGGTTATTATCAGCAAGATGACCGTTAAATAAATTCATTTTTGTTATAACACATTTAACATAATGTGGCAAATATGACATACTATATTTAGTGATATAACCTATCTGTTCTAACATTTATAAAAACGTTATGGTAATCATTTCAGGCATCTTTCTTGCGTTAACGCTAGGCGTCACTATTGGACTTAATTTCAAGCGTATTCAAATTCACCCGAGGCAAAAAAATCTAACACCAGAAACAAATATTAAGGTTTCAGGGGAGCAAAAACATACGTTAATTCCATATTTGGACACCCTGGAAATTCGATTTATAAAACGAATATTAAGTCAAGAAGATAAACTATTATCAGTAAATGAGGCCAATGAAATATTACGCATTGAGCGATTGTCCAAAGAAAATCAACGACAGCGCAGACACATTTTTCTTAAAGAGCTCAACTTGAAATTAAAAATGATTTATCAAGTACCTGAATGCATCGAGCGGAAATCGACGGAATTAGATAGGCGATCAAAATATTACAGTCTACATGAACAAATCAGCAAAGAATCTATTGAAGAAATGCTGATAGAGGAAAATAGCAAATAGCTTTTAAATACCGTTAACTAAGCTAAAACAAATTAAGATGATTGCTATTAACCTAATTCACTCATTTACAGCGAAAAGTAAAACCTGTTATTCTATTTACAATGTCACAAATATGCCATTGTAAGCCTTATATTCCCATGTCAAATTTGCGGCATGGAATCAAGCAAAAAAGAGATTAGCAGAAAAGTAGGAGCCAATATTCGAGTAATTCGATTGGCTAAGGGCTTGACCATCGAGAAACTCGCTGCCGATGCGAACATGGAATATACACAGCTGAGTAGGATAGAGCTTGGACAAATAAATACCAGTTTATTTCAAGTTTACAAAATTGCACAAGCGCTCGATATCAAGATGTGTGAATTATTCCAAAACATCTAAAAAAAACCTCCCTGAATCTCAAGGAGGTTTTAAATAATCCTAGTTCTAATTTTTTCTATGCGGCAACCGGGAAATGCGAGCATTCATCCAACTGCGTACACCGAAATTTTATCTCGCAATTTACAAAATTCTAATCCGTTCTTCGCTGACATCCATCAGGATAATTTCTATAAATTAATTTTTTATCCTTAATATTACCGCAAATTGTCCTTGACTCAGGTCAAAGATTCAATGCATAAGCTTAGTTCTATAAACATTCTCCATTGGCTTTTTATTGCCTTCTTTTTTGTTTCCTGCAAAAACGAACTCTACCACGTTCGAGCGATTCATTACTTTTAGTAATATCTCTTTGGCAATCCTTACAGGTTTGCCAAAGTTTGAGACGCATTTCGCGTCGATTCTCCCTAGGCTAAAGTCTAAGGTACCTCATCTATAATCCACATAAAAAAGGAGACACGATCACATCATGTCTCCTTTTCTTCTTTACTAGACGCGAAGTATCGCGTCTCTACGGGAAAACTAGTTCGCCGTTAATTCAAACAGCTCCTTGTCTAATTGCGGTTTCACCACACAGCTATTATCCAAATGCATCGTAGGTGTTGCAGCTGTATTGTAAGCAGGCCACGTAGGCAAACCTTTGTGATTTGGATTACCTACACGCGCAAAATTAATCCATGCTTGGCTGACTTTATCGGCCAAAACATAAGCCTCTTTACCCCCACCCGTCATATTTTCACAACGCGCAATGTTATTAAAGCAAAATGGCAATTCGAAACAGTGCATTGATTTATACTTGCCATCCATCACGGGCGATTGCCAAGTGAACAAATACATAAATACAGGCGCCGCATTCAAGGCCGACTTCATATTCGCTTGAACCACCGCACCTGGACGGAAACGCGTATCCACATCCATCAAATCCGATGGCTTCGTATCCGCAGGATAAGCTTTCTTCACGGCAGCTTTAAATGCCTCCGCTTTCTCGCCATAGGTCTTTTTGATATAGGCCTCTACCTCATCAGCACTTGCATTCGACATGTTGGTCATCAATGACGGCATGAATTCATTCTTCACGGTACCGATCATCAAAGGAACGTCTTTCGATAATTTCATCGCCTCATCCGAGAACAATTGGTAAGGCAATAATTCGCTGTCGATGCTTGGGCCCCAACTTAAACCAAAACCCACAACCGGTTTGCCAGCTGCTTTCATTTGAGCGGCAACTGTTTGCAATGCTTTATTGCCTGCATTTGCTAAAGTCGCAAAGGGTAATTTTTGTAAGGAATCAACTTTCTCGGCAGGGATATTCAAGGCCTTCAACACCTCAGCGGTAATCGCTTGTGTTGTTGACTTTTCCAACATCGTTCCACGGAATGCACCACTTTGGTTGATCGCTTTGTGAAACAAACCTTTGGCAGATGGCATCGCCATCAAGGTATTCACCTTCGCGCCACCACCCGATTGACCGAAAATCGTCACGTTGTTCGGGTCTCCACCAAACTGACTGATATTTGCCTTCACCCATTCCAAGGCCGCCTTCATGTCCATCACGGAATTATTCGCCGAATACTTATACTTTTCGCCATAAGCTGACAAATCCAAGTAACCCAAAATATTCAAACGGTGATTGATCGATACCACAACCACATCCCCTTTTTTCGCTAAATTTTCACCATCGTAGGACTTCAACTCCTCCGCAGAACCTGCCGTAAATCCTCCACCGTGAATCCAAAACATCACAGGACGCTTCTTCCCATCCTTAATCCCGGGCGTCCAAACGTTGACACGCATACAATCCTCATTCGTATAGCCCCATGAGTGATCAAAAACGAATTCCGATTCGTCTTGTACCTGCGTCGTAGGATTCATTAGTGGTGCCACAGGACCATAGGTCAAGGAACTTCTAACATTCGTCCATGCTTTTGGCTTATGAGGTGCCTCAAAACGATTTGCCTCCGCATAAGGAATTCCCTTGTAAGTATAAATACCTCCATGTACATAACCACGAACTTGACCGGATTCTGTGGGCACAACGGCCACATCTTTACTTAACGTAATCTGCGCCTGCGCAGCCCACGAGCCCATTAGGCAAACGCCCAAGGCTAAGAATAACTTTTTCATTTTTGACAGGTTTAGCTATTGTAATAATTTGATACAATAATAAGCTTTTTTTTCGAATTCCCTCCCCTTAGGTAAAACCTGTAGAGACGCGATACTTCGCGTATTGCTTTTTCTTTGGCAATCCTTCAAGGTTTGCCAAAGTTTGAGACGCTTTTCTGCGTCGATTCCCTAGGCTAAAGCCTAGGGTTATCATCACGCTTAATTATAACCCCAGACTTCAGTCTGGGGATTACAGACTTTAGTCTGCGGCTCGTCCGAAGCAAACCCCACAGGAACCCCTAAGCTAAAGCCTAGGGTTATTAAAAATTTTATACCTTTACAAACCTATAAAATTCAACCATGAAAAAAAGAATACTCCTATTCGCATTCCTAACCATCAGTGCCATCTCAATCATGTCACTGCGCAAAAGCCCTGCTAAACAAGTCGCAATCGACGGACCCGCAGAGAAAACCTATACCCAATATTGTGCCTCTTGCCACGGCGAGAAAGTGGAAGCTTTCGTGGACCGTCAATGGAAACACGGTAATAAAAAAGAACAAATCATCGCCAGCATCACTGGCGGCTATCCAGAATTAGGTATGCCTACCTGGAAAGAAGTCCTAACGGTACAAGAAATCGAGAAATTAGCTGATTTGATCGTTGAGAATTTAGCGGGGGTGGAGCAATATAAATTTGCCAACAAGCCTTCGAGCAACATCTTCAAATCGGATGGAATGACGATTCAATTAGACACGATCGTCACAGGTTTAGACAGCCCATGGGGTTTTGCCCAATTGCCAAACCGCGATTATTTAATCACAGATCGTGCTGGCAAATTGTATTTGGTCGATCAAAAACAAAACAAAACAGTCATTACCGGAACTCCTGCCGTGATGGCTAAGGGTCAAGGAGGATTATTGGACATCACCCTGCACCCAGCATACGAACAAAATGGTTGGGTTTACATGTCATATTCTAAATTCAGAATAGAAGCTGGACAAACGGAAACTACAACGGCCATCGTACGTGGAAAAATCAAAAACAACCAGTGGGTTGAATCACAAGAAATTTTTGAGGCGAAACCGTACACCAAAACGTTCCACCACTTCGGATCTCGTTTGGCATTCGATAAAAAAGGATTCCTTTTCTTCAGTGTGGGCGAACGCGGCATGGAAAAAGTATTCCCGCAGGCTTTGGACAATGACAATGGAAAAATTCACCGCATCAAGGACGATGGTAGCATTCCGGCAGATAATCCTTTCGCCAAAAGCGCACATCCATCGGTTTATTCGTATGGCCAACGAAACCCACAAGGCTTAACGCTAAACCCAAGCACAGGGGCAATTTGGGAAACAGAACACGGTCCGCGCGGGGGCGATGAAATCAACATCATCCAAGCTGGCAAAAACTACGGTTGGCCTGTCATCTCCTACGGCATCAACTACGATGGCAAACCGATCACGGCGATCTCGAAAAAGGACGGCATGGAACAACCAATCTCGTATTGGATTCCTTCCATAGCACCTTCTGGATTGACTTTCGTTGTAGGTGATAAATACCCAGGTTGGAAAGGCAACTTGATGATTGGCTCCTTGCGTTTCAACTACCTAAATCGTTGTATCATCAAAGACAATAAAGTCATCCAACAAGAAAAGGTATTGGTCAACCTAGGCCGCATGCGAAATGTGAAACAAGGTTCGGACGGATACTTGTACGTGGGGACAGAAAACCCGGGTATGGTCTTCCGACTTCGCCCCCTTTAATCGTTTAAAAAAAGCCTGATTCGTTCAGGCTTTTTTTTGTCCACTCATCCCAAAGCTTTTGCCCATGCAACGGATTTGGCGGAAATTGCATCTAGCTTTTTTTTTCAACTGCTTTATTCAATCCGCCTACATGCGCTTCATACTTTTATTACTACTCATTTCCAGTACCGCTTTTGCACAAAACACCTTGCAATTTCAACTGCAGGACGCAAACAAGCAACCACTCCCCTTTTCGACGGCCATCCTGAAAAAATTACCCGATTCAACGCTCTACAAAGGTTTTTTGACCGACGAAAATGGTTTGGGTAAAATCAGCAAGATCCCTGCGGGCAATTACGTGTTGCAGGTTCAATCCACCGGTTTTGTCACAAAAAAACTGAGTTTGCCTAACATGACAGAAACGTCTCAAATCGACCTAGGCATCCTCATACTTTCACCGCTAAGCAAAGAATTAGCCGAAGTGGAAGTTCGTGCGACAAAACCGTTCATCGAAAAAAAATTAGATAAAACCATCGTCAACGTGGAGAATTCCGCCATGGCTGCTGGCAATACAACCATGGAGGTATTGGAACGATCACCCGGTGTGATTGTTGACAAAGACGGCAACATTTCCCTACGTGGGAAATCAGGTGCCAAAGTCATGATCGAAGGAAAAATCTCCTATTTGACAGGAACGGATTTGGCCAACTATTTACGGAATCTACCTGCCGACCAAATTTCTACCTTGGAAATCATGACCAACCCGTCGTCGCGCTATGACGCTGCAGGAACAGGGGGAATCATCAACATCAAATTGAAGAAAAATGCCAACATCGGCATGAATGGCTCCGCGAATGCCACGCTCGCGCAAGGATTTTTTAATCGCCAAGCCTTAGGAGCGAATTTAAATTACCGAAATAACGGCTGGAACTGGTTTGGAAATGCCTCTGTGGGTCACCGACCGAACATGGAGCGTAATTATTTATTGCGAAAATTCACGGCCCAACAAGAAAACTGGGAACAAAGTTTTAGCTACCCAAACCAAAACAAGAATGCGCAAGTTAAGGGAGGTGTCGATTGGTATTATTCGCCCAAAACGACTTTTGGCATATTACTTTCCGGCGGTTACAACTACAACAGCCTAAGCAATGGGCTGAACCAAACGGTTCAGATGAATGGTCAAAATGAAGTCTTATCCCGCTTAGATACCTACAACTCGTTGGAAAATCCGTTTTTCAATTATGCCACCAACTTCAATTATAAGCACACTTACGATTCAACAGGTCGAGAGCTGACAATTGACCTGGATTACGCGCGATTCGTGGATGAAAGCCAAAACAACTACCGCTCTCGCTATGTAAATGCACTTTTTCTACCTGTGCATCCGGATTCATTGTTGCGAACAAATTCAGCTTCTTTCATCAATCAATATTCCCTGAAATCTGACTATGTCATCCCTTCCTTTTTAAAGGCTAAATGGAGCCTGGGCATGAAATCTTCTTGGGTACAAACGGATAATGATTTACAGTTCCGAGCGAAATCGGAACAAGCGGCTTATTTCAATTTCTTGACTGGACAAAGCAACCGTTTTGTCTATACTGAACAGATCCATGCCCTTTACCTGAATACCGAAAGGGCCATTGGAAAATGGAGTTATCAAATCGGGCTACGTGGCGAGTGGACATTAGCCGATGGAACCTCATCCAGCTACACCAGTGAACCCGATATGACATTCCACCGGGATTATTTACAGCTTTTCCCAAGCGCCTTTTTGCAATACGAAGCGTCGAAAAAACATACATTTGGGATGAATTACAGCCGACGGATCGACCGTCCGGGTTATTCAGACCTGAATCCCTTCGTCTTCTTCTTGGATAATTATACCTACAATGTGGGAAATCCAATGTTGATGCCCCAGTTGACTAATTCATTTGAATTAAGCCACACCTACCTAGGTGGCATATCGACGACTTTAGGCTACTCGCATACGGATCAAGTTATCACACAATTATTAAAACAAGATGCCGAGACGCGCAAAACCTTTCAAACGACGGCCAACATGGCTCAGCGCGTTACCTATAGCCTGGGAATCTCATTACCGATCCCAATCAAGAATTGGTGGACAAGCAATACGGATATCTTTTTAAATCGGGCGGAATTGACGGGCAATGTGGCTAGCTCAGCCATTACGCCGGTCGGGAACATGTTCTATGTTTCTTCTAATCACACCTTTACCTTGCCGAAAGACTACAAAATTGAATTTGGCGGAAATTACTTTACCGGTGGCCTCGAGGGCGCATTTTTATTCGGAGCCGGGGGATCCTTGAACATGGGGATTCAAAAAACAATCATGAAGAAGCGTGCGACAATTCGTTTGAACGCCCAAGATATTTTGTATACATCGAACCCACCGGTGACAATCAAATATGCTGATTTAGATGTATTGGTTCGACCGAAAAACGATTCGCGCGTAGTACGTTTGAACTTCACCTACCGTTTTGGAAATGCGGCCATCAAAGGAGCGAGGCAGCGTGCAACCGGATTGGATTCAGAAAAAGGACGTGTCAAAGGAGCGAATTAATCCTCTTCTCCGGCTTCTTCCTCGTTGACCGATTTACGATTTTTCAAACCCGAATTTTTCTTCGAGCTGAGTTTAAATGCGAGGCCAATGTAGAAAATTCGGGTTTCTTTTTTCTTTTTCAGGTCATTAACAAAACCGAAAGGCCTTGAATCATATACGGTCTGTTGCGTATTAAACACATCATTCAAGCGAGCATTCAATACCCAGGCTTTCCATTCCTGCTTGAAACCCAAGTCGACCGTGTAAAAACCTTGAATAATACCCAAAGGATGAATTTGAGCCGATTGATAAATGGCACTCAACTGCAATGATGCCTGCGGTGTGAGATTCCAAATTTGGCTTAAACGCCCATTCCAACTCCAACGATTCAAGTTTAAGGCTTGATCCTTGACTTGCCCTTGCAAGTCCGTCTGGTACAAGGAGCTCGTTACATTCACCTTCCAATTTTTCATTGGGCTAATTGAGCTAATGTTTTCGAGTCCCCAAGTCTCCGAATGCGAGATGTTTTCGAAACGCGTTAAGGTCGTATCGCCCTCAAGGAGAGTCCTTACCCGACCAACCAGTTGATTGACACGTCGGTAAAAAACCTGATTCGTCGTGTGCAAAGTCCCCACATCCAAGGAATGTTCCATCTCCACCAAATACGTACGCTCTGGCTGCAACATCGGGTTCCCCGACTGTAAATTCAAGGGGTCCGCGAAGGAAATGAACGGGTTTAAGGCCTTAAACGATGGCCGATTTACACGAGAACTAAGCCGCAAACCGATTTGCTGGCTTTTCGTCAATTCCCGTTCGAGGGAAAAAGAAGGGAATACCTGTACATAATTCAAATTAGCCTGCGTGGCCTCAGCACGTAAACCACCTTGAAACTCCCATTTTTTCCCGGCATAGCGGGCGGCTCCGTAAATAGCTTGAATACGCTCTAAATAGGTAAATGCATTGCTTCGTTTGGCATCGAGATTCCAAACCCCTTGAAATTTTTCATAGCGAAAATCCGTATCAAATAAGCGTTCCGTTACTTTAAATCCATAATCGAGGCGCAGTTTTTTTGACCATTGGGTTTCCCAATCTCCTTGCAAAAGTAAGGTGTAATTGGAACTAAGCGCCGAAGATTGTTCAATCCGATTGGGGAAATTCGTGTTTGGAATATCGAAGCCATCATAGAAATACCGCTGCGTGAAATCGTTTTGATCAGAACCGATGTTTCGAATCCACAAAAAATCAAGGTGCGTACTTGTCCGTTGTTTAGCAATCGTACCCAGGGAAATCAAAACATCCATGCCGCGATCATCGCCCCGCTTGTCCGCATCGCGAATATAATAGCGATCTGCCGAACGAATAAATTGAGATAAATTCTGCCTCACTTCATTGTTGTGATCTTTGGAATAGCGGGTGATTACTTGCATTCCTAAACTCCAACGGGGATTCAGTCGATATTCGAGTTGGCTTTGCAAAGCGTGGTTATAATCCCGATTCACCTCAAACGTTTCCTGCTGGATTTGAGCTAAGCCATAGAGGCTAGAATTCTCTCGGTAAAGTTGTTGGTAATTATCGCGTATGGACTGTTTGAAATTATAATCTACGGCATAAGTCAAACGCTTATAACCATTTCCATACCGGGTCGAAAAGGCCCGTTGGTCATGTGTTCCCCATTGCAGATTGGCTTGTGCTTGCTTGAAACCCATTTCCTTTTTTAACACAATATTCAAGATGCCTGAGCTTCCTTCAGCCGAATATTTAGCACCAGGAGAAGAGATAATTTCGATGTAATCAATGCGGTCTGCCGGAAATAGGCTAAGCGCGTTCGCCCGGGATGAAGCGACAATTCCCGAAGGTTTTCCATCAAAATAGATCGTGAGGCTTTGGCTTCCGCGGTATTGGATTGTCCCGTCGCCGGCTACATAAATGGAGGGAATATTGGCAAGTACATCTTGCAAATTTCCGCCCAAATTGGTCAGATTCGCGCTCGGATAAAAGACCTGTTTGCCATATTCCGGCCGACTAGCCTTTACCTCAACATTGCTGAGCGTGTCAACCTGTCCGGAAACATGGAGGGAAAGGAGGCAAAAAAAGAGTACGCTAAGCTTCCGCATCAGCAGAAAAGGTTTCATTATCCTTCGAATAATAATAGGCCTTTAATTGAGCAACGCCGCGTTGGTAATCCACCTTAACCACTTGCACCCGGTGAATCGGTTGGCCCGTCTTTTCAATTAAATCTTGTAGCAGCAATGCCTTTTGATCCGGTTTAACTAAAGCGAGGTTTTCATAAGTTAATACCTGAAAGTTCTCGTGTGTTAAGGTTAGGAATCGGCCTAATAAAAAGGTTACGCCTACGAGAAGCCCGTTCGCTAATATCAGCATGGGATAATTTTCCAACGAAGCGATGGAATTAATAATACCTAAGGTAACTACCAAGAAAAAATAGCCCATTTCGCCTATGGGCACGGTAACCGTCCGGTAGCGAAACATGGAAAACATGGCAAATAGACCAAAGGCAAATCCAAACTTCAAGTCGGCCGCTGCCAACAAGAAACAAAGCACAAAAAGGATTGAATTGAATAAGAAAAAGGTAAATACGAAATCCTTATTCTTGTATTGGGGGTAATAGATAAATCGGATGACCAAAAAGGTAAAAAACAGATTAATCAAAAACCGGAGTGCGAAAAGCTCGATCATGTAAGTTAAATTTTTCAAATGTACGGAAATAATTAACTGCATCGTGTAGGCCGCATCGCATAAAATTTAATCGTCGAAATCAAGGCATTGATGGACCCTTGCGCGTAAGCCGTCGATTCTGATGAAGGTCATAAGAAACACCCAAAGAATTATCCTAATAAAAACCTAAATTGCATCTATATAACCCTGAAGAAATATGCAATCGAAAATGAAACGAAATGAATTCCTGAAATCCATGGGATTGAAAGGAGCGTCCTTATTAGCCGTTTATTGTGGGGCAAGTGCGCTGAGTTCGTGCGAAAATGAGGCCTTAACACCTGCGTCCGCGGTTGATTTTAGCCTAGATCTCTCAAACGGCTCGTATGCGGCGTTGAATACCGTAGGCAAATATGTCATTTACAATCAGATTGTCATTGCGCGTGTTTCGTCCACAAGTTTCGCAGCTGTTACCCAAATTTGTACGCACGAGGGAAAAGCACAGGTCATTTACAATGGAAGTAAATTTTATTGCAATGCGCATGGAGCGACCTTCAGTACAACGGGTACCGCATTATCCGTAACAAGTAAGGCATTAACGACTTATCAAACCGCTCTAACGGGCACAACACTCCGGGTATATGCGTAACATATATATAGCTTTCTTGCTTTTTTTAGGATCTATCCAGCTGCAGGCACAAGATGACCTGATGGCCATGCTGGAAAAAGAAGATGCCAAACAAACCAATTACAGCCTAGCCACGTTTAAAGGATCCCGCTTGATTAATGGTCAAACGGTGGAGACGATTGCCAAACAGCATCTCAATTTCTGGATTTCACATCGCTTTGGGGCGATTAATTCGGGCTTTATTGATAATTTTTTGGGATTAGATGAGGCACGGATTCGACTCGGTTTGGAATATGCGCTGACGGATCGCTTGCTTGTGGGGGCAGGTCGGTCTACCATCGAAAAAACCTACGATAGCTATGTCAAATACAAAGTGATTCGTCAATCCAACAAGATGCCCGTGACGGTGTCGGCTTATGGGAGCATCGCGAGTAATACCATGAAAACGGGTTATACGATGGAGTCGGGGACGGTGATGCGCTTCAACAATAATTTACAGCGGCAGACATTTATGGGCCAGGTATTGATTGCCCGTAAGTTTTCGGACAAATTATCCTTACAAGTGATGCCTACCGTCTTCCATAATAATTTGGCGGAGAATGTGTACATGGAAAACACACAAGCTGCGATGGGATTTGGGGGGCGATATAAGTTAAGTAATCGTTTGAGTCTATCGGCGGAATATTATTATAACCTGATCGAAAAAGACGAATACGAAGAAGCTTCGGGCCAAAAATACCCTTACCATAATTCATTGGCGATTGGTTTCGACATTGAAACCGGCGGGCACGTGTTCCAGCTACATGTGACTAATTCCCGTGGCATGATTGAAAAACATTTTATCGGCCAAACGATCGGTACCTGGCAAAACGGGGATCTTTTTTATGGCTTCAACATGGCGAGAACCTTTAGTTTCGAGCCCAAAATCAAAAAATAATGCGCAATCTTTTCATCATAGCACTTTGCCTGGTAGGTTTATCAGCAAAGGCCCAATTATTCGCAACCCAAACGGGTGAAGTATCCTTTTTTTCCAAGACACCCATGGAGGATATCGATGCTGTCAACAAGCAAGTGGGAAGCATTATTAATTCCGCGACGAATGAAGTAGCTGTTCAAATGCGCGTGACAAATTTCATTTTTCCCAATAAGTTGATGCAAGAGCATTTTAACGAGAACTATTTGGAAACAGATAAATTCCCATCCTCGACGTTCAAAGGAAAAATAAAAGAAGCGATAGACTTACGCGTTGCAGGAACTTATGCCGTTACAGCAGCTGGAACCGCTACGATACATGGCGTTTCAAGGCCGGTAGAGTTAAAGGGCACCATCGTTTCAACGGGCAAAACATTGAACATGCATTGTCAATTTGATATCAAATTGGATGAGTACAAAATTGATATTCCTAAAATTGTCTTTGCCAAAATTGCGGAAGTAGTGAAGGTAAAAGGCTCCTTTCAGTATAACATTCGCTAGATGAAACGATTATTCATATTACTGCTGGGACTCTCGCTCTGGGCATGTCTAGAGGACAAAAACATCAACATTATTCCAGCAGGGGGTAAAGTGGATTCGGTCGCAGTAGAAGTACCTAGCACAAACAGTACTTGTGATACGATAGCAATATCCTTTGACAAGTCCGTTTGGCCCATCTTAAATACCCAATGCGTTTCTTGCCATAACACAAGCAATCCATCGGCTGGTGTGGATCTTTCAACCTACGCAACTATCCAAACCTATGTGAAAAATGGGAAACTTTATGGATCCATCACGCATGCCATAGGCTACAAAGCGATGCCGTCCGCGACGAGTAAATTAAGCAGCTGCGACATCACGATTATTCGAAAATGGATACGAGGTGCTGCACCAAGCGGGAATATTTTAGTGGATCTTAACCCAGCGAATCCCGTTAATCCGATTGTCGATGTGCCAGTCATTAAACCTCCCATCGCTGTTAATTGCAGCCCCGATACGGTTTATTTCAAACAAAAGATATTACCCTTGTTGGTCTCCAACTGTGCGATGAGCGGTTGCCATGATGCCATTTCAAAGAAAGATGGGGTTATCTTGACGGATTATGCCAACATCCTGCGCGAAGTTAAGGTGAGCAATCCCGCTTCGAGTGATTTATACAAATCGCTCATTGAAACGGGTGAAGACCGGATGCCGCCGGCAGGACCACTTTCGACAGAAAACATTAACAATGTATTAACATGGATTAAGCAAGGTGCGAAAAACAATTCATGTGATGCTTCCGCAAGTAATTGTGTGACGACAAATGTCAGTTTCAAAAATGTGATCCAACCGCTCTTGGCAACAAATTGTACGGGTTGCCACAGTGGAACACGCCCATCGGGGAGCATTGATTTGACCACCCATGCGAATGTGCAGAAATATGCGGCAAATGGACAATTATACGGTTCGATTGTGCATCAAACTGGCTACAAACCGATGCCCTCTGCCAGTGTTAAATTGAGTACTTGTGAAATAGATCAAGTCAAGTCATGGATTGTGGCAGGTTCGCTAAATAATTAATGCATGAAAACACTGATACAAGATCAAGCAATTGAATGGACTGAATTAGGTGACGGAATCAAACGGAAGGTGATGGCTTACGATGCCGGCATGATGATTGTCAAAGTAGCTTTTGATGCGGGGGCCGTGGGCGATATGCACCAGCATCCGCATACCCAAACATCCTATGTTTCTAAAGGAGTTTTTGATGTGACTATCGATGGAGTTGTGCAACGGTTGTGTACGGGAGATGTCTTTTTTGTTCCCTCAGGGCTTATTCATGGCACAGTATGTATCGAAAAAGGTGAATTAGTCGATGTTTTCACCCCAATGCGCGAAGATTTCGTCTAATTATCAAGAAACAGATATACGATTTCATATAGTCGGCCGTTTACTAACGCTGCCGGGGTCTGAAGACCCCGGCAGCGTTTACCCCGGCTATACGTTAATCGAATCGTAAACGATCACCCTCTTCCATAAATGGGCATTATTTTTCACGAATTCCAAGTGGATTGGATGATCCTGATAGACTTTTTGGCCAGCCTCGTCATCAAAAAACATCAACTCCGAAACATCCCAAGAGGTATCTACGACATCGCGCTTTTCGGTGGAAGCAAGCGTACCGATGTGAATCTGTTTGATTGTAGGGATACCTTTCAAAGTTTTTAAACCCGCAATTAATTGTTTTTTGTCCGCTTCTGAATTGGGATTATTCAACCAGAAAAACACATGATGTAATAAAGGTTTCTCGGCGGAAATTTGGGAACCTACAACACCTAATAATGGCGTTGCAGCTAAAAATGTTCTTCTTTTCATGATTTAATAGGCTATCTTTAAAATTGAAATAGCAAGAAACAAAGTCTTGCATAGTATTAAAAGCATTTATCCATCAAAATTTTTCCCATGAACTACAAAGAAGTTCAAGATTCCGAGACGACCTATACCGAATTAATGATTCCCTCTTATGCCAATTTTGGCGGGAAGGTCCACGGAGGAATCATTTTATCCTTATTGGATAAAGTAGCTTATATCTGTGCGTCAAAACATAGTCATCAATATTGTGTAACCGTTTCGGTGGAAGGGGTCGAATTCAAAAGTCCGGTGGAAGTGGGTGATTTGGTGGAAATCAAGGCTTCTGTGAATTATGTCGGTCGCACCACCATGATTGTGGGCATGCGGGTTGAATCATTCAATCCACGGGATGGCATCGTCCGACATACCAACTCTTGTTATTTTACGATGGCTGCCAAAGATGAGCAAGGGAATCTAACAGAAGTGCCGGGCCTGAAATTAACAAGCGAAACCCAAGTTCGACGTTTTTGTGAGGGCAAGATTATTCGCAAATTGTCGCAAGAGAAACGTGAAATTTTGAAATCTGATTTAGGTTTAGCCGACATGAAAATTCAATGTGCTGAAGAGCGTTGTTCGATTGAAATTTAATTCAAGTAAATTTTGATTCATTGGGTCTTTAGCTGTTATAAACCGATAAGAAGCTATGAATCAAGTACATGAATCTTCCCGCAGAACCTTCCTAAAGAATGCGGCATTGTTAACCTCCGCAGCGGCTTTTCCCGCTTTTATCTCGAAAAATTCGGGCGACAAAGTCAATTTGGCCTGCATTGGAATAGGAAACCAAGGGGGATTGGATGTCATGTCCTTATACAATACCGGTCTTTGTAATATTGTCGCACTTTGCGATGTAGACATGGGGGCACCGCAGACCTTAAAGGTGTTGGAAAAATTCCCAGATGTTCCGCGTTTTCAAGATTTCCGTCAATTGTTTGACAAAATGGGCAATCAATTCGAAGCCGTGTCGATCGGCGTTCCGGATCACTCCCACTTCCCGATTACCATGATGGCTTTGGGTATGGGGAAACACGTTTTCGTGGAGAAACCGATGGCTCGCACCTTTCATGAAATCGAATTAATGATGGCTGCGGCACGTAAACATCCCAATTTAGTTACCCAAATGGGAAATCAAGGTCACTCGGAAGCCAATTATTTCCAATTTAAAGCGTGGAAAGAAGCGGGCATCATCAAAGATGTGACATCGATGACAGCCCACATGAATTCTCCACGTCGCTGGCATAGCTGGGATCCCAACATCAAAAAATTCCCTGCGGCGGAAGCGATTCCAAGTACCTTGGATTGGGATATTTGGCAAGGAGTTGTTTCTCCAGCCCATGATTACCAAAAAGATTTTGTCAATGGACAATGGCGTTGCTGGTTCGATTACGGCTTAGGCGCTTTGGGAGACTGGGGAGCACATATCATGGACACAGCGCATGAATTTTTGGATTTAGGTTTACCTACTGAAATAAACATGTTGCGTGCAGATGGGCACAATGACTTCTTTTACCCGATGTCATCGACCATTCAATTTAAATTTCCATCGCGCAAAAATATGCCTGCGATGGATATTACGTGGTATGATGGCGTAAACAACATACCACCGGTACCTGCCAATTATGGCACCTCTGAATTAGATCCCAATATCCCACCCGCTGGGAATGGCAAAATCCAACCTGCCAAATTGAATCCAGGTAAAATTATTTACAGCAAAGACTTAACTTTCAAGGGTGGGTCGCACGGATCTACATTGTCCATTTTAGGCGATGCAGGTAAGGATTTGAAATTACCCGATGTTCCGAAGAGTCCGTCGAACCACTATGCGAATTTCTTGAAGGCCTGTATGGGACAAGAGAAAACCAGATCACCTTTTGCCATTGCGGGACCGTTGAGTCAGGTATTCTCTTTGGGGGTTTTGGCGCAGAAATTGAATGCTCGTTTGGAATTTGATCGGAATACTAAATTGATTACCAACAATAAATTAGCGAATCAATTGCTCGTAGGACCTGCACCAAGAAAAGGTTGGGAGCAATACTATAAAATCTAGCGTTTGTAGATATTCGGATAAAATTTCAGTTGGCCATTTTCATCAAAATCAACCTGGCTATACCAAATCACAAGCGGAATGTTTCGTTTGATGTTTAGGTACTGTGGAGCTTTATCTGAATAGGCAGCTTTTGCATCGAGTGTATCGATTGCATTTGAATTAGGCTTTAGTAGCCAAGCACCCAAGCTTAAGGGGTTTTCCAAGCGGATGCAGCTGTGGCTGTAGAATCGTTTTTCCCGAGCAAATAATTTCTTTTCAGATGTATCATGGAGGTACATCTTGAAAGGATTATCAAATTGAATTTTCAAAATTCCGAGCGTATTCCATTTGCCTGTGCGCTGACGCATCGAGTAAGGGAAGTAATTCTTATTCAGGCGATGCCAAGGAACCTTCTCGGGATCAACCTTCCGATTATGCTGGTCAAATATCTCCAAATGACTCGCATAAAAATAACGGATGTTTTTCCGAATTTCGGGCACGAGTTCTTCAATGGAAATACTGCGGGGGACACTCCAATATGGGGTGATAATCAAATTTTTTAATTTGCTTGAAAGCGTTTTACTTGGCCTTGTTGGTTTTCCAAGCACCACCCGCATATGTAATACTTGCTTGTGTGATTCATAGGCTTTGAGCTGTGCGGAAGGAATGTTAACCAAAACCAAAGAACGGTTGGCCCTAATGGCCGAAATCCACCGATATTCATTAGCGGCTTTGATTAATAATTGCTTTTGATCTGCACTAAATTGTACCGAATCCTGTAAAACTTGAAGGATCTGACGCACCTCATTCGGCTCATTAATTAGACGATTAGCTAATTCTTTAATCTTAGCTGAATTCCAAAGTTGGCCATAGCGAATTTTATAGGCTTCCACGGGAAGTGCAAAATCATAGCCTTGAAAGCGTAATTGGGGTTGTTTGCCAAATTTTAGATCCAGCATGAATTGTTGGACCGTTATTTTAGCCGCATTGGTGTCATTCGGCGCATAATGGTAATCCTTCGCTTGAAGACCTAAGGATTCCGCTTGCAGCATCAAGGAATCGATGGGGGTTTGCGCGGCAACCGAGCCGCTGATAAACAATAATAAAAAGACGATGTATTTCAATGTATGAGCGCTTCCTTACCTTTGGCAATCCTCCTCAGGTTTGCCAAAGGTAGTGGTTTTGAAGGAGACTTTTCCGGCCTTGAATCAGATTATCAATCAATTGATTTTAATAATCAGTTAGGTCCATTTCAATTTCCACATAAAAAACTAGCTTTGGCAAACCTGAGGAGGATTGCCAAAGCTTAAGAGCGGGCGAGTTTCGTTTTTTCCTTATCACGCGTCACGGAAAGAATATAGCCGATACTAATCATCGTAAAGATTAAAGAGGTCCCTCCTGCGGAAACCAAGGGAATCGGTTGGCCCGTCACCGGAATAGCTCCCACGGCCACAAACATGTTCAAAAAAGCTTGGCTTACAATGGAGAAAGTGAGTCCGGCCGACATCAGTCCACCGAGTGGTTTAGCACTGTAACTAATGGCCAATGCTCCGCGCCAAAACAGCCACATAAACATCGCAGGCAGCAAAATACCCGCAATAATCCCCCATTCCTCCACAATAATTGCATAGACAAAATCAGATTCGGCCTGCGATAAATGAAACCGAAACTGGCTATTACCTGGCCCTTTAGGCTGCATTCCACCCGAAGCAATGGCATAAAGGCTTTGTTTTAATTGGTAGTTTGATCCCTGATCCGCAATTTCAATTTCCTCTTTGCTTTGTCGGCTCATCATCCGATTCATATAGACTTCCACGCGATTAATAATGGTCGCAGACCTTTGGCCTACCCCTGAAAAAATCAGCGCCACAGCCATGATGGCGAAAATACTAAAGACCAATGCGATGGTTTTGTAGGGAACCCGACCAAAAATCATCAATACGATGGAGGTAACAAAGACGATAACACTGGTAGAAAAATTAGACAAGAAAATCAGAAAACAAGTTCCGCCAATCTTCAGGCAAATAGCAATAAGCACGGATGGATTATAGGCATCCGGATCGGCTTGTCGGGCAGCAAACATCTTCGACAAGGAAATGGTCAAACACAACTTAGCCATATCAGAAGGCATAAAACTTAATGGACCTACCTGCAACCAGCGGCTGGCTCCTCCCGCCTCTCTTCCATAGACATACGCCAATCCAATCAACAACCAGGACCCATAGAGCGCCATGTCCACGTATTTTGTGGATTTCAAATAATCCCTGCGTGAAAAAATCCCCATCGCATAAAATCCGCCGACTAAAATAAGCAGCGATTTAACTAGATGCTGCAAGGGTGCAAGCGGTCCATCCATGGTCAAACGTCCTTTGGCGGAAAATTGGATCACCACCCCAATGATGCTTAGAAATATGACAATTAATAAGATGTGGATATCCCCCTCAAAGTGTTTTTTGATACGTTCCGATACAGTGTTCATGGATGATTTTTAGCGATGTGCAAAGCTGCAAATTACTTTCATGAAAGCAGAATTAAGTCAAAAATTGAGTGACATTTTAAAGCCGACTTACGCGTGAACAAGCAACACAAATCATTGAATATTAACGCACTACAGTCAAATCAAAATGACAATTTAGGAAAATCAAGCCTTGTCAGTTGTATTCAAAACCTGACTAATTTTAGGGCATGGCAATCGAACTCGAATTTATCAATTTAGTGGTACGCAAAAGTACCTTGGAAGCAAAATACATAGGTGGACTTGCACAATTTAAAAAGGACCCTCCAAATAAATCGATGCGAGAGGACGAGGAATTAATCCGTTTTGGCTGCATGAATTGGAATGACCTGGAGCATTTCACGGACATCATCGTGGCGAAAGGCTTGGAATACAAAGATCAAGAAACGACCGATTTTGTGGTGATTAGCTCCTTGCAAGGTGCTCTGTGGCAGGTGGACTGGATTGGATTTGAGAAGAGTAGTTGTTTTGCAATAGCTCCCGCTTAACCTTTGGCAATCCTCTTTAGGTTTGCCAAAGGTAAGGGTAGGAAAGGACATCAAGAGCCCTTCGTCGACAATTATCATTGAATTGGACAAGATTATCAGTTTGATTCCCAGCCAATTACTTAACTAGCACGTAGCTTTGGCAATCCTCCTCAGGTTTGCCAAAGCTTAACGTCTAAGTAACATGACAAATCAGTACAAATTTCTTAACTTGTCTTCAATTAACTTTACCCTTTGGAAATACTTGCGCCCGTGTTCGGCATCTTCACATCGTTTATCCTGTTGTACTACCTTAGTTCATTAAACAGGTCAAACATCTTTTTAGCACTCTTTTTCTTGTGCTGCAACCTCGTGGTGATGGTCTATTTCGGTTTGCATTATAGTAAAATGGAATTTTGGGAAGGTATTTGTTTCGTCCATTTCTTGCCCCTCTCCTTCTTATTAGGCCCCTCCTTATTCTATTATGTCAAGCAAACCGTTTCAGAACACAAGGGTTTTAAAGCCATTGATTACTTACATCTAATTCCGGCCTTATTTGTGGGCATTGCGACACTGCCGTTTACAAGTTTACCACTGGCTACGAAAACCCAAATAGCCCATCAAATCGTTAATTTTACCGAAGACTATCGGCTTCCGTTCCAATGGGTAACCTTCGAACAATTACTCTATGGTCGTTCGCTGCATGTAATTTTTTATGCTTGCGTATCAATCGCCTATTTCTTTTGGAACAAAAAACATTTATTGGCCAAATACGGCGTCATGCCAAGCAATCATCCCATGATTCAACGCTGGTTTTTCACCTTGATTAGCATTCAAGTAATTATCGCAGGAACAAGCCTTGGCCACATGATTACCTTGTATTTTGAACCTTTCGACATACTTGGCTTTTCGTCCATCGAGATTTTCAGCGAGGAACACTTCTTTCGCATTTGCGGAGGTGGCTTTTTTATTCAAAATTTCTTTTTGTTCCTATTTCCCAACATACTTTACGGAAACATTTCGTATTCCGTGGATTTTGAAAATGCCACAACCTTTCAAAAAATCAAATCTAGTTTTGCCAAACAGGTAAAATTGACTGAGAGCCATACCGAGTTTGACGCTCAACTGACTGCCTATTTGAAAGAATTGCCATTCATCAAAAAGGACTTTACGCTTTCACAAATGTCATTTGACCTGAAAATTCCCGAAAGAACTTTATCGGCGTATTTCAACAATGACTTACAAAAAACGTTTGGGGAGTGGAAAAATGACCAACGGATTGAATATGTAGTCCAATTGATTGACGAAGGCCACGCACAGCGCTATACGATTGAGGCACTATCAGCCAATGCCGGATTTTTGTCTCGTTCTAAATTCATAGATGCCTTCAAAAGTCGGAAAGGTTTAACCCCTTCCGCCTACATCAAAAGCAAAAAAGCCTAACGCAAACTGCATTAGGCTTTCCATATTACCTACTTCATCTAAAATCAAGGTTTAATCCCGAGTTGTTTTAAAAACTCTAGGTTATCGAAGAAATCTTGTTCCTCTATAATCTTACCTCCAATAATGGTTGCTATTGTACAGCCGATCACATCGACTGATTTTCCTGTCGCAGGAATACCAAAGAAATTACCCGTGTGTTTTCCTTTGAACTGCCAGTATTTAACCAATTTATTTCCGGAGGCAAATGTCTCTTTAATGATGAACTCGCGATCGGAAAAACCCGTTACATAATTCTCGTAATAGGCTTTAGCCGCTGCCTTCCCTTTGGTCTCTGGAACTGTATGTAAAACTACATTTTCCGCATAGGCTGTATCCAAGATATTTGTACGTCCCTCATTGATCGCAACTTCCCAAACCCGCGAATAGAAAGCCATGTTTTCTGCTGCTAATTTTTCGTTTTGTTCACTTTGCGAGGTACAGGAAAGTAATGCACCTGCCGCGATGAAAAGTAAAATAATTTTTTTCATGATCTAGCTTTTTTGTTTGTATTCAAAAGTACCTTTTAAACCTCTTTACTTTTTTTTGAAAGCAGTACAATATGTTCCCTAAAATGCAAAAGGGGACAAGATGGACTTCGCAAGACAAGACCCTCCACTTTTTAATCTGTTCCTAAAAATGCAAAAGGGGACAAAGTGCATGCATGCTTTATTCGATTCTAGAATCAAACTTTCGTTCTTGCTTTTCAAATAATAAATCAAAAAACACATGAAAAAAATCATTCTATTGGGCGCATTCGTTGCGGCGACATTTATGGTCAATGCACAACAAGCTGGTAAAGTTTTTGTTGGCAAAAGTGAAGGCAAGCAATTCCAATTCGGATCAGAAAAAAGCACAAACATCGTATTGGATGCAGTAAAAGCATATAACTCAAATGTTACCGAGGAGTACTCGAAATTTTGGTCTGCTGAAATGATTGCAAAATACAAATCGCAAGCACAGGACCCTCAAAAGGAATACAAAGCGGTTGTCAACAAACCTATGGCGATCGTGCCTTTGAAAATTGACGGCCAAGCAAATGAGGTCGTATTACTTCAATCGACAGAGGAGCGTCTTTACAAAAATGGAGCTAAACAAAACTTAGATTTGTTCGAATTATTCTTCGTGGACAAAGAAGGGAAATTGGCCAATTTCCAACAATATTATTCGATTCCTGACAATGCTGAATATGGTAAGACTTATGGAGGAAAACTACTATCAAATAAACCTGGTGCAGATCCAAAAGGTTTGGCATTACAATTCACAAATCGTGGCGAGATCGAAGCAATCGAAAACTTCGCAAAAGCATACAATGCGATGGACGTCAAAGCAGTTCAAGCGATCATGGCCGATGCCATCAAAATTGAAGGATTCGATGGTTCAGTTGTCAATTTCACAAAGGATATGGTTCCAGCTATGTTTGCTGAATACAAATCATTGGATTGGAAGCCTGGTTTTATCTTACCATTCAAAGTGAAGGATACTGACCCAGCTTCTGGCATCATAGTGTTTTCAAACGAGAAACGTGTATTAAAAGATGGCACAGTTTGGGACAAAAATTTGGTAGAACTTTTCGGATTTAACTTAGACGGGAAAATCGATTCGGTTACTCAATTCTCAAGAGAAAAAACAAAAAAATAATTCCCCACTTAACCTTTGGCAATCCTCATCAGGTTTGCCAAAGGTAGTTGAAAAGGAGGACACAATGTCCTCCTTTTCTTATAAAAACCAGTATCTTGATTAACCAAAATTACTCCATCCGATGAAACACATTATTTACCTCGTCGTTGCGCTCATTTCCTTTGGTAGCTTTGCACAAAACTTACCTGTGGGAGAACCGACCCAACTAGGATTATCGAAAGAAGGTCTTGCCCGCGTAGATGCCTTCATGGCAAAAGAATCCGAAAACCAGCACATCCCGGGATCCATTGGCATGATTGACCGCCACGGGAAAGTTGCTTACAAAAAG
>JACCDZ010946026.1_pt1 | contig 38428 bp, 36 predicted proteins | sample 7449551 | NCBI WGS metagenome assembly JACCDZ01 (sample SAMN15323452, study PRJNA562643) | freshwater metagenome | isolation source: river surface water | place: USA:Blue River Watershed | collected 2017-08-18
ACATGGCGGCACAACATGCGTGGCGTGCCAGTGCTTTGCGCGGCTTGGCTTTGTTACCCGTAGCGGCTTTGGCTGTGTGGTTCAGTCAGCTCAGCCTATGGCCCGCTCTGCTGTGGGCATTGCTGCTGGCGTTTTGCCAAATGGGCTGGATGTTGGCGCAAAGCTTCACCCTGCGCATGGACTCGGCTTTGCAACAGGCAGCGGTGCGCACGCTACCACCTGCAACAGCGGCAGCTGCGGCACTCACTGCGACGCTAGTGGGCGCATCGCTCAGCTGGAGCGGCCCCACTCTAGTAGTCTCCGCACTGCTAGGCTATGCCATGGGAGCGGCTTGGCTGGCGCCTGCACTGCGCGCACGTGATGCGCATGCAAGTAATAATGCCGCACCTATTGCCAACCTGCAGTCCGACCCACGCAGCGCTACCCTGCGCATGGCTCACACACTAGCAGACGCCATGCTAGCCACAGCCATCATCGTAGTGTGGCAACGCCTGTACGGCGCCGAAGAAACCGGCTGGATGAGCGCCCTGCTGCGCGTGCTCGGATTTGTGCCTGCTGTGGTGCACATGGCATGGGCACAAGTGGCATTGGCCAAAGGCCAGCAAAACACAAACCCTTGGTGGCTAGGCCTAAGCGCATTCGCAACCGTAGTCATATTGGGGTTGTCATGCGCCGTTGCACTGTACAAAGAGTGGCTGGATCCGCGTTGGAGCGGCGTGTGGCCCTATATCTTGCCACTGGTTTTGTGGCAAGGATGCGCATGCTTGTCTGCGGCCTTCAGTCACAAGCCCTTTCAAACGCAATCAGCTAGCGCCTACTCGTGGGCTTGCATTACGTTAGGTGTGTTGCAAGCATTGGTGCTGTTTGCCCCATTGGGATTGGCACTATCTATCGATGTAGTGCAGCACATGACTGCTTTTGCATGGGTTAGCAGCTTGGGGCTACTGAGCTTGACGATTTGGATGGCTCGCTTGCGTTAGCGAGTTCAATCCTCAAATCCTGAGCCCGCAAAAGTCAGCGCTAGAACATCTTTAGTCGCAAGCAGTGGCTCCGCATCTAACAAGTGCAAAGGCCACTCAATACCAATGGCCGAATCATTCCAAAGCAAGCTGCGTTCAAATTCGGGGTAGTAATAGTCTGTCGTTTTATACAAAAACTCTGCCGTCTCGCTCGTGACCAAAAAACCGTGTGCCAACCCAGCTGGTATCCACATTTGTTTTTTGTTTTCGGCAGAAAGCTCATGCCCAAACCACTGCCCAAAGGTCGGTGAGTCTTTGCGAATATCGACCACTACATCAAACACCGAACCGTGTGTCACGCGCACCAATTTGCCTTGCGCATGTTGAGTTTGGTAGTGCAAGCCGCGTAACACCCCTTTGCCTGACTTGCTATGGTTGTCTTGCACGAAGGTTTCTTTCAACCCTGTGGCGGACTCAAAGTCACGCGCATTGAAACTTTCAAAAAAGAACCCGCGTGCATCGCCAAACACTTTCGGCTCTAACATCAACACACCATCAATGGGCGTAGTTGTCACTTGATATGGCATCTCGGGTTACTTCAACAGGTTCAACAAATATTGACCGTAGCCATTTTTTGCCAAAGGCGCAGCCAGCTTTTGCAAGGCTGTTGCATCAATCCATTTTTGACCATACGCAATTTCTTCAGGACACGCCACCATCAAACCTTGGCGTTTTTGCAGCGTGCCAATGAAGCTGGCAGCTTCTAGCAGGCTGTCATGCGTACCTGTGTCTAACCATGCATAGCCACGACCCATGATCTCGACATTCAACTGGCCCAGCTCTAAATAGCGCTTGTTCACATCGGTAATTTCGAGTTCACCACGGTGAGAAGGCTTCACGGCAGCAGCGATGTCACACACCTGTTCATCATAAAAATACAAGCCAGTAACGGCGTAGTTACTTTTGGGCTTGACGGGCTTTTCTTCAATGCTCAAGGCTCGGAACTGGCCATCAAACTCCACCACGCCATAGCGCTCGGGATCATGCACATGGTAGGCAAAAACACTGGCTCCACTGGTGCGGGTATTGGCACTGTGCAGTTGCTTCACCAAATCATGGCCGTAGAAAATGTTGTCGCCCAACACCAAAGCGCTGGGGTGGTCGGCCACAAAGTCTTTGCCAATGATGAAGGCTTGAGCCAAGCCATCGGGGCTCGGCTGCACGGCGTAGTCAATATGCATGCCCCACTGGCTACCATCGCCCAACAGCTCTTTAAAACGTGGCGTATCTTGAGGCGTTGAAATAACCAATACTTCACGAATACCACTCAACATCAGTGTGGTGAGCGGGTAGTAAATCATGGGCTTGTCATACACGGGCATCAGCTGTTTGCTGACCGCTTGCGTAACGGGGTACAAGCGGGTGCCAGAGCCACCGGCGAGAATAATGCCTTTGCGTTGTTTGGTCATATCTATTGTTTTTGTTTAGAGTATTTCGGACAACATTCTGTCCACACCTAGTTGCCATGGCGGCATAACGAGGCCAAATGCTTGCTGTAGTTTATGCGTACACAGGCGTGAATTCAGGGGCCTTTTTGCAGGTGTTGGAAACCCAATGGTCGGCACAGGCGCGATGTCCGTCACTTTCCAATCCAACTCGGGCTTGATGGTTTTAGCTTGCGCAATCACATGACTCGCATAGCCATGCCATGTGACTTCACCCGACGCCACCAAGTGATAGACCCCGCTGAACGAAATGTTTTGTGTGTTCAGCACACGGCGCATAGCATGTGCCGTGACGTCTGCAATCAGGTCTGCGCCTGTGGGTGCGCCATGCTGGTCGTTAATGATGGTCAACTTGTCGCGCTCTTGTGCCAAGCGCAGCATAGTTTTAGCAAAGTTGCCCCCGCGTGCGGCATACACCCAACTGGTGCGGAAGATCAAATACTTGCAACCACTGGCCACAATCGCTTTTTCGCCGTCCAGCTTGGTCTGACCATACACACTCAGCGGGCCCGTGCCCTCGCCCTCTTGCCTGGCATGTGTGCCACTGCCGTCAAACACATAGTCGGTCGAGTAATGCACCAACCATGCCCCCACTTGGGCTGCAGCTTTGGCCAAAGCTGCAGGCGCCTCTGTATTCAAGACCCTTGCAAGTTCGCGCTCTGACTCAGCTTTGTCCACCGCCGTGTGCGCGGCTGCATTGACGATGAAGTCTGGCTTGTAAGCCAACACGGTTTGCGCCAGTTGATCGGGCTTGGACAAATCACCGCAGCAGCTGGTGCTGTGGCGGTCTAGTGCCAGCACCTCGCCCAAAGGGGCCAAGCTGCGTTGCAACTCCCAGCCCACTTGTCCGGTTTTGCCTAAGAGCAAAATTTTCTGCATTGACTATGCCTTAACCACCGTATTGCTTACCCACCCACTGGCGGTAAGCCCCACTGGTCACGCCTTGCACCCACGCTTGGTTGGCCAAGTACCACTGCACGGTTTTGCGGATGCCAGTTTCAAACGTTTCCTGCGGCTTCCAGCCTAGATCGCGCTCGATCTTGCGTGCGTCAATGGCGTAGCGTCGATCATGGCCAGGACGGTCTTTGACGTAGGTAATCTGCTCGGCGTAGCGTTTGCCGTCTGCGCGAGGCTTAAGTTCGTCCAGTACCGCGCACAAGGTATTGACTACTTCAAGATTGGGCTTCTCGTTCCAGCCGCCAATGTTGTAGGTCTCGCCCACTTTGCCGGCTTCTAGCACTCGGGCAATGGCGCGGCAGTGGTCTTGTACGTACAGCCAATCACGTACCTGCTGCCCATCACCATAAATAGGCAACGGCTTACCGGCCAGCGCATTGAGCAGCACTAATGGAATGAGTTTTTCTGGAAAGTGATACGGCCCATAGTTGTTGCTGCAATTGGTGGTGAGCACGGGCAAGCCATAGGTGTGATGCCATGCGCGCACCAGGTGGTCGCTGGCAGCCTTGCTCGCGGAATAGGGGCTATTGGGCTCGTAGTTTTTGGTTTCAGCAAACGGTGGATCGGTAGGCGACAGCGTGCCGTACACCTCGTCGGTCGACACATGCAAAAACCTGAAGGCCTCTTTTTCTGCTTCGGACAGGTCTTGCCAATAAGCGCGCACACTTTCCAATAAATTGAACGTACCCACCACGTTAGTTTCTATAAAGTCACCGGGGCCGTGGATGGAACGGTCTACATGGCTTTCTGCTGCAAAGTTCAGCACAGCACGGGGCTTGTGCTCTTGGAGCAACTGGGTCACCAAGGCGCGATCTCCAATATCACCTTGCACAAATAGATGGCGCGCATCACCGGCAAGCGCTTTGAGATTTTCTAGATTACCTGCATACGTCAACTTGTCTAAATTAACGACTAACTCGTTGGATGTAGCCAACCATGTGTGGACGAAATTGCTGCCAATAAAACCTGCGCAGCCTGTTACCAATATTGCCATTGCCATGACCTTTTTAATGTTGAATTGTTTGACTTTTCAGCCCAGAGGTGCCAAGCATATCCAAGCATTTAGGGGCCAAAAATATAAGCAACACCATCAACGTCAGGTGCCCCTCTTCCATATCAATCATCATGGAATTGGTTGTGATGCTGAGCATGAACAAAAACACAAAGACCAACAGCACAACCCGCTGCAACTCATCTTTTTTATCCCACACTAAACGGCATGCCTGTACAAAGATAGCGACATACAACAACAGGCCAACAGCGCCTTTTGTTGCAAGCATATAGAGGTACTCGTTATGTGGGTTGCTAAACAATTTCGGGTCCACAGCCCCCATCGATTGGTTGACTAACCAAAATTTTTGTGGGAAATCAATGGTACCCACCCCAGTCATCCAACTACTTTGGGTAATCAACGCCCACACTGAAACGTAGTACTGCAACCGTATTCCCACAGCGGTCTCTTTGGCTGTTCGCTGCTCATCGGTTTGCCCAATGAACTGTTGAATTTCAAACCAAACAGCTGCAATACGACGCTGCACGATAGGAGAGGCGACCACCAACATCAAAACCAACAAAACAGCCCCCCACAGCCAGCGTCGATTATTAAATGTTTTCAAACGGTGATAGTTCAACCCGGCCCAAACCACGAGTCCAGCAAAGAACTGCAAGTACCCTGTGCGTCGCTCACTTGCGAAAAAGAGTGAGGCCAACAGTAGCAACATAGGCACAGCACATCGCCACCCTAGCTCTGGTCTGATAAGCAATATTTGAGCAAGTAGAAAAAACACCCCCACCAACATTTGGCCGTACATATGCGGTGCAGCTGACCAAAAATAAGTACCTGGACGTAAATAACCTAACAAAGTCAACAATAGATTCACAGTGGCCAAGCCAACGACAGCAGCAATGATCGACCACAAACCCGATCTTGCAACTAGGCCGACAGAAAACACAGGCCACAAAATCAAAATAAATCCAATGGTTCGCATATCGTGCAAAAGTGCAGCGCTCGCTGCCTTCAACGTGTGACCAGCAACCAAATTGGTAACGACATCCCAAACGCATATCGCCAACAGCAACGCAAAAAACTCCAGCTCCTTTTTGCTCACATCTTCGGTTTTCCTAAACTCAAAGAAAGCCCAAGGCACAACCAAAAGCAACAGCAATGTCATCAGATTGGTGCCCGCAATCGTCGTCACTAACGAAATGCCCATACCCGCAGCAAACACAGCTGCTAGTTTTTGATGCAAAAGATATTGAGGCGTCATGCCGTTTCCTGTTCTATGTATATCCAATCCACAATCTGCTCATTCGGCGAATAGCCAGAAACCAAATCCTGCATGGTTTGTCGTATCGCAAGGTGGTCGTTTTGCTGCATCGCCTGTTTTAATTCGTTCAGGCGTGCGCCCAACACAGACCAAGGCAGATAGTCTTCATGTGCCTTCATGATGCGCTCGTGCGAAGTTCGTTCTGGATTGTCACCAATCAATAACTCTTCGTATAACTTCTCACCTGGGCGCAGTCCCGTCACTTCAATGGCGATTTCACCCTCTGGATTTTGATCATCCTTCACGGTCATGCCTGACAGCTCAACCATTCGACGAGCCAAGTCGGCTATCTTGACCGACTCCCCCATATCGAGCACAAATACATCACCACCATGCGCCATCGCCCCCGCTTGAATCACCAACTGGGCAGCCTCAGGAATTGTCATGAAATAGCGCGTGATTTCTAGATGCGTCAATGTGATGGGGCCACCATCACGAATTTGTTGACGGAACTTCGGCACCACAGACCCTGAGGACCCGAGCACATTACCAAAACGAACCATGCTGAACTTGGTCTTACTAACTTCGGCCGACAGCGCTTGCAACACCATTTCTGCCAACCGTTTACTAGCCCCCATGATGTTGGTGGGTCTCACGGCTTTGTCTGTGCTGATCAATACAAAATTCTCAACCTCAGCATCTATAGCCGCTTGTGCCGCACACCATGTCCCAAACACATTGTTTTTGATGCCTGCAGAAGGATTATGCTCAACCAACGGGACATGCTTGTAAGCCGCTGCGTGGTAAACCGTTTGCGGGCGCCAAGTTGTCATGATTTCCCCCAAACGATCGGCATCTTGGACAGATGCCAATAAGGGAATCAACTCCACGGTCGAGTTTGCCAACTTTTGCTCTAGCTCTTGATGGATCGCATAAAGTGCAAATTCACTTTGCTCAATAAGAAGCAGTTTCGCAGGCGCTAGAGACACAATTTGTCGACACAATTCACTACCGATCGAGCCCCCTGCCCCAGTCACTAACACCACTTTGTGTCGCACATTCAAATGCAACAAAGCCTCACTTGGAGCGACTGGCTCTCGGCCCAACAAATCGTCGATGTCTAAGTCTCTTAAATCAGAAACACCCAACTTGCCTTGTGCCAAATCTGTCACGCTTGGTAGCGTTCGCACCGAAACACGCGCCGTGCGCATTTGACTCAAAACCTCATTCCGACGTTGCCTTGACATGCGAGGCATCGCTAGCAAAACGGTGCGAATATTCAAAGACACCGCCAAGTCCGTCAGTTGCTTAGAGTCATAAATAGGTTGCCCATTCAAAACTTGGCCATGCAACTGTTCGTCGTCATCTAAGAATCCAACCACTTGCATTTCGGCACTGTTCGTCATTGCCAAGGCCAATTGGCGCCCAGTGTTACCTGCCCCGTAAATGAGCACCTTAGCGCGACCACCCCTGCGCAGAATGCGCTGGTAGCGGTCGCCTAGCCACAAACGAACCAAAACTCGTGATTGCGCGACAAACAACAACAACAAAATCGGCTGAATGATGCCAACTGTGCGCGGCACACCTGCCACGCCCACGAAGGTAAATATCACGCCATAGAACACACCGTAAATACTGCTGGCTCGAACCACCGCAACAACAGCGGGCCAGCCGCTGTAGCGGAATATGGCACGGTACAAGCCTGACACGATAAAAATTGGAATTGCCAAACCTATCGAAGCAGCCGTTGCCACCATCGCCCCACGCACCCACTCATTGGGCTGCGTCAAGCTGAGCAACTCACCAAGTCGCAAGTAATATGCAAGCCACACGGCACACGCGCACAAACACACATCGACCCCAACCGCAAGGACTCGCTTAAATGCGCGAGGCAAATTCAGCAACGGCATCGCCGAACTCAGCAGCAATCGCTGAAAAAAGCTTCGTTGCATTACTTTTGAACCTCTTTCACGCGGTCGCCGCTGCCCTTGCCTACCAGCGTGAGCAAGATGTAGGTCCAATATGTTTTGAACGACAGTGTTTGCAACATTTGCGCATCCGTTTCCGCCAACAGTTTCGGCGTCGACATGTCAATCGCACTCACTTGCGCAAGGCCTGTCACACCAGGCCTCGCCTCAAAAACGCCCAACGTTTGTCGGTAGTTGATCAACTCCGCTTGATTTGGCAAGCACGGACGAGGGCCAACCAAACTCATCTCGCCCTTCATCACATTCCAAAGCTGAGGCAACTCGTCCAACTTTGTTTTTCGCAAAAAACTGCCAAAGCGTGTAACAGCCGAAGCATCGGCCAAATGTGTAGCCACAGAAGCAGTATCTGGCCTCATGGTTCGAAACTTGACTAACGTAAATGGCTGCTGCCCCCGCCCCACTCGGACTTGCCAAAACAAAGGAGACCCCGTATCAAGATAGCCCAACAACAGCAAAACCAAAAACACAGGCAATCCTGCAAGGAGACCAAACACGGCCAACGTGAAATCAATGAGGCGCAACATTTGCCATCCTTCTCAATTGCTCATCCATCGTCACACTGGGTTGCCAACCCAGAAGCTCATACGCCTTAGAGCCATCCAAGGTCAGCGAGCCCAGCAAACGTTCTGCAGCGGCAGAGCGACCTAGCAGACGAACAGCATGACTTAAAAACCAAGTGGGCACGGGCAGCAACCGCGCCTTGCATGCATACGCCCTTGCTACTTTTTGTAACAGCTCTGTGGTTGACACATCGTCCCCATCAGACACCAAAAACACTTCTCCCGCAGCTTTGGGCGATTCAGCAAAGTTCGCACACAGCGCAGTAAACGCCACCAAATTCTCCAAAGCAACCATTGACCGTTTGTTGTGCACAGCCCCCAATGGCATGGGAATTCCTGCCCTTACCCATTGAATGAGTCTGGAAAAGTTGCCTTTCACCCCCGGCCCATACACCAAGGGAGGACGAATCACGACCAGTTCCATCGCGGAGGTCTCAGCAATGGATCGAAGCGCTTGTTCTGCCTCCCACTTCGACACACCATAAGCGTCCTCAGGCATAGGCATGTCATTTGGCGTAAATGGGCAATCCAAATTTGTACGCTCGCCGTTGACTTTGATAGAACTCATGAAAACAAAACGCCGCACACCTGCACCCGCAGCCAGCAAAGCCAGCAGAGCCGAGGCATCCACATTGGCCGCTCGAAATGCTTGCAATGGATCCACAGATTCCTCATGCATGATGTGAGCACGCCCAGCCAAGTGAATAACCGCATCGCACCCCAACAAGGCATGCGCCCATGTGGAACCGGTTTCATCCACCACGAACTCATTGGCTAATCCGCATGGGCGTCGCACAGCAGCTACCACTTGGTGTCCAACCTTGTGCAGGTGGGCGCACAAAGCACGCCCAATAAAACCATTCGCGCCAGTCACTAAAACTTTCATCGTGCGAAGAGCTCCAACAACTTCATAGGATATTTAGAAAGCACCTTGAAAAGATTGGTCGAAATACCATTCTCTCTACACGAGCGCAGAACTTCTTGATTAAGCAAAACCTTCGAACGCCACCCTGCCGTACTGGCGCCACCCGTTTGCATATGCACCAGCACTTCGGGCAAGTGCTGGTATCGCAAGTATTGTCCGTAAAAAGCACGTGCAATGTAATCAAAATCGCCTGCTATTCGAAAATCCGCCTTAAATCGTCCTACGCGTTGCACCACAGACTTGTCTAAAAACAGTGCAGGATGTGCAGGCATCCACCCCCAAGCCAAGCGTTCAGGCGTAAAACGGTCTGAACGATAGCGACGCACCATGCGGGTTGGATCGGTGGCATGAAAAAAGGCAACATCTCCCAAGAGCGCATCTAGCTGATGCGCTTGCATCTGTTTTACTACTCGGGATAAAACATGACTCGATGCGTATTGGTCGTCTGCATTTAAAAAACAAACAACATCACCTGTTGCTCTATCAAGCCCCTTGTTCATGGCGTCGTAAATACCTTTATCAGGCTCACTCACCACATATGCCAAATGATTTTTGTAGCGCTCCAAAATGGCCAAGGTGTCATCGGTTGACCCTCCGTCAATCACAATGTGCTCGACGTTAGGGCAATCTTGAATCGTGACAGACTTCAATGCCTGTTCTAAGGTGTTGGCACTGTTGTAGCAAACGGTAATCACCGTCACGAGAGGGCTTGTCACCATGCGTCAGTAGCGCAAAAAACGTCGCGCGATTTCTTTAGCCCACATGGGTACGTACTGCTGAATCAAACGACGTCCGATGACATTGGCTGCAGGCTTTAACCCACCTTTGAAATTTGGGACCACCTCACGGACATCTTGCAAGCAGTGTTGCAACGTCATTTCATATGCTTCATACACATCCGCAGGTTCGGGGCACTCAGAAGTGTAGAAAGTAGACAAGCGATCAAACTTGCCGTTATCTAGGAGTTGGAATTGATGAAAATGGTAAAAAATCAGCGATGCCCCATCGACTGTGATACAGCCTTGACCATCTTTCCCAAAACGATATTGCGCATAATTCCACGGTGCAATTCCTGCACCAGGGTGCATCAGAATATGGCACTTGCTATAGCGTTCAGGCCACTCATCCAAATATTTTTGGTCGCCCATCTTGCCGTCTTCCAGACGGTAATAACACCACTCCAAACACTGGTCACGCCAGCGCGTTAGACACGCAATGCCTTGCTCGTCTCTTTTAAAGCTCACCCATTCAACGCAAAAGCGACCATTAACTTCACGGTCTTTTAGACGCTCGGTAAACCGATGCTCAATGATCGCAATTGATGCATCTGCAATCTCATCAAACAGCGGTTGCACATCCGAATAGAACAGCAAATCTGCATCGACATACGTTAAAAAATCGATTTCTTGGAAGCGATTCATCACGTAAGAAGTAAAACCTGATGACAGAGTCCAACAATACTCAGCCACCCCTCGTTCAGCCTTGGCCTTCAACAGCGCCTCATTCTCAACTTCAGCCAACGTGATGCAACTCACGTATGGCAACGCCAATGACTCCAAGATATATTTGGTTTGAACGTCCATGCAAAGCACATAAATTTTCATGCTTGGGCAAAAACGCTCCAAACTGCGGATCATTGCCAAACCCTTTAGCAGATAACTGCTGTCGAATAGCGTACAAAAATAGCGCAAAGACACGGTCATTGGTACAAATATTTTTTCAACATGGGAACAAGCTCTTGCATGCGCTGTGAATAGGTGTGGTCGCGTAAGGTTCTAGCTTGACCGGCTTTTGCAATCTCTTCAGACTCAGACGGATGATCAAGATAGTAGCGAACAAACTCCAACGCCTCCTCCTTGCTCGAATAAGCCAAGACTTCTTTACCAACATCAAATAAGCCCTGCAAATTTTCTTTACGATCTGTCAATAACATTGCACCGACTCCAGTGGCTTCGTAAAGGCGCATGTTGTTAGCGTAATTTTGAGCGACATTAATATGACGATTTAGCGTGATTCTGCTTCGAGACAAGGTCTCGTACATATTCAATCCCCACACTTCGCCGCCGTGACGCTGTCTAATTATTGAAGATTTTGGTAAGCGATCAGCCCCATACCCAAAAAAACGCATGCTATCAATATGGCTAGCAAGATACTCCATCAATGGAATAGCGCCTTCATGATGACGACTAACTCCTCCCACAAAACTAAAAGCGATATCTTTTTTGGAAGAGTTAAGCAGTGCCAGAACACGTTCATCAAATCCGATCTTGAAATATTCCGACTTCACACCATGCTCTCGCAAGGTCGTTACGAAGTGAGGAAATGAAGTTAAGATCAAATCATATTCACGAATAAAGTCCTTAGGCGGCAGAGGGCTAGCAATTTGGCCAACCACTAATTTCACATAGTTCTTTAGCTCTCTTAAGACCGCCGGAGGAAAGAATGACAAATCCTGACAATAAAGCACATCTGGCTTCGTTAGCTTAATTTGCGCAACAGCGACCTCCATTAAGCCTGGGAGGTTTGCCAAGAACTTACCCAACACCGGCAATCGAAACATTCGATGCGGAATCCGCAGCGCCAAATTAGAAACATCCAATCCACAGTCTTGGGCCCACTTCTTCTGCAGAGGCTCGCAATTAACAATTAAGTCGTTTGCAACACACCCTAATTTATTCAAGTGCCTACTGTAGAAGTCTGATGTACCAAAGCAAGCATCGATCAATGATTGGAGTTGCTCATCATATGATTTATATACCAACTCCGGGCTTGCCTCATAAAAGCGAGCCAGAAAAGCCGCGTAATAAGTATCAACTATTGTTATTTTCATATAAATAAATTTATGAGCCAATTATTTCATCATATGAACCGATTCTCACCAAACTCCCTTTGGAAAGTTCCACTACTAAATCACAATTTCTAAGCGTGCTCAACCTATGAGCCACAATAAAAAATGTTGCATCGTCCGAGGCATTCAGTAAAGAATGCATGACCCGTTCTTCGGTGTCGGCGTCTAAGGCACTGGTTGCCTCATCCAAGATGAATACCTTCTTGCTTTTATAAATCGCTCGAGCAACACCGATTCGCTGCCTCTGCCCTCCTGAAAGTAACGCCCCACGCTCACCCACCCTTGTCTGGTATTTTTCAGGCAATTCTGCAACGAATTCATCTAAACAAGCCTTACGCGCACTTTCCTCCACAAGAGAGAAATCAATCGTTTTACCAGGCTCAGAAAAAGCTATATTTTCAGCCATTGACCCATCCAAAAGGTATATGGATTGAGGAACGTGTGTAATGTGCTTCTGCCAACCCTTGAGCTCAGCCTGAGTGAGGGGGACTCCATCTATTAAGATACTCCCAGATTTAGGTTGCAACAACCCCATTAATATATCAATCAGAGTACTCTTCCCCCCTCCCGAAGAACCTATAATGCCGACTCTCTGACCTTTTCGGATAATTAAATTAACCGAAGATAGAGCATCATTTTGCCCACCCAAATATCTAAAGCTGACATCTTTAAATTCAATACTGCTATTAAAATTAACCTCAACTTGCTCGTCATTATCTGGCAACCACTGAGGCAGGTCCAAAGTTTCAACACTAGAAATCAATGGCAAATAATGTGTTTGTATTGTGCTGTAAGAATTATAAATTTGTTGCATAACTGGGAGCAACCTTTGCGCCCCTAGGCCTAGCGCCGCAAGTATTGGGAAGCTATCTTCTGCGCTCAACCCACGTTTAGATACCCAATATCCCGCCAAAGCAACAAGGCATATAGCAAACGCCTCGATAACCAATCGCGGCGACTGACCAATAAATACAGAATAAGCTTGCGCACTTCGAAGACGCGAATTTACCATTCGATATGAATCGACACACTTTTGACGAACCCCGGACAATATAATATCGCGAATATTACCAAATGCTTCCTGTAAAATTTTGATCAAAGCACCCGAATCACTATTAAGTATTTTACTTGCTGCACGAGTCTTAACTCTAATAAGGTAAACCATTGATACATACGCCAGCGCAAGCGCTAAAAATGCAAAAACCGTAGCAAAAGGCTGTATAAAAACAAGCCCAGAAACGACAAAAATCAGAACAAATGCTCCCCCAATTATATTAACAACTGGCAATATAATATTATTTATTAACAAGGCGGATTTATTGATAATGCCATCTATCAAATCACTACTATTTGATAATGTAATTTTCTCATAGGATTGACACAACGTCCTTTCGTACATCAATGCACTCAATTCCCCCCCAAGTCTAAATGTGAACTTATTGACGGCATATAGATTCAGTAGTCTGATCCCAGCAGAAACCACCCCTGCAACTGCAAATAACGTGCAAACATATATCAACATATTTGCATCATCAATATGCCCCACTTTGTTAATTATTGAGGCGTAGATTTCTCCCTCTCTTACTTTTTCAGGAGAAATCAAGATTGTAATGAAGGGAACTATAAGGCCAATTGTGGCCAGCTCTGCGACCGACATCAACAATGCCAATCCAATTAGTAAAAAAAACTGTACTTTGCGCCTAATCGTAAAATAGAACCACAACCTAAGCAAATACGAAATTGTTCTATTTTCAACTTTCACCGATCAACCTCTTAATTTTTGTTATAAATTTTTGATATCCTGTTTTGGCTCTCAAAGTCGCTAAAGCCTCCATCGCCTTCTCGCATTCTGATACGGAGGTGGCCTTTGCAGATGAAACCCAATAGTTCATATACGCCTCTGACAACTCTCGAGACTCGTCATCATAAAGCGAGTTGTGCGCAACAACAAACTCGAGAGCCTCTCGCTTTAGAGCATCTTTAGGAAGATAGTGTGAACGACAATTTACGATGAGACTCTCATACTCACTTATCGTTTTTGCTTGACAGCAAAATGAAAAAGCCTGGTGCACATGCAAAGCCGCGCCTATTGAAGGTACGCCAAGATAAGCCAACTCATGCGCCACTGTGCCATAAACAGTCACGCCACAAACAATTCCGGCCTCAACCAAAATTCGATTGTTATATGCCGAATTTAACCATTTCAAATCGGGATATTTATCACGCAAAACCTTTATGGCATTATCATTAATTTGATTCGGGTGTGGTTTTATAAAAAAATTAATTTTTTCTCTTCTTAAAATTTCAATTGTTTTAATCAACCATTCCCAGAAATCTGTAAATATGAAATCATCCCACACGTGAGGACTATCATAGAAATCGTGCAAGAAAATTACAACGGCTCCATTTAATGAATTCAGATATTCTGCATCTAAATCCAAAATATCCTTCTCTTGATATGCTGACTGACGCATATAGCCTGTTGCATTATCAATACCACCCGACATTCTAAACTCAAGAATTGATTCTGCCTGTTTTAAATACTTAGTCAGCTCTTGCTCAGAAAGTTGATTGATTATACTTTTATATAACTTAGTATCAGGCGTGTGCCTAAAATGATTCGCACTTAATTGAAGACCGAACTGAAAGAAATTTCCAAATGAAAAAACAGGTATTTTCTGTTCAATTGCAACGCGAGCAGAAATGCCATGCTCAATGTATGTGGAATAAGTTGTAAAATATACTGCAGGCTTACGCAGTTTAAAGTATTGCCTAACCTTTTTAATGTCCCTGATCGCTTGCCAAATCAGGCGCAATACAAATATATCATTCGGATTGAATGTCGGACTTGGTTTGTACCGTAGATAAGTATCAATTATCAGATCACCGCACAACACTCCTTCTATTTCAAACTCATCGTATCTCTTCGATGAATCACCATTTCGAAAGCTCGCCCAATATAAATATGCGGTATAAATATCTTTAACGTCACTTATCAACGTTTGCAATGAGCTAGCGCGAAATCCTACCTCATTGATTAATGAGCCATAAGCAGAAATCCACTGCCTCATTACCAACCAATTTAATAAAAAACTTCTTTTTAGTTCGGAGATGAATGTGAATCCAAAACTTGCATTAACAGAACGAACAACCAAAGCTGAGACGATTACATTTTGAGCTTTGTCTCTTAAGATATCTTCAAGCAATGCAGCAGTAAACCCAAAATATAGCTGATCATTTATTACCTCAACAGCAATAGTCTTTGAAGCATTAGCAGACGACTCAGACTTAAAGCATTTCGCTATTTTCTCAGAGGCAAGTAGGACAAATGCTGAATCTGGAATTTTCCCAAAAAACAAATGAAAAATTTTCTTAATCATTTTATTTACTTAATCTGAGATAATTCTCTAATGAATCAGCAATGTCACGGCCATTACTTTTGGATTCGAAGTCTTTGACCATCACAGCATGCAAGGGATCAACTACTCCCTTACCAGTTTTCATTAATAAATTATCTAATCTATTTATTAGAACTTCATTGTCTTCAGGCAAATTACGCATCCAGTCATCAAATGTTAATGATGACTTGAATCGAGTCACACCCTGAAAATTGGCATACCATGCATTACCAAAAATCATGCAAGGTTTGCCATAGAATAATGCTTCCCATCCTGCCGTGCCAGTGATTGTTGCAACACCAATTGAATTTCTAATTAGTTCGCGACTTGCCGTAGCAGGCGAAACCAGATGAACATTGGGTAATAAAGAAAGTCTTGTGAAAAACAACTCATCTCTCTGCTGAGCAGTTTGTTTTGGATTTTCTTTTACATAAATAACAGCATCGCTTGGGATTAATAAACTCAACTGTTCAAGCGCCTGAATTTGGTCCCCATATCGACCATCAATGCCACCCATAGCAGACGTCGTCAACTCAGGTTGCAAGTGCAGCGGAAAGTATATGTATCGGGATTTTTCATCATACTCTTTGACATATTTTTTTCTATTAACGTCATACGCCCTGTTGTAATAAAATCGCATTGCTGCCACAGGCATTCGCCATGGCCTCATGATTATTTCTTTCAAAAAATCTCGTAGCGTATACAACCATTTACTACTCACATCATTCATGTAATACCAGTTTTCTGGCAACTTATAGTTAGAACTCACTCGCTCATTAATTTCAGGTTGAGCATCAAAATCGCCAAATGTTTCCATAGATTCAGAAATCCAAAATCTATCAGACATCAAGAAACACTGATGCAAAACAATAGTTCTGATTCCAAAAAACTTAGCGATCAGATACAAAACATAATCAAAGCTTTCATGCGGCAGATTATGAAAAACCATCAATTCTGGCTTTTTTCGAGTTAGAACATCATGGGCCCAATAGAAATAGTACATGAACCCATTAAAAATCTCACTTTCTCTGGCGTTGATAGTTATATACCTACGAGAATTTATATCAGCATAACGTCGATAATTTTCAACAACATACTGGTATGAACCGTCGTTCAACGCCATGCTTGTCGGACTAGTCCCTTTCAACTTAAAAGCATATAAGTCATCCCATTGAGTATCTGCCAGTTGAGAGTTAGCCACTATGTGAACCAAGGTAAAAACTTGTGCCAACGCTTGATGAATATCTTCACCAAAACCAACGACCATGACCCTAGGTTTATTATTCGCTGATGCAATTGATCTTTGAGTCATTGTCTTTTTGTCGGCAAATATTAAGTTTTACATTTTGATGGAATCATCAAAATACGCCCAACTAACAGGAGTTCCGACGGTCACATCTTTGACGACGCGTTGATTGACTACACGGTCAATATCACGAGGCATCAAGCCGAAACCAGGCCGAACACTACGGATTGAATCGGCAGTCACCATATCTCCCGCTTTGAGATCACGTACAAAATATAGCGAGCGTCTAAATTTAACGTTACCCTGCTCGCTTGATTTACGCCCGTAATCCACCTGCCCCAAAGCTTGCCATGCGGTCTTGGCTCCTTGGCACAGCGCCGCCAAGTCGGCTGGCTCCAGTGAGAAGCTGTCATCGGGCCCACCACCGTTACGGTCCAAAGTGAAGTGCTTTTCAATGATACTTGCACCCAACGCAACGCTGGTGATCGCTGTCGTGTTATCTAGAGTGTGATCCGATAACCCCGTGACTAGACCGAACCGTTGCATCATGTCAGGGATGGTATGCAGGTTGTAATCTTCAGCTGGCGCAGGATAACCACTCACACAATGCAACACCGCGAGTTCTTTGCAGCCTCCGGCGCGAGCTGCGTCAATTGCCTCTTGAATTTCTTCCGCATCGGCCATGCCAGTCGAGATGATCATGGGCTTGCCGGTGCGGGCCACGTAGCGAATGAGTGGCAAATCCACGGCTTCAAAAGATGCAATTTTGTAGGCCGGCGCATTCAAGTCTTCCAACAAGTCGACTGCTGTATTGTCAAACGGCGAACTGAAAATAGTAATGTCCTGTTTGCGAGCATGTTCAAACAAGGGTTTATGCCACTCCCATGGCATTTGAGCTTCTTGGTACAACTGATAAAGATTTTTCCCATCCCACAGACCCCCATGAATTTGGAAGTCTTCGGTTTGACAATTTAGGGTAATCGTATCGGCTGTGTAGGTCTGCAGCTTGACAGCATCGGCACCGGCTTTTTTAGCTTCTTCAATGATTCGCATTGCAATATCAAGCCGACCATTATGGTTAGCAGATAGCTCCGCAATAACAAAAGGAGCGTAATCAACACCAATAGGACGACCATTAATTTTTATTTCTGGAAAATTCGACATGTTTGAACCTTTTTATATAACGGATGACCACTGACTGGCCAAGAGCCCAAAACACAACACATCATGGTAGGACTGTCCATCAAAATGATGTTGACACAATCTACCTTCTTGACGAAACCCAAGCTTTTCATGGAAGCGAATCGAACGATCATTAGACGCCAAAGCTTGCCCGCAGAGTTTATGCAAGTGCGCAGTTTTAAATGCGTAGGTCAATGCAGCAAAACCTAACCCCGCGCCAGAGCCCTTTGGAGCCTCTGGCGCAAGGTAAAAGCCCCAGTCAGCAACACCGCCCTTAGCTATTTCATGAATTTGAACAAAACCTACCGGCACGCCTGCACGCTCATGGATCAGAAGGTGACGAGCCGTATCTTGTGATGCACGGGCAAACCAACGCGTGTGCTCATCCAAACTGATTTCGTGCTGTGTAAACATGTACATACGAACGTCTGGGTGATTGCGCCATCGCAAAACTTCGGCCAAATCACCGCTAGTCATTGGACGGGTCATGAGCATAGAGTCTTCAATCACAGCGTTCCCTCATCGCTTGCAACACCCTAGCCACACCCTCACCGTCTACCAAGGTACTGGCTGTCGGACCCATACCCAGCGAAGCGATCATCTCTGAGAGATTGAGTCTGTTTAGGTCTAACAACTTAGCGGCACCGACATCAACGAGGACCTCCGCCAAATGGCGTTGGTTCTCGGCCAAAACTAACATAAGAGTAGGTAGCCCCAAGCAGCAACGTTCCCATGCAGTCGCGCCCGCTGCCCCAATAGCTAAATCGCTGTCGGCCATGAGTTGCGCCATGTTGGTAACGCCAGACAAGATCTGCGTCGAATATGGCAGCGTTTGGGCTTGGGTTTTTAGCAAATTTAAATGTGGTGCTTTGGGGCCCATGACCACAACGACACGACAGTCCGGAGGCAAGACGCATCGAGACAACGCATCCAACACTTGGCCTGTGGCGTTATCCTTATCAACGCCGCCCATCGTGACCAACACCTGTCGAAGAGTTGGCGGCACACGACGAAGCAGGCTGTAAGGCCTCAAAGCAACAAATTCAGGTCTAAGCAAAGCGTACCTAGAGCCACACAACACACGGCAGTCGCTGGGCACATGAAGTTGGTAATCTGCCGCCTCTCGGCCCAAATTTTGGTCAAGCAAAATATCAGCTACATGGGGGCGGTCAGCCAAATCATCTATGACCATCAGATGCTGATAAAAATCGACCAATTGCTGTTCCCACCGAGCATCCAACGCATAGTGATCCACCACCAACCAATTCGGTCGAATAGCGTCCAATAACGCGGCACAAACTTGTGCGTCTCGAGCTTGGCTAGAACCAAGCCAATGTGCATGACCAGCGTCCCCAGAAGCATGGTTAGCATCAGACTCCACAGCCAAGACGTGAACCTGAAAACCTTGGTTACGCACGTGTTCAATGAGATGCCCGTCATGGGCACGACAAATAAACTGACACTGTGCTCCCTGTTCGGTAAGCGCATGGGCCAGAGTCAAACAGCGCATGACATGGCCAGTACCAATCTCTATCGAGGCATCCGCACGAAAGACTATGCGCATTTCAGATGGCAAATGGCTGACGGACAGGCAGCCCTGCTGCAGACAAAGCCATCTTTGCCCCTGCGGGTGTTTGCTCCGTGAAATGGAAAATACTCGCGGCAGCCACAGCCGAAGCCCCAGCACCCTTCACAGCATCCACCATATGTTGGTAATTGCCAGCACCACCCGAAGCAATCACCGGAATATTGACCGCATTCACAACCGCCTCAATCAAGGGTAGGTCATAACCTTGCATGGTTCCGTCTCGATCAATAGAGGTGATAAGTATTTCACCCGCACCACGATCCTCCAGCTCACGAACCCATTGAATCACCTCGCGACCCGTAGCTTTTAAGCCCGCATGACTGAAACACATCCACGCATCATCCTGAAAACGCACATCGACACTGGCAACCACACACTGAGCCCCGTGCCTGTCGGCAATTTCGTTGATGAAACCAGGGCGGGCATAGGCGGCTGTGTTAACTGCCACCTTATCAGCACCGGCTCGCAGCAAGTGCTGAACTTGATCAATTTTTGTAATGCCACCGCCTACCGTTAAAGGCACGAAACAATCTTGACCAAATTCTGCAATCGACTCAAAGTCAGGATCATCAGAAGACAGGTGTGCCACGATATCTAAAAGAGCTAATTCATCGACTTCGCGTTGGTTGTAGACCTTCACCGCTGGCAACACAGGCCCCACTCGGCGCCAACTGTCAAAAGCCACCCCCTTCACCAAGCCAAACTGCTTCCATAGCAAGGTCGGTATAACTCGCACCTTCAGCATGCCGGCCCCTCAATAAAATTTTTAATGACTTTAAGACCCGCTTTAGAACTCTTCTCGGGGTGAAACTGCGTACCCCATACATGACCTCGGCGCACAGCTGCCGTTACTGTTATGCCGTAGTCCGTGGTGGCAATAACGTCTGATGTGTATTGGGCTTCAAACGCATAGCTGTGCACAAAATAAAAGTCTGTGTCGGCAGGAATCTGCTGAAACAAAGGGTCAGTAACCTCGCTACGAGTAACCGCATTCCAACCTGCGTGAGGCACTCGCAATTGACACCCTAAAGCGCTCAAATGCTTCACCTCACCCGGTACAAATCCTAAACCCGCAACCGACTCACCATTGATAGCCCCCTCCGTGCTGCTGTCAGCCAGCAATTGCATTCCGACGCATACACCGAGAAGCGGTCTGTTATAGCCCAACACCTCTTCTTTTAAGGCCTCAATCCAATGCCCGGCCTCCAGCATTCGTACGCAGTCGGCAAAATTACCAACGCCTGGGAGTATGAGGCAGTCCGCTGCATGCATATCTGACGCTCGGTCAACCAGTACTGGCGTAACGCGCAACACCTCCAATGCCCGAACTACAGAGCCTAAATTTCCCACGCCGTAATCGATGACGCCGACTTTCATTCTTTAACTCTTAAACATTGTCGTAGTTGATCTTTGTTAAATTACCTTTACGGTCCTTCACCAAAGCACCGCTGACATCGCGTTTAAAGATTTTCTTATTCGTGAATTGATCGCAAATCTTAATAAACTCATCGATCGATATATCCAACGGCTCTAATGTGTTCTCAAGTGATTTACCCAGATATTCCCAAGGGAACTGACCATCCAACCGTTTCACAATTGACAAACCCATCTCTCGCGTCAGTCTTCCTCGACGAATATGCAAGCACGCATGGTCTGTAGCACGACCAAACCCGAACTTTAGAAATTTAAAATATTCATGTATGGCGACCTGATGATTGTCGAGATTCTCGTAATTGACCATCGAGCCAAGTGTTGGATGAGGCGGAACCTCAAAGCCGTATGCTTGTGCTACGAGCGTATTCGATAATCCATCCCAAGGAATGTAATGACCAAGGAAAAGACCAGTCACACCTACCTTTTTCAACTCAGCATCCTCTGGATATACATAGGGAATCAAATCTTTCGCACGTATTCCTTCATAACCGACAAGATCAGCAACGCGCATCCCGAGCAAACCACCGAACTCCTCCAACCAAGCCCTATCGAGCGTGTTATTCTCGGCAGCACCGGCAGGGCCTCCATATTCATTTTGAGAATTTTCCCCCCAAACAATCAATGGAATATTAAATTGAACTGCAGCACGCACTGGTATGGTAAAAATTCCAACATGTTCAGCCCAAGAAATATCCCCAACTTGCGTCAATCCAATCTTATTTAATTTAGAACGAACCAAAGGATTTGGAGAAAACTCAACATAGTCGACACCAAGTTTTTTGATATTTTCAATGTTGCGACGACCAATATCGGTCACGTCACACGTCGTTGCCGTAACACAGAGTGGATTCATACCAAGCTCCAGCATTTGGAGAACTTGAAACGTACTGTCTTTGCCACCGCTCACAGGAACAATACAATCCCAATTGCTCCCATTGTCTTTTCTGTATTTGTCCAAAATCTCGACAAGTTGGGCCCGTCGCTGAGACCAATCAACCTCTTTTCTATTTTCATAACTTCGACATGCATTGCATACACCTTCCTCATCCAGATGCAAGTCTGGCTTGGTGGAAGGCATCACACATTTCTTACAATAAGTAAGCATCTTTCAACCCTTTTATTTCAATCTGATTCTAAAAATCTAAACTTAAACTCTGCGACTTTCCAGTCATCAACCGTATCAATATCCTGAACCCTTTCTCGGGGCAGTATTACCGGGACTGAGTTTTCTCCAAATATCGTCAAGTGACTGAGCCATGCACTTGACTGCCCCCAATAAAACTGGCCCGCATCATGGAATACCTCTTCCAAATCTTGCGATCGGGTATTGAAGTGTTCGGGGTTCAACATTTCCACTCGCTCGTCCGGTCGAATGCGAATTGCGCGTTGAATTGGAAAAGGATAGCTTGTCACAGTGAAAGCATATTGAGCATTCGATTGCTGCAACACATCAAAACCTTTGAACAAGTCTTGGGCTCGCACAAAAGGCGCAGTCGCGTAAAGACAGCAAGCGTATTGCACTGGACCAACCAGCTCACTCATACAGTGAACTGCATGCGCGACCACAGGAATAGTTCCGGTGTAATCATCCGATAACTCAGGGGGACGCATAAATGGCACTTCCGCCCCGTGAGCCCTTGCGACATTGGCAATTTCGTCGTCATCTGTACTCACGATGACACGGTCAAAGCAGCCAGAAGCTCGCGCCGCCTCAATAGACCAAGCGATCATGGGTTTGCCACAAAACGACTTGATGTTTTTGCGAGGTATTCGCTTGCTACCGCCACGCGCCGGAATGATGGCCAATTTCATGAGCACAAAATCCGCTCAAGCGCAGCAACAACACGGTCTTGCTGCGCCTCAGTTAAGGTTTGATACAAAGGCAGACTGATCGCTTGCGCGTAGTACTCTTGCGCCTCAGGAAAATCATCTGACTTGAAGCCCATACTCTGATAGTAGGGCTGGGTATGCACCGGAATGTAGTGCAGATTCACACCAATACCCTCCTCTCGCAGAGCCTCAAACACCTCTCGATGACTCTTTGCAAGCTTGCTCAGCTGCAAGCGCACCACGTATAGGTGAAGCCCAGAGTAACTATCAGGGTGTTGCCACGGCAAAGTTACAGGCAAATGAGCCAGCAATGCATCGTAACGCTTAGCAAGCGCATGACGGCGGGCCACATAGTCGTCAAGCCTCTCCATTTGGCTTGCACCCAAAGCGGCTTGCAGCTCCGTCATGCGGTAGTTATAACCCAGCTCAATCTGCTGGTAATACCAAGGCCCGTCAGGCTCGTGCGTCATCTGCGCTGGGTCACGCGTAATACCATGACTGCGCAACAAGGCCATTTTTTGGGCTAGCTCTTCACTGTTGGTCAGCGCCATGCCGCCTTCGGCTGTCGTGATAATTTTGACAGGATGAAAGCTAAACACGGTAATGTCGCTGAACTGACCATTGCCGATAAAGTCACCCTTGTAACGCCCACCAATGGCATGCGAAGCATCTTCGATGATCTTGAACCCATACTCAATGCTCAGAGCGTGTATAGAAGCCATGTCGCAAGGCTGCCCACACAAGTGGACAGGCACCAATACCTTGGGTAATTTTCCCTGCTTCTTGGCCCGCTGCAGCTTACGCTCCAACGCCAGTGGGCAGAGGTTGTAGGTGCGGGGATCGATATCCACAAAATCGACCTGCGCACCGCAATACAAAGCGCAATTGGAGGATGCCACAAAAGTGATAGGAGTCGTCCAAAGCCAGTCCCCTCGCCCGAGGCCTAAGGCCATACACGCGATATGCAGAGCCGAAGTGGCACTGTTGACCGCCAAGGCATGCCGAGCACCCACGTGCTCCGCCACCAACTGTTCGAAACGAGGAACTTGCGGACCTTGTGTCAAATAGTCTGACTGCAATACGGCCACAACCTCGTCGATGTCCGATTGCGTGATATCTTGTCGCCCGTATGGGATCATTTGTTTGTTCATTTAGGTCTATTCTCTGTCAAGTGCATCAGCAAGTCTGCACGGACAGCTTGGGGGAACTGAGTTGCTCCACCACAATTATGGCCTTGCCGAAAATGCAGGCATTGCCACTGGCCAATTCGCTTCTTGAGCGCCAAAGAGCATTTTCATCGTAAACGCTATAGCCGTAGGCTGCCTTCAATTGTTTGACACCATGCACCAATGGCATACCCGTTACTGCCGTTACCAACATCCCCCTGGCCCAATCTGGCCCCTTAAAGTAGGCGACTTCTTTCTCAAAAACCTCCTTAGGAACAAACAACAATGAATTGCTTGCTGTAAGTTTTTCACGCTTTTGCAGCATGGCAATCTCCGACTTCAATGCTGTCAGAGGACGATCGGCTATCGCATCAAAACCGATACTCAAACGATTAGCATTGTCAATTCTGGGCGGTGCAGGCACAACAGCTAACGAGCTTATTTGACCATAGGGACCGAATACAAAACTATTGACGACATATTTAATATCTGGCTTAAAAAAATTAAACTGAGTTTTAGGAATGAGTACAGTTACAAGTGCAAAAACAATCCCCCACTTATGCTCATGAGCCCAGTTAGATTTATTTTTCCGCAACTCACCCCCACGCCAAAGAGATGCAAATATAAGATAAGTCAACAAAGTCAACTGAAAATTCAAACCATAAATGAAGTAATAAAAATCCGAAGAATTCATCTCTGGACCAAAGATGAAAAAAACAACTATTGACAACGCAGATGCAAGAGTCGAAGCAATGAATCTGAGAATATTCAAATTTCTTGAATAAACAAAAAATACAATGCAGGCCCCTAGCGACAACAGCACCACCCAAATCTCATTTCGAAGAAAATACTCTTGAGCCAGCATCGCATCTAACGTACTGAACCGAGAAGCCACACCCTCAACCAGTGAGCTAGCTTGTGTTTCCAAAGATACGTTATATGAAAATAAACTCTTATACCCAATAAAGAACAAAGACCAGAACAAGCCGAGCACATAAACTTGCAGTATTTTGGGGTTTTTAAGCCACAAAAAACACAACACTAAGCCGACAAAACCAACTCCCGTGCTGACCTTACCCAAAGCAAGAAAAATCCCAATTAGAAATATATGTAAATAATTTTTATTGGTTAGGTTCGCATCTTTAAACAGTGTACTGAACACCATTGGCATAAATAGTATATTCAATAAGCTAGTAAACCAAAGCCCGTGTGAGCCAATAGCATGCCATGTACCAATCGCTACTGGAATAAAAAAGAGTAACGACAACGCAAAAAACAAGTATCCAATACCTTGGCTAGCAAAAGCCACCATCATGACCAAAGCTGAGATCAACAACCACTCTTTATACGAGTAAAGCAATCCATAACTATCCCAAGGGTCTAGCCCCGTTAATAAAAGTATGGCTGCATCCACATAGTGACTCAGCACATGGTAAAAAGTAACTGGCACACCATGCTGACCAATACTTGGCCAACCATTATTCAAAATACTTTGAATCAAAGTAACATGAAAAGCTGTATCTTGGTGCCAACCTAGGCCCGACTCTGCTTGGAGTAAAGGAAAAGTCGAAACATAGCGAATAAACTCCTTGCTCGGCGAATATGCAAACGCCATCAATAGCACCATGCAAGTCAAAGTAGAAACATGCCAAGGACGTCCCTGTGACAGGGGCATCCATTCCAACCGCATTAACAGCGGAGTCGATATCGCAATAAACAATGCCGCCATAATAGTTGCGGCAAACATAATATCCGTTACAGAAAACTGCACTTGCACCCATAGCGCATACACGGTTTTCAGGAGCCATAACCCAACAACCAGCATCAGCGCCAGGGACGGCAGATTAATCTGGTTCTTACTAACGATTTCTTTATCAATATGCAATCGCTATGCCTGTTTTTTTATTTAAAAAAATTTCGCACTTTTTCAATTATTCGAGGTTGATGTTCTTGCAAACCAACCCACAATGGTAAACGCACCAATCGGTCCGAAAGATCCATAGTCAATGTTAGTTGACCCGCAGCACGTCCTGTCTTCCGTCCGTACGGGGAGCAATGCAACGGCACATAATGAAACACACAACAAATGTCTTGGGCTTTCATGGCCGAAATAAATGCCGTTCGCTCTTCCAAACTGTTTAACAAAAGATAATACATGTGAGCATTGTGCTCACAGTCATCTGGCAAGATCGGGCGCCTTAAGCGACCTTGTGATTCAAGGTCATTAAAAGCCTTATGGTATCCCGTCCAAACTGCCATGCGTTTGCTTGTTATGCTCTCAGCCTCTTGCAGCTGCGCCCATAAGAATGCAGCAATAATTTCTCCAGGCAAATAGCTAGAGCCAATATCCACCCATGTATATTTATCCACCTGACCACGGAAAAATTGGCTGCGATTCGTCCCTTTTTCTCGAATCATCTCGGCACGCTCTGCATAATTCTGATTGTTTATTAATAGTGCCCCTCCCTCACCTGATATAACGTTTTTAGTTTCATGAAAGCTAAAGCACCCCATATCACCAATAGAGCCTAACGCACGCCCCTTATAGCTCGACATAACCCCTTGCGCAGCATCCTCTATCACTACCAATCCATGGCGATGAGCGATCTCCATGATAGTGTCCATTTCACACGCTACACCAGCATAGTGCACTGGAACAATTGCACGAGTTTTTGGCGTAATTGCAGCTTCAATCAACTTCTCGTTAATATTTAGCGTATCTTCTCGAATATCAACAAATACCGGCACACCGCCCCGTAGAACAAAAGCATTTGCAGTCGATACAAAAGTGTACGACGGCATGATGACCTCGTCGCCTGATTGTATGTCTAACAATAGTGCAGCCATTTCCAAGGCTGCGGTGCAAGAATGAGTTAACAATGATTTATGCGTATCAGTTTTACGCTCTATCCATTGCTGGCAAAACTTCGTGAATGGACCATCACCACTTAAGATACCATTACCATGCGCAGTAGCAATATAACCCAACTCATCTCCAGTTAGAAATGGTTTATTAAATGGAATCATATGCCGCTCTTCAATCAAGACCACTTACACCAGCTTCAATACCGTCGTAATGAATTTATTCTTTGAACACAAACTTCTTCATCGAAACATATAAGAAGAAAGCAATCGTAAAAATCGATAGAAGTTGTACATATTCATGTGGAAATCCATATTTTTCATACAAGACATTTAGCATCAATAAATTCATCAAATATCCTACTACGTATACCAAAATATATCGGGAAAATACCCATCCCTGAAGCTGCCGTTCTTGACGTTGAAAAGTTAATTTACGATGACTAAGAAACCCAAAAAAAACACTCATTGGATAAAAAATTGACACTACAACTACCGGATGCATCCCTGCATTCGTCAATGCCAAATATATTAAAAAGCCTAACGAATTAAGGCCAAAGCCAACCAATACATAGCGAAGAAACTCTTTATATCGAAAAATTAGCAAAATTAGATCACTCAAATTACTTTTACAGCTAGCAATTTTTGCAAATTAGGGGCAACCTTTAGCATCTGCTCTATATTTTCGTGCAATACGAAAACTATCCCAAATTTATGAGTCTTTGGGTCAATTACCAGTTCACCCTTCTTTCCCCATATCAATTTCTCTACTATTCTTTTTTCTATGCCTGCGTCAAAATCAAAATCGAAATATTTACCACTCGTTGACGCCATTAAACAATGACGTGTAACAGGCTGTGTCACAGGCATTTGTCTTATTGCATCAGTTGATAAACCACTGTAGGCAGCCACTATCCATTCCGCATATGGAGCTCCTGTTGCGTGACGGACTAAGTCCACATACAAATCCCCAGGTGGACGTCGACATATTTCAATAATTACCGGATCTCCCTCATTAGGCTCTATATATTGAATGTGAAAGATACCATCAACTAATTTAAGCTCACTGGCAATAACTTCACTATATTCAATCAATTTCTTGATCGACTCAGGCCGACTGCTAGTTGGAGCCGATGCAGCAGAAACCAAATATTGCGAAAGATGGTATTGCTCATCATCAGTAAAACTGAACCTTACTCGACCATTAATCAAGATTGCACTGAACCCGTGTCGACTTCCTTCAATAAACTCTTCAACCACAATACGTTTAGCTTTTGATATTAAAAAGGCATTTTCAGCTGCCAGTAACGCATCAGCATGATTATCTACTCTCGTTATTCCTTTTCCACCCGTCAAATCAACTGGCTTGATAATTATTGGGAAACTTAGCTTTTGAAGCGCATCTCGAACTGACGTGATATCACCGCACCCAAAAGCAAGCGGGCTGGGGATTCCAACTTTATGTGCGAATTCTCGATATTTGTCTTTGTGGTGGAGTATATTGGCGATCATGAATGAATCATGCCCTGGCAAGCCTAAGTGTTCCGCCACATATGAAGCTGTCAAGGCAGAAAAGTCATTACAGGAAGCACATATTGCATTAATTTTGAGTTGCCGCGCTAGGGAGAGCATCGCCTCTGCGTCAGAAAAATCAGCAAGGTGAACCTCATCAGAATATTCATGGCCTAAATCATTAGCTCGATTACCACTAGTAATAACGTAAAATCCAAGCCGTTGCGCCGCCTTAATCAAGGGGATATCCGAGTGTGCGCCACCAGCAATTAGTAGCCTAGGTTTTTTAATATTCATTTTTTATTAGGAATAAAGAACATAACCGTCTCAGTAACACCTTCAGTATAATGCCTCAAATATAAATCATAATCATCACGATACGAAAGAATCAAACTAGGCACCTTCCGCAAATCATCAGCTTTATGATATACACTCACAGCCAACCGAGGGTGATATTTTTTTATTGATTCGCGCGCGCCTTCCAAGGCCTCTAATTCTCCTCCTTCTATATCCATTTTCAAAAATGTAAAGGGTTTATTGATCATATGATCAATGCGTCTTACTTGAATAGATAGCTTACCTGATTCGCTAAATCGGGATGCAGATCCCCCAGCCTCAAAAGTTAGCACAGCTTCACGGTTCGATGCTCCGAACGCATGGTAGTTAATGTTACGACTTGAAGCCAGTTTGGATTTTACTCTTTCCATATTGCTAGGATCGGGCTCAAACACTTGTATAGAATCATAATTAGGACAGTAGCGAATAAACTCCGCAGTTGTAAACCCGTCGAAGCAGCCTACATCCACAAAGGACTCGCCCTCATTCGCCAAGTTTAAAAATGGCTCAAAGTATTGCCGATCTTGTTTATTCTCGAATCCATGCATATGCAATAGATCGCGTGAAAGCCTGAAATTGATTAGACACTGAAGTGTGCGCCTCGATTCATCATCCTTAAGACGTTTTAGCAACCATTCATACTGATTAGAATGTTTTCCATACTCATAGTCAAAATCACCCAAAAACATTACCTGAAACAAGTCTAAGCCAGAATATCTTTGGAATGAAAAATAGTCAAGCACCTCAGCATTGGCAATGGCATTGGCATTATTTAATGCAGTCAAAGGCCGCTCTCCAACCACCGCACTAATGATCATTGAGGACTCTTCTATGGCACCATTTTTAAAAACAGGCTTACCACAATACTCTGTTACATTTATAAAATTATCAATGAAACCATCAATTTTCACAACTCTTGCAATGCTGGCAGCCCACGCATTACAACCCAGAATGTATTTCTTTTTTGTTGTGCTTAAAAACTTTCTGCAAAAATTCAAAGAATACTCTTCGGCGTGGTGAATGGGACTAAATGAAGAAGTCATGATTGATAAATTTTTAGTTTACTGACACCCATTTATGTGTATTAGCAGAAACATTCACGGCCTCAAAGAACATTAAGCCCTCTAGAGCCTGAGTAGCAGAGAAGACATAGTCTGAATTAAGTAGATTATTTTCCAACCTTGACTTCAACTGCTCGCCCACATCAGCGTATATATTAGCAAAGGCCTCAATAAAGCCAGCAGGATGCCCTGCTTTAAATCGATTGTATCTACCCTCAGAGGCAACTGTTGCCATAGAATTGGTACGATCAATTTTCATTTGATTGCCTGAATTATCTGCATACAAAATATACTCAGGCTCCATTTGATACCATTCTGCCGCCCCTTTATCACCATAGACTCTGACTCTCAAGCCGTTGCGATTGCCCAATGCGACCTTGCTATACCAGTAGTTACACACCAATTCATTACTGTATCGAGCAAGAATCATTGCGTTATCCACGACTTGCTTGAATCGTCCAAAGCTATGTTGCGCAGCGACAACTTCAAGTGCTTTTTCATTTGTCAAAAAACTCACTAAATTGTGCATATGAACACCAAGATCCAATGAAATTATCGGAATTGTTCCATCACTTAAACGCCATTGCTGTGGAATCATTGGATTACCGTTTTTATCCAATCTAGAAAACCCCTCTTGAGGCATTTCTATATGAAGCTGCTCAACTTTTCCAAGCTTGCCGCTTTTAATCATTTGACGCAACTCACGGACCATTGGGTAGCCTGTGTAATTGTACGTTACCGCAAGAAATCCACCACTCTCAGAAACAGCAGATTTTATTACCGCCGCATCCGCACTATTTTTCGCAAGTGATTTCTCGCAAATTACCGGATATCCTAACTTTACAGCGGCAATGACAGGTTCAAAATGTTCGGGTGTTGGCGTTAAAACAACAATTGCATCTAACTTTTCTTTTTCCGCCTCCAGCATATTACGCCAATCGCCGTAAACGCTCTTTTCATTAACCCCCCATTTTTCTGCAGTTAATTGATTGATCTTTAAATTTCGACTAAAACAACCAGCTCGCAATTGAAATAAACCATCTATTTGTATAGCAGAAAAATGCGCCGCACCAATCGCCGAATTAACTCCTCCACCAATAAATCCAAGATTCATTTTCTTATGCATCCACTGCCCTTTATAAAATTCACTCTAGTGATGAAAAAATATTAGATCAATGTTGACCTTGCTTTACTTCTGAGAATACAATTTAATCAGATGGATTCGAAAATATTTAGATATTAGAAATAGAAGATTAACTTCAGGAAGCCTATCAACACCTTTTTCCTTTAATAGAATATTTAGCGCCGGCAAGCGATAGTAAGGAACATATGGAAAAAGATGGTGTTCCGCATGATAATTCATGTTTGCATACAAGAACCCCAAAGGAGCCGGTAAAATGATTGTTCTAGAATTATATAACCACCCCTTTTCTCGACTACCTTCCAGCCCTATATGCTGAGCAATAGCAAATATTGCATTCAAAAACTTTCCCGCAAAAGGTGTAATTAAAAAAATAATAGCGAGCACCCACGACCCTGTTACGAAAAATAATACCCATGAGAGTCCGACATTTACAAGCAATATCATAGCAGCATGAAATGCCACAATCCATCGATCTGCACGTATTACACTGATTCCGAAAAAACAACCTTTAAAATGAATCTGCCAACCCAATAGATTCGTAACGACATAAACAATCTGCTTGGCAAAGCCTACATAATCAAATACTACAAAACGCACAAAAAGAATCACAGGTTTTGGCAACACCTTATAAATCTCCACATCGCCCTGAGAAAATATATTTCTATGATGAATTCTATGGCTGACAGAAAAATAATATGGATTATTCCACGTCAAATATGAACAAACAAAAAACAATATCCTATTCGCTTTTTTACTAAAAAATACAGTTCCATGATGCAACTCATGAGCAATACCAGCATACCCCCAGAAATGCCAAGTAATCGAGTTGATATATGCAAACAAAACCAAATTCAAATAATTTAAATTGTATAAATTATAACTCATCGCCATATATAAAGCGAGATGCATCGCCACTCTTAGAAGCAGATCAACCGCTGGTATTAGATTATCTCTAAGTGAAATAGTATATTTTTCATCATTAGACAATCTAACTATCATGTCACCATCCAAAAATAGATCACTTTGTAAAATTAACGAACTGAAACGCTATCAAACTGTTCTCTATATGAAATACCAAATTAGTATGTGCTAGAGAATTAATATAATCCGAAACTTCAGTGTGCAAGCCCGAGGAAAAGTCATGCCACACAATTACGCCTTTATTTACTATTTTTCTCGCATTTTCAGTATCAGCTTTTACGATTTTTAGCGAATGCCCCCCATCAATAAAGACCATTTCTGCCGATTCAAATTCGGTTAGGAAATCTAGTGTAGTGGAATCTGATTTAACCATCCTTAGACGATTGAGTTGCGCTGCAGTTATTCCATTAAGATGCGGCTGCCCCTCTATCGCCTGTATAACTGTAAGATATTCATCATTATATTCACCATTCTTGCGTGCCAACGTTTCATCAGTTGCACTCATGCTCTCCGTCAGAGTGCTTGGCAGATCAATCGTAACCACTTCACAGTCATTATTGGTATTATCCAACAGTAGTCGCGTTGTAAAACCTTTAAAGGTTCCAATCTCAATACACCTCTTTGGTTTAAATAGTTTCACAAACAAAACCAGCGCCACCTGGTCCACTAATGTTATGCTACCCATACCAATCGGGGGCAAATGCGATAAATATGCTGAATCTAACTTGCAGTCTTGACCTAACTCTAAAAGCGCTCTTAGCTTTAAACAATAAAGTCCTTTATTGCGAGTATTCAGATAATCTAGAAAAATTTCTTTTGAGGCTATTGCTTCAGTCATCATTCATTCCTTTTTAAGTTTTAAATTTTATTTAGGAGCTCTCATTTAACTGTCACTTCCACTTCCAGCCGAAGTATGTTCTGCAGGTGTTGTATTAATGTCAAACGTTAACTCGTCAATAATATAAAGTGGCCTACGTTTTACTTCATCAAATATTTTGCCCACGTAAAGTCCAACGATTCCAATTGTTCCTATAATTAGTCCTGTCGCGAAGTACAACGACACAAATAAGCTCGTCCATCCTTCAACTGATTTTGCGTACATAAAATATCTGAATATGATATACAATGCCGATATCATTGATATGAATGAAACAACGAATCCAAATTTAATTGTGAGTCGCAACAGCTTATCTGAGTCTGCAAGTATGCTATCTATAGCCAAGCTTATTGCTTTTGTAAATGTATAGCCTGTTTGCCCGTAAAAACGCGCAGAATGAATTACATCAATCTCTGCACGTCTATACCCCACCCACAAAGCAAATAGACCAAACGAACGATTTTGCTCCTTAAGCAATCGAATGCTCGCAATAACTTTTTGAGAATAAATACCAAAATTACCCATTCGAGCATTTACTTTTCGCTCGCTTAAGTACTGATAAATATAAAAAAACAATCTTGATAGATTTCTCTTAGTCCAGCTATCTTGCCTTTTCGATTTACAAGCAAAAACAATATCATAACCGGTATTCGCTTTTTCATATAGGCGCACAATTTCTTCAGGATTATCTTGCAAATCGCAATCCATAACGACAACCCAATCACCAAATGCGAAATCCAGCCCAGCCGTTACTGCATAATGCTGCCCAAAATTTCTAGATAAGTTTATACCTTTTATTCGCTTATCTATCTCAGCATATTGACAAATCACATCCCAACTGGCATCTGGACTTGCATCATTCACCAAGATAATCTCATAGTTGTTTGTGATTTTAGAAAGCTCAGCATGCAAACGAGCACATAATTCGGGAAGAGCTTGAACGCACCCGTAAACTGGAGAAACTACTGAGATATGTGGTTTTTTCATTTGGGCGTTTTAATTAGATGGTTTACGAAAGACCCCTAAAACTGATGTGCCCCAGGGAAAACGCCAACAATGGCCCAATGGAGTTTCTGCACAGAAGATCGCACTTAACAAACCATTAACAGGCTTGACTGGTATTGCATGCTGGCTAATTGATAGTGCTTTTTTTTCGCGCTCATTTAACTTGTCGAACCCAGGCTTAATTCTGCTTAATAGATACAAGGGGCTAAGAAAAAACATAAAATAACGGGCATCTAGCAACGTTAAGCCTACAGCTGCAGCCAACCGGTTAAAGTCAGCTCGCGTGTAACGGCGCTGGTGATGTGCAAGATCGTCGTTGTAACTCCAGAACTGCTGAAATGCCGGGGTTGTTACGAACAATAGCCCACCGGGTTTCAGCGCATCCTTCGCTTGCTCTAAAGCTCGTTGGTCATCGTTAAGGTGTTCAATAACATCTAAAAGGAACGCGACATCCCATTCTTCATGCATGCGCATATCCATCAGATCAATTTGGTAGCGCTGCGCACTTGGTGGCAACACGTCCTCTGCATATTTAAGCGCCTGCAGCGATGAGTCGGCAAGCGCTAGCTGGTCAAACATGCCGGGGCGTTTTGCAGCTAAGTAGCTAACCCAGCCTCCTGCGCCACCACCCAAGTCTATTGCACTTCGTATAGTTGAAGCCTCTGCGAGCTGCCGATCAAGGGCGCCAAGCAAAAAACGATGCCGACCACGGTACCAAAAATGCTTCTCTTGCATCTCTCGCAACATAACAAAACCATCCTGCTCGTATTCCTCATCACGATGCGTGACAGGTATTTGCGGCACGTAGATATTGCTAGAGTTCAGTTTATAGCTCATTTTGAAATTCTTTAACAAGCCATATTGCTTTCGCGAAATTAAATCAACACTTCGAGATAATTGTCAAATAGCTCCGATTTTCTCGCAATTAGCATCAATCCAAGTTTGCAAATCGACATCCGTCATCCATTCGGTGTTGTTATCGCTGGCATAAACAAAACCTTCGGGTACTTTTTTGCCATTCTTTATACGCTCTGGGCTACTAGCCCAATCGTTGATTGTTGGCAGAATTTTGAAATGCTCAGGGTATTCATATGTGTAGTAGGCATCCTCCGGGCTAATCATTTGCTCATGCAACTTTTCTCCCGGACGAATACCTACAATTTCTTGCGAACACTCAGGCGCAACCACGCGCGCCAGATCTGTGACCTTCATTGACGGAATTTTCTTAACGTAAATCTCTCCGCCAATCATGTCTTCAAAAGCATGCCACACCAGCTCAACCCCTTGTTCGAGTGAGATCATGAAGCGCGTCATACGGTCATCTGTAATAGGGAGCACGCCTTTGTCGCGGATAGACATAAAGAACGGAATGACCGACCCACGTGACCCCATCACATTGCCGTAGCGTACAACGGCAAACCTTGTGTCATGGCTGCCCGAGTATGAATTGCCGGCAACAAACAATTTGTCTGATGCCAACTTGGTTGCACCGTATAAATTAATAGGGCTTGATGCTTTGTCTGTGGAGAGTGCTACGACACGCTTAATTCCACGGTCAATACAGGCATCAATGAGATTCATCGCTCCGTTGATGTTAGTTTTGACACACTCAAATGGGTTGTATTCAGCTGTGGGAACAATTTTGGTAGCCGCAGCGTGAACCACATAATTCACACCATCTAATGCACGGTACAGACGGTCACGGTCACGGACATCACCAATGAAGAATCTAACGCGCGAGTCGTCTTTGTAGAGCTTCGCCATTTCCCACTGCTTCATTTCATCACGAGAGTAAATGATGATTTTGCGTGGGTTGTATTTAGCAAGCGTCATCGGTACAAAGGTATGCCCAAATGACCCTGTACCGCCTGTGATGAGGATGGTTTGTTGTGACAACATAATTAATTAGCCTTCAAATTGTTGAATGATTTGACAGATTTCGTGGATATCTTGTGCTGTATGCCCATAAGAAATAGGCAAACTCAGCTCGGTGTCATGCAGCTCTTGCGCAATAGGATATTGGCCGAGAAGTATGCCTTGCATGGCACGTTGTTTGTTTGGCGGAATAGGGTAATGAATCTCGGTTTTGACGTTGTGCGCCAATAAAAATTCTTTGAGTTCGTTTCGTCTTGGGCTACGTATGCCAAAGATGTGAAATACATCAAACTCATCAGGGTTTACCAAAGGCAGTTGGACGAAGCTTGGAAGCTCAGCAAAGTAAATTTGGGCCAACGCTCTTTTATACTCTGTCATGCCGCTCATGTGTTTAAGCTTGACGCGAAGCATGGCCGCTTGTATTTCATCTAGGCGAGAGTTGACGCCCACATACTCATTCACATATTTTTGCTTAGACCCATAGTTGCGCAGGTGGCGCAGGCGATCGGCCAGCTCATCATCGTCAGTCACGATGGCGCCAGCATCACCTACGGCGCCTAAGTTTTTGGTGGGGTAAAAGCTAAAGCAACCTGCGTCGCCAAAGGTGCCGGTCATTTTGCCGGCTAATTTGGCACCATGGGATTGGGCGCAATCTTCTATGACCTTTAGTCCATGAGCCTTGGCGAATTCGCCAATGGCATCCATGCGGCATGCTTTACCAAACAAGTGCGTGACGCAAATGGCGCGCGTATTGGGTGTCATCGCGGCGGGCAGCAATGCTGGGTCCATGTTGAAGGTTTCAAGCACGGGCTCGACCAAAACAGGGTTATGCCCAGCTCTGATGATGGCCAAGATGGTGGCAATGTAGGTGTTGGATGCCACCAAGACATCACTGCCCTTGGGCAGATTTAACGCTTCAATCGACAAGATGAGCGCGTCTAATCCATTTGCTACGCCAATGCAGTGCTTGGCACCTACGTATTGGGCAAACTCTTGCTCAAACGCGCTGACTTCTTGCCCCAACACATACCACCCACTGCGAATCACGCGCGATGCAGCGGCTTCCAGCTCTGAAAAATAAGCTGAGTTTGAATTGGCGAGGCTTTCGTACTCAATCATCATGCACTCTCATAAGGCGTGTCGATGTATTCGCTTCTGTCATACGGATGCGATGACATAACCAGCAGCACAGCCCCCTTACCGAAGGTCATGGTGTGCCAGTCTTTGGGCTCAACAATTAAGCACTGGTTGGGCTTGGTCAGCTGAATAGTTTCGATAGTAATACCGTCGTTCATGTAAATAGAAACCTCACCGCTGAGGGCAATTAAGGCTTGCCGTGTGTGGGTGTGTCGATGCCCGCCACGGGTTTGGCCGTCTGCACCATATATCCAATAGGTGCGCACCACTGCGAATGGCAACGCATTTTCTAAAACGGTCAAAGAACCCCGTGGGTCACCAAACGTTGGCAAATTGAGAGTGGTGAAGTGGTTTGCCATGGATTGCCTTTAGTCTTTGCCAAATAAATCTCGTGTGTACACCTTGCCTGCCACATCTTGCAACTCGGCCTGCATGCGGTTGGCAATGATGACATCGGCTTTGCGTTTGAAAGCATCAAGGTCGCGATAAACAGGAGAGCGAAAGAACTCGTCCTCAGTCAACACCGGCTCGTACAAAATGACTTCCACGCCCTTGGCTTTGATGCGCTTCATCACGCCCTGAATGCTTGATGCTCTGAAGTTATCTGAGCCCGCTTTCATGATGAGGCGATAAATACCCACAGTTTTGGGCTGTCGGCGCAACACATCTTCGGCTACAAAGTCTTTGCGTGTAGCGTTGGAAGCCACGATGGCATTGATGAGGTTTTGAGGAACGTCTTGGTAGTTGGCCAGCAGTTGCTTGGTGTCTTTGGGCAAGCAATAGCCGCCATAACCAAAGCTGGGGTTGTTGTAGTGGCTCCCAATGCGGGGGTCTAGGCCAACACCATCAATGATTTGCCGGGTGTCCAAGCCATGCATCGACGCATAAGAGTCAAGCTCATTGAAGTACGCCACACGCATGGCCAAGTACGTGTTGGCAAACAGCTTGATGGCTTCAGCCTCGGTGCTGTCAGTGAACAGTACAGGCACGTTTTGCTTGATAGCGCCCTCTTGCAAAAGCGCAGCAAAGCGTTGCGCCCTTTCGGACTTTTCGCCCACCACGATACGGCTGGGGTGAAGGTTGTCGTAAAGCGCTTTACCTTCCCTCAAGAATTCGGGTGAAAAAATGAGATTGGGCGCATTCAGTTCTTTACGCGCTTTTGCCGTGTAGCCCACAGGCACAGTCGATTTGACGACCATTACCGCATTCGGGTTGATGGCTTGTACATCTCGAACGACCGCCTCAATTGAGCGGGTGTCGAAATAGTTGGTTTGAGGGTCGTAGTCGGTCGGGGTGGCAATCACCACAAAAGCTGCGCCCTCGTAGGCCTCGCGTTTGTCCAGCGTAGCTCTGAAATTGAGTTTTTGGGTTTTTAGATACGTCTCAATTTCTGCATCTTCAATGGGCGACTCTTTGCGATTGAGCTTTTCAACTTTGCTTACCACGATGTCAAGGCACACCACTTCGTTGTGCTGCGCCAGCAAAATGCCATTTGACAGGCCTACGTAGCCGGTTCCTGCAATCGCAATTTTTAGACTCATTCGATGCTCACGCTTTGTGCATAGCCATGCGTTTTTAAAAGCGCATGTTTTTTGGCCTCTTCTAGGTCTGTCGCCACCATTTCGGCGCACATTTGCTGCACCGTAATTTCTGGCGTCCAGCCCAGTTTGGCTTTGGCTTTAGATGGGTCGCCAAGCAAAGTCTCCACCTCGGTCGGGCGGAAGTAGCGAGGGTCAATTTTGACCACCACATCGCCCACCTTGAGGCCTGGGGCTTTGTCACCTTTGATGGCAGCCACGGTAGCGGTCTCATCCACACCTTTGCCTTCAAACTTCAGCGTCACGC
>JACCDZ010254338.1_pt1 | contig 38392 bp, 31 predicted proteins | sample 7449551 | NCBI WGS metagenome assembly JACCDZ01 (sample SAMN15323452, study PRJNA562643) | freshwater metagenome | isolation source: river surface water | place: USA:Blue River Watershed | collected 2017-08-18
CCCGATGGCCTGCGGTTACGGGCCCTAGAAGCAAAAATCCCCAGCGGAGATATTTTCTGCTGGGGATTTCTGTTTTTTGGCTTTCAAATCATGGCGTTAGCGATCTGCATCAACAGATTAAGCCAACGCCTTGCCCTAATGGGGCTTTTTGTCTTTGCGGCTGGATTAGCTGTACACCGGAGAATCCATTGTCCTTTTGGTCGCAGGCTTCACTTTGGGGGCTGGAACCTCCGAAAGCTTCAGCGTACGCTCGCCATGCTTGTCAAGTTCAAGCACATTGCCAATCGCCTTGCCGAAAGCATGAATCGACGAAAGCAGGATATTGCCGTTGAAGTCCGCTTTACGGGTCTCGGCATTGCGCATCGCCACGGGGCAAGCCAGGTAGCCATTTTGCAGCGCAAAGTTAACGTACGGCGCGTGATGGAAGCGCGTGTCGACGAAGGCCTTAAGCTGCTTGGAAAAGCCTTTGCGCATCTCCTTGGCATACTTTTCATTGGATACTTTGCCGCAGTTCACGCGCTGACAAGGGATCATTTCGATTTCATAGCCCTTGGAGCGCATGGCCTTCAGCCACCCCGAGCCGCCCTTTTCAACAAAGTTCTGCCAAAGCGTATCCACTGTGGGTACACAACTGGATTTGTAATCGTATTGATGGTTGATTTGACGAACCGAATCAACGATTACAGTGCGTACACCGTTTTCATTTTTGATAGGACGCAGAATCACGCCACCGTACATGCCATTCACGGAGTTATCGCTGATGGAATTCACCACCTGCTGCTTGGCATTGACTTCGTTTTGCAGATCCAGCACTTCCAGGCGATCATACTGAACATCTACCCCGATGAACCATTGCTGTTGCAACTCATACAGCTGCAACGCCAGCTGGTCGCGTTCCTGGGCGAACTCCAGTACGGAAATGCCCATGATGCTCTCCGCCTCGGGGTTGTCTTTCATGGCCTGCGTATACGCAGCGTTCATCTCAATCAGACGAAGCTTCTTTTCTTCAATCTCAAGGCTATTGCCAAGCTTGCCATTGATCTCCATGTAGCCAAAGCCAATCTTATGCAGCGGTGAGCTTTCGTCCTCACGCAGGATGGAAAGCCACTTGGCGGCATAATGATTCTTGCTGGCGTCAACCAATTCAACCTGCTCAGCAAGAAAAGCTCCTCCCGTGGGACTGGCTGGGCCGTTATCATCGGCTGCGTAACAGGGGTTGCGGGCGCGACGATGGGTCTCTGCCAGGGCCGCAACTTCAGGAATGCTCACGTCCGTTTTCTTCTTGGCTTCTTCGATAAAGCGCTCAGGGATGCGAAGCTCAAGCATGAAAGCCTGGCCAGCCTGGTCGACGCCATGAATAAAACTCTTGGACTCGCCTTCACCCAGCTCATAGCGTTGCGGATAACCGACAAAGCCCGTGGCATCGCCACTCTTCAGTGCAGCCAGACTACCTGGAATGCTCATTGCTACCTCTCCACAGATTCAATTTATCTAATAATAATTCAACGTCGTGTCAATATCAACCCAAGCCAATGCTGGGCTCATGATCACGGCGCTTCTCGATGCCAAGCACGCTGCCGACCTTGGCCCAGAAGCCAGGTTCCTCGATATGCCCAACCACTGTGCCAGAGGTCGGGAGCTTTTCAACAGGGCCGCCTTTCATGGCCTCCTGCCGCAACTCATACACCTGCTCGATTTCTTTAATGACTCGACGCATCATCATTTCGTGCAAGTTGTCTTTATTCTCTTCGGCAAAACGAGAAGAAATTCGCCACCCACAACTTAAGTGGCCTGATGTGTAATTCAGGCTGGGCACCGAATCGCGCAACAAACTGAGTGATTCGACATTCAGCTCTGATGTATCAAAAAACAACTTAGCTTCCTTGCCGCTCACCTTGCCGCCCGCCTTTCCGAAGTCACGTAACTCGAAATTTGATTTCAACACAGTTTCGCAAATAGCGTCCATGCGCACGTTTTCGACGTTCTTTCTAAGATCGCGACTGGTAGCGCTATCGATATAGTTCATGACATAACTCCGCCAATGATTACTTTAACTGTGGCAGTATTCAGTCGTGTATATCAATGTGTGCAATATAATTAATTGGTTATACTTTGTTAAATATAACCATCAACTTTAAACCGGAAAGAAAGAGGTAATTAACAAGCAATACTTAAAAAGAAAAACCCCGGATTTCTCCGGGGGTTATAAGCATTACGCTTAGGATTTTTTCTTCATGCTCTTGAGAAGCTCTTCCAGAGTCTTCTGTATCTTCTCAATTTCAGCCTTTTCCATCTTAGGCGGCTGAGGTTCGGCAGGATAAGCAATCCGCTCATCAATCATTTGCATGCCGCGCTTGGCTTCTTCGCGCGCCTTCTGTTCATCACCATGATGCTCCATTTCCATACGGAACAATTGCTCCTCAGGCATTGCATCACGCTGGGCCTTTGGCGAGACAGGTTCGTGATGGTTCTCAATTTGATCCTGAATATTGGCATTGATGATGTCGCTGAGCGAACTGAAGATTGATTGTGCTTCATCGCGAATACTCTCATCCGCTTCGAATGGATCACGAATAAAGGGCAGGCCGGAATCCAATTGCTCATCCAGTTCTTTATCCGGTGAAGGTTTGCCTTCAAATTCATTCAAAGCACGTTCCGCTTTGCTTTCTACAGAATCGCGCTGCGCAGGCTTGCTGTCAGGTGTTGGCGTACTGCTAGCCTTGTCTTTCTTGTGCGAATCCCCTAATAGCGAATTCATAAAGTCATCATCGACCAGCTGCTCTTTGTATTCCATCATGCCGAACGCCAGGCGTGCTGACATCAGAGGATCCTGGTCACGACTACGGCTAAGCTCATAGCCTGCAAACAATGCTTTCAGGCCACTATCAAGCTCAAGCGTCGCGACTTTTTGCTCGCTGGGGCCGCCATTCTCGAACAGTTTTTCGATAATGCTCTTGGACTGACTGATTTTTTTGACCACCGCTGCGCTGGGTCGATTAACCATCAGCATGCGGTTGATTCGATATTCAGCCGATTTTTTCGGGTCGGCGAAGAACAAATTACAACGAACCAACATGTCAGCGAAGATGACGTGACCCTGACCCGGTTTCTGGTTTACCAGGTCACGGACGTTGATGCGCTTTCTACGCTCAACGCGGGTTTGCAGATTGTCGGCATAGCCAGACAGGATTTCACCTTTCACTTCATGGCCAGCGGTTTGAACGGTTTCGCCTTCACCGCCACGCTCTACAGCCAGCTGCAAGGTATCGCCCGAGTCTTCCAGCTTCATGAAGATTTTAACGTTAGTGTTCGCCACAACCGATTTGGCTTCATCCTCACCGCCTTTCTTGAACGATGGCAAGTCCTGACCGGCGAAGACCACGGCAACACCCAGAGAACGAGCCTGTGCAGCCACTACCGAGAAACCTTTAACGGAATAATAACCATACTCATCCAGGATCAGCAGGAAGGGTACGTTGGAGTTGGTCGGCTTGGCATCCATTACCTCTTCGTGTGAACCCTCAACCTTCTCACCCAGAGCTGGCGCGAGAGCACTTCGAACACCCGCAACCACCAGTTTACCCAGGCCAGACAGTGCATCCGGGTCTTTTTCCAATGCTGGCAGCATTACGAAAAGAATACGGCGGTTGTAAACCAAGTCCTTGTAGTCAATTTCACCCATGGGGGCATTAAAGATGTGACTATACGTCGAAGAAAGTTCAGACATAACTTCGGTTAATTGCATCGTCAAATAACCGTGTTGTTCGTAACACTTAGGACTAATTGATCCGGAAAGTGCATCTTCTTCAGTAAAACCAGGCAAGTCGAACAAATATTTCTTGAGCTGGTTTAATGCATACTCAGGAATATCATCGCGCTGCGTAAGTTCCAGCACCCGATCCAGTGGTAAGTATTCACGAATCTTGCCGATGTCCAGGTTAATCTCACCCGAGTCACGCAGATAACAGAGAACGTGCAACACCGCCATCAACAGCGCCGATGCACGACCTTTCCACATGTCGTCACCTCCTGAATCTCGCATCAAAGATACAATCAGGGAGCGCAGCTGTTCAGCAGGGCCGTAGGCAAATGGGTTAGTGGTGTTCGAAAGCCGCGAGCCATCTTTTTCGGCATTGGGGTTTTTGGAGCCGGTCAGATAGTTAATCAGCAGCAGGTCATCCTCTCGACCCAAACGACGGACAATAGAAAAAACCAGGCCGAATACCGTAGTATCGCCTTTACCGTCGACATACATAACACCAGAGCCAAGCAAAAGTGCTTGGTAGAACATACTGAGTAGAAAACGAGTTTTACCACTACCGGTAGAACCAAATACCAGCATGTGGGTACGGGCATCGTCGTTATTAATCCAAACGGCTTCACCCGTTTTAACATCGTTGCCAATAAGAATAATACCATCGCCGTGATTCTTTCCCTTGCCAATGTCGGCTTTTTTTACCTTAATGGCAGGATCAGGATCAGTAGGATCCATGGGACGACGAAGCGGGTATTTGCGACGATTACGTACGGCAATAAACCAGAACAATATCCCGAACAAAATCATAAAGTCGGACATTGTTGCATAGCCCAGGAAGGGGCTGGCAATGGCGCACATGCCAAAGAATGCTGCGATGGCTCCACCGCCTACCGACATCGCATTTTTGAAGCGCATGCCGAAAGGACGGACATCCCGTTCAAGTAACGCAGGATCAAGATCCGCGTTTATGGTCACGCCATGTACCATAAAAGTGCCTTCTTTTTATTATTGTTGTTTTGATTATTATACATCTATTGACGGAATGAGCTAGGCATTCCGTCAATTCACAGCATTACCAATTAACCCCACTGGTCAATCGCATCTTTACTCGCATATTTAGAGGGCAGCTCCAGCGCAACTCGCAATGCTTCTACCGCCTCCGTGACTTCTGGGTGAGGTACGGCCATCTTCGTCTCCCGTTCCAAAAGCCAGTGGGCAAAAGTACCACCCGATTCAGTAAAGGAAACCTTTTTGCCGACACAATTAAGGGCATACCAAAGCGTACGATTGCGACCCTTCAGCCAGCGGAAGGAAGAAGGTGGCAGGGTCGAGCCTTCGCGAGCAGCCTCCAGTAGGGTCATCAAACCGGTATAGGTGAAGGCATGTTTAGACATGCGCTCGTCAGCAATAACGGCGCGAAGGATGTTCTTCATGCTGTCGGCGGAAGAAAGCTTACGGAATTCAATCTCCCTGGCGCGGTAGCTGGTGCCATGTTCTTTGAGGTTTCCATCAACCACCGCCGTCAGCTTTTCAGCCAGAGACTTGTGGGACGGGAAGTCTCTCTGGTAATTGATAATCGGCTTGGCCAGCGAAGCGATATTCAATTTCTTGCGCTCATCAGGATCCTGTGGGATCAGATTCTTCTTAAGCCTGTCCTCAACAATTTGGGTCATGTAGAACTCGATGATCGGTATCACCTCTTTACGCTTAACAAGAATTTTGTCGCGGAACAGGGTGAACAGTTTTTTCTCATTCTCGTCCATGCCGTTGAAGCCACGGTACAATCCGCCAACCTGCTGTTCAAAGGATTTGCGGCACAGTTCATCATTGAAAGACTTTCCGCCATCCCAAATCGGCTTGCTCAAAGAAGGGTCTTTAGCAGCCATTTTTTCAAGGCCCAAAGGCGGAACAATCGTGGCAAACTGACGTTCAGTCATGGCCATTGAGTATTCATAGGTTGAAGCGTCGTCTGGATAAAAATCCAGAGGAGTCAACTCTGGGTGTACGCCCAGAAAGCTCTTGTTCCCAGGAAACGCGTGCTGCATTTTAAGCATCAAGGTTTCCATGTTGTAGAACTGCGATACGTTTTCGCCCTGGAGAAACACCTTGGCACCGGCTAAGCCAATCAGCAGTCCAGGCAGCCAGTTGAAAAAGCGCAAGTAGATGTTGTCAAACTCAGCGATAATGGCGCCAGTCAGGTGCTTTGGCTCTGACTCTAACAAGAAAGCGAGCCCTCCTTTAAAATCCCATCCCGCAAACCGCTGAAGAAAATCCGGCATAATGAAGTTGGCAATGCCCACCTCGACAACCCTCAGCCACTTCCAGGCTGTTGCATACACCCAGAAGAGTTCGCTGAAGGCCCAAAACACCACGATAAAAATCATGACAATGAGGAAGACCCACATTTCCATGTTGTTATCCGCGCCACCACCACCTTTTGGTTGAGCCATTTTATTCACCTTCACTCATTTGTCGAAGCAAAGCCAATGGGTCGAGCATTGACTCATCTTCTTGTTGTTCTTGTTTTTTTATAGGTTGGACAGGAGGGGAATCCTGCCTTGACGGCGCAACCACCACCGAGGCTTCTTGCTCTTCCACGGGCGTAGCTTGCGCAACATGCGCTGGGGGTATAACCCGTGAGCTACCTTCAATAACTTCGGTTTTTCGTGTTCGGGTTTTGCGCTCCACGGGCACTGTGCCTGTAATCAAGCCCCGCGAGCTTTCTCCCAGCAGGCGACTGATGTCTGGGTTGCGTGCGCGAAAATGGGCTTCCTCCCCGGACTCATGCTTGACCATCACGCGAAAACCAACCAGCGCCATTTGCAGCAATGCCTGTTGGCGCCTTCGCTCGCCCTCAATACCTTCCAGGTAGTCGATGAGCTCCGCATGAGCGGGCTCATCATCCGGATAGAAATTGAGTACCTTCCGGGTTCGCATCAGCCCTTTTTCCCCATCACGAATTCGGCAAACTTGAGCATGCCATCGGCATTGGCAAAGGCGGCATCATGCATCAGGCTTTGGTTCTTGAACCAACCCTGTAGGTGACTTTCAAGGAATTTGGAAGTGCCCCCAACAAAGAACACATTGTCGATATCGCCGGCCTGCTTAAGGCGGCGCTTGATGCTTGAATGCAAGCTATTGACGGTGGAAAGGACACTGGCCTCAACAATTTCAGAGGCGTCATGATATTGGCCGTACACTTTGATACGCTTCGTAGCGACGGCTTGTTCAACCTGCTCATCGCTCAATTCAAGGCCATCAAATTCATCTGACAGGCGTTCGCGAACACCCTCAAAGATCGAGATCATGCCAATTTCTTCGGTGCCACTACGGTCTCCATCCAGATCCCAGTTGCGCACAACCGCAATGTCCAGCGTCCTGCCGCCAATATCAACAATGGCGGTGCGTTCCATCAGGCGCTCACGATCAACAAATACCCTGCCCTCTTCATTACGTTGCAGGATATAGGAAATCCAGGCCGCGACACCCTCGGAAACCACATCGTGCTTAACGATGGGGGCTGGGCGAAATCCATCAAGACCCACCACGTCACGACGCAATAGATTGGCTTTCTTGGCGCTGATCAGGGCGACATTGGGCTTGCCCTTGAGGTAATAGCGTTTCAGCGGCAACCCCGAAACGGCATTGATTTGATGGTTCTCGCCGAGGCCTGCCACGCGCAAGGCATGAGCAATCATCACGCGGTTCTGCGCGCTAATGGGATAATCATCGTAAGCCGTATCGTCGGCGCGCTCAATTTCGCCCATAGAAAATGGGCCATTCTCGGTATTGTATACAAACACACCATTCTGCGAGCCGTTGATCGAAATCTTGTTGATCATGCCGCTTACAGCACGCGAGGGAATGCAAATCCGCTGACCGGTGGAAAATAGAGCCTTAATATCCCGATGTCCATCATCAAAAGCGGCAAATATTTCGTTACGCTCACTCATTATAGGAACCCTTTTATGTCAATATCGGTAATATAAATTATAAAAAGACGATCCTCAACCCCTTTGCCTTGCTTTGCAAAAAAGGTTATTGACAGCCTTGCGACCAACCCGCGATCTGGAGTACCATTCGGGTGTGAAAAAGTAACCTGAATGCGAAGAAATGAAAGCCACCCCTGTTCGCCAAAAAGCCTTTGCGACCCCTCGCGATGAGGAAGAAGCAGTCCATCTGCTCAATGCCAGCGTTGAGCCTGTTTTGGCGCGTATCAAAAATGACGTTATGGCCTGTCGTGATGCTGTGAGCACCGGAAAAACCGTTCTGCTCTCAGAGCAGCGCGCAATCCCAGAAGACGTCGTGCTTGCATTGGGTCACCATGGTGACGCTTTTCTTGGCGCTTTGCGCATCAATATGCGCAATGACATCAGCCAAATCAAAGATCGTCGGTTCGAAAAAACAGCCAAGCCGAGTCGTCAAAACAAGCTTGAGCTGGTCGACCACCAACGCGTAAACGAAGACCTGGCTGCCTCTGCCCTTATTCACCGCTTGCACCCGAGCTCTCAAGAGCAAGCTCAAGCGCAAGCCGTACGCATCAGTCGCATTTGGCCAAAAGCCTACATCACCGAAATTAACGTGCCTGCCTCCGCTGAATTTCAGGTTCGTCACATCTTAACTGCGCTGCGCACTGTTGACCGTGACTTCATGACCAGCGAAGCACGCATTGGCATCCTCTCAGTGATGGCTCGTAATTGGTTGGGCGTGCTCAATCAGTGCCTGGAAAACGCCAATAAAGCTCTTTCAACCCGTGGTTGGGTGCCCGAGCTGAACAAGCAGGACATTATCGGCTGGAAGCGGCATATCAACCGCCTGGCGGGAATCAATGACCCTATTTATGGCGATGGTGTTCGCCAGCCAAATGAACCGGGTAAAGCCGATGAAGCTTATTCACGGCCCTTATCTGCACCTGCTTCACCTCAGGGCGAGCTCTCGGCGCCAAAGTCTCAGCGTCGTTTCGAGAAGTTATCCAGTGCACAGCCTGCGCCACAGGCGCCAAAAACAGCTTCTATTCACAACCCGGAAGCGTTCCAGGCCCTGGATTATGCGCGTACTACTGGACATTTTTCGCGCGGAGAAGCTGCGCCTCATCAATCCAGCGTTTCTTTGCACAATGAATCGTTCGAGACCTCGACGGGCACCGAATGGTCTGATCAATTTTCCGGGCCTAGTTCATCTGAAATTGGACTGCATTACCAGCAAGCGATTCAAAGTTCATTGCTGCCCCTGCCTGCGCAACAAGTATCCTTTGCTGAGCCGCTGCTCAGTCACTTACAAATTGTTGTTAAGGACTACCAGAAACCCGTTCTGATTGACACCGCAAGCATCATCAAGAAAGAGGCGGCGCGCAGAGGCAATACCGAGGTTTCCGACGCCTTGGTTCAGCGATTGGTGGCTGCACAAAACATGATGCGCACGCTAATGGCTGATGAGACCATTCCGCGTGATGTCAAAACGATCCTGGTTAAATTGCAAATACCGTGGACACGCTATCTGCTGCAATCCAATGATGCATTGGCCAGCGCACAGGATCCCTTTAAGGATCTTCTGTGGCGCGTCTGTGCGATTGGTCGACGTTCTTCGGCACCGGATCAGGATGGCACGGCAGACATGCTGCGCTCCACCATCGCTTATTTTGATAAAGCGGTCAAAATTGATGAGACTGTGATTCAAAAAGCACTGAACTTCATTAATTTGAAGTGGGACGATATTCGACGCAAAGCCAAGCTGGTACTCACTCGGGCGGCGCTTTCCTGGCAAGGTAGTGCCAGCGTTTTGGAAAAGCGCCAATCCGTAAAGGATGAGGTGAAGGCGCTCATCGGGGAAGATGATGTTCCGGAAACCTTCGCTAGCGCCATTAGCGAAAATATTGTTCCCATGCTTTTGCTTTATGGACTTAAAGAACACCTCTCCGAGCATGATGCCAAGCGTGCACAGCATGCTAAGAGCTGGGTTAAGCACTATATCCGCCTGCGCCTGAAAACAGATCTGAATCAGATGCCCAGCGGGGAGCTTGAGAGCGTTTATCGCAAGTGTTCTGAGCTGGTTAAAGATGCCATTGGCAATTCAGCTCAGCTTGAAGCAGATCGGACAGCCTTTTTTGAAAAACTAGCCGCCGTTGGCGAAAATACGAGCTCTGGGGCTCAGGCAGAGCCTGTGCCAGAAGCCCAGGTAGCACTTTCTGCGGTCATCCCCTCGGAAATTGAACCCGCCTTCGATCTTCCAGAATGCTCTGAGGCCGCTATGCGTCGAGCAAAAGACATCGCCATCGGTTCCTGGCTCGTGGCCAACTATGACGGCCAAAGCTGGCGGGGTCGCGTAGCGGCCAGGATCAAATTCAAAGACACCGTTATCATTTCGGATCGCAGTGGGGCCAAGCTTGCCGAAATGCCCCACCAGGTGTTCGCTCACCACCTTGATCAAGGGCATATTAAATTGATCGAGGATGCGGCGTCTTTTTCCAAGGCACTGGAATCCATGGTGCTTTCGGTTCGGCAGTTCAAACCGGCCTGACGGTGAGGGCGCTAGCCGGGATGGCTGGCGCCCCGCTCCTATTAAAGCCCCTCGCGCTTTGCCCGATACGGCAAAATATCGCAATGAAGCTGGCGGTATGGGCAACCGACGCAGCCGCTGCAAAAATCAAAAGGCTTGCCCTTCCCTGCCCCCACAGCGCCACGCTCAATGCGCTTTTGATCCGACATGGCATACACCTTCATTTGATAGCCAAACAGGTTTTTGCGCTTGAGCTCTTCGGCGATCCAGCCTGATTCACGCAAACGCCTTGAAAGCCATTCCGGTTTAGACCACAAGGGTCTGTTGGTTTTGTTAAAGCCAGCGACTCCCAGCACCTGGCGCAAGCGCAACGAAACCTCCATCAGACTAAAGCGCCTTGCGCCCTCGTTGGCCATCTTCTCCATGACATATTCCAGCGCCTGCTCAGGTGTCTTGAACGAAGCTTTCTTAACCCGCTGCTCGCCCAACGAGTCTTCGAGCCACTCAAGCGCATTGGGCAGGCCGGTCAGCTTTGCAATGACCCGAAGCGGGGCAGCGATTTCCTCATCGCGGGCAGTGCTACCCGAGACTTCGTCTTGATAGAGACGATCAACATCGGCCACATGATCGAACGCCCAGATGTGCAGGCTGTTTTTGAGCTCAAAAAGCTCCTGGGTGTTAAGGCCCTTGCGAGACAGAAACTCCTCCAGGTCATCCTGGCCCATGTTCTGGGTACTGATATGCATCATTCGAGAGCCCAGAATCGCATCAACCCCCTTAGTATTCGATACGATCTTGATGCCGTAAAAGTTCATGCTCTCGGTTTTGCGTCTGGCGTTAGTAATGATCTTGGTCGCGCTGGCCTTTTTGTAGCTGATCTTGAGCACCTGCACCATTTCAGAGAACTTCTCTTTGCCTGCTGCCCCGCCACTGACGCCAATCGATTCCAGGTCATCGATGACCACGAGCCCTCGGGCTTCATCCATCAGACGCATCATGGTCGGTGCACTGCTCTGACCAATCATGACCGCATTGCAGGAGACCTCCGTCATGGCAGCGCCCAATTCGCTTTTGCCAGTGCCTGGCTGGCCATGCAAGAGGATCAGCGGCACTGCATCAAAGATGGGTTGAAGGTAGGAGGTAATCGCGGCACAGGTCAGCAACCAATAATCGGCGTCTTTAGCCAGCCAGACCCGACTACGCAGGTGCTTATGAATGCGAATGGCCAAAGCGCTCAAGGGCGCAGAGGCATAGGCTCGACCCAGGTACTGCTGGATAGAATCCCAAGCCCAGGTGCTGTGCGCGGACGCTGTCGGTTTCTTTTGCAACAAGGTGCCATCCGACAGGCGAAAGATCCCTGAGGGGTTGCCATTTTCATCAGTGGATTCTTCAACGCGTTGCAACGTACGGTCGGATCGAACCACCACAATGTCGACACGCTCAGCTTCCCGGACTTGCCCTCCTACACCGGTTACGACAGTTTTCAAAAGTGTTTGCACCGGGTAATACAAATGGCCCTCATGGAAGGCTGCGCCTAAATCCACAGGGGCATAACTTTGGCGCTGCACCGTTTTACCCGACAGATCCTCACCGTGTTTGCGGGCGAGCCAGCGCTGAATGCAATTCTCGAACACGTAGGTGCTCTCATAGCCATAACTGCGCAAGGCTTCGTTCATTTTTTCTAAGCCTGCCTTCAACGCCAAAGAATCCGATTCGAGCTCTGCATCGAGAACCACGCCAGCGGATTCTTCAAATACTTCCAACGCCAATTTTGCCTGTGCAGCCTGTGAAGGCCCAAAGACGTCGATCAAATCCTTCATTTTTATCATTTCTTATACCAACTTGGTTTTCTTAACAATATATAGCTGAAAGAAGCTATTTAGAGGCTTTCATGATTTGTTTGGTCAAGATCAACAATAAATTGCATGAGCATAGATTTCAATCTCTGAATGGGAAATTGAAGAAAGAGGATATCGAAAAGGCCGTGAACATGATCACTTCTTGTTAAGTAATCACTTCATGAGCATTAGCTGATTGACGTTGAGCCCCTCTATCTCGGCACTTTCAGCCATTTTTTATCAAGTATTGGTGACCTGCATGCTACATAATTAGGCAAATTTTGTATAAATATACTGTATATGCGTACATATGTTTGCAAACATATTACGGAGTTGATTCCGGCAAATAACTTCAATCAACCAAATAATATCGGCCTGTGACTAGATGGCCGGGGATTCCCAGTTATTCAAATAAAGTTGGAGTAATGGCTCACCCACGCGATTGCTCGCAATGAGCTTTTCTTATACATGAGGGGCAATCGATCAGAAGATAAACCAATAAGTAAAATGACGAGAATTTTTATGGCATATCAATCCAAATCTATTTGCTTAAAATCGATCTTTTCGAAAGCTCTGATCCAGCTAGCCCTCGCTTTGCCAAAGTGAAGGTGGGAATAGCCCATTGCCACACTCAGCAAACAATTGAATCAGCTGCCAATACCATGACTCACATAAGAAATAGCAATAAAGGACATTTTTAATTTCGTATCGAATGCTCGGCATATCATCATGCAAAGGAATATTTGATGGATCGCCAAAAAATATTCCTATCCATCCTTGCAAGTATTTAATTGTGGAAAGTGGTAGCCCGTGATTTCTCTGAAAATATCATTGATTCTCTTTATTTATCTTTTATCGCTGACGCTTTATCAGTAATCGAATACCAACATATCGCACCCTCTTCTCTTATGTTTATTCTAATTTACGGCCATACCTCGTTTTTTGATATTGGCAACCAATTTAGAAAAAACGCATTGCGTGTCAGATAGCCATCAATATCGACCCTGATTTCCTTCGTCTTGATCTCCGTAAAAGCAGTCACGTCCATACGTAGATGCTAAGGCGCCTGCACTAATCAAAAAAATATAAACCCAATAGTGCTTTTATTGCGCAATCCAAGCCATCAAATTAACTCGTTCGGTTATTGATAGAATCTAAATATACGCAAAATAATTTTGTATTTTCATCGATATAGCCTGGCGGCTCTCTGGAGATAGATGCCAGCCGCGAAGCCAGACAAATAAGTAGACTCTTTTTTAATCTTTATTGGATAGTATTCACCACACCGCGAGAGTAACCGTGGCGTTTGCATATTGGTCTTGCACATTAAAAACTTTATGTCGAGGCGGCCACGAGGCAAGCATTAATCAGATAATCTTTGTCGACACTTAACTTGGTGTAATGTCCTGCTGGTCATGGCCTCAATTTCATAACCATATGGCAATGGGATGGATCACGGAAAGCGGATGCCATAACTCAAGACTTCGTTCTCTTTGGCATGACACATCTTCAATGTTCTCTAGGCTATTAGTTGATCTCCTATTCCTTACGGAGCAAGCTTCTTCTATCAGGGCATGAAGGGTCGGCGATCATTCCTCTCATATCCGCTCACCAGCCAATAAATTTCATTGCCCTGTAGGTCGCGCGTTGGTTTTAAACCGCATTCGTGGCGAACGCTCATGATGAAGATCGACTATCAGCAGCCTTGCCAGGCCCGCATTGCTTTTAATCAGCTAAGGCTTTTGCAATGTCCTGTAGGTCATTAGTTACTCCTCATTAGCGTACGAGAGAAGTGAACATGACCAGGCGGATGCGTTGAGGGCGCCATATCGACATTCGCAACCACTGCTCAGCCAAGGTTTTTTCAATGTCCTGTAGGTCATACCTTGCTTTTCAAGGGCTTGCGAGCTAAGCGGACGCGGATAGGAATGGACTGAGGGCGCCATCACGACGCTCTCAGTCACTGCTTAGCCAAGGTTTTTCAATGTCCTGTAGGTCATTCTCTGTAAATCAAAGACTTACGGGACAAGCGGACACGCCCATGGGTGCACTGATGGCGTCGGGCAGTCCTTCACAGCCTCGTCACAGTCAACACTCTTGCAATGTCCTGTAGGTCATTCTTTGTTTTTCAATGACTTGCGATACACGCGACGATGATCAGGATCGGGTCGAACACCCCGTGCCGACTAGCTCATCCACCGCTAAGCCAAGGTTTTTCAATGTCCCGCAGGTCATTAGTTTCTTTTCAGTGACTTGCGATACAAGCTCCCAATGATTAGGGCTGAGTAGAGGAAGACCGGGCGACCTCCCCAGTCATCGATCAGCGGAGGATTTTTGCAATGTCCTGTTGGCAATCCGTTTGCTTTCAATCATTTCGTAGCCGATTTCGATTGAGCATCTGACAACAGAACCCACATCACTTCAATCAAGCAGTCAAGGAATTGTGCAATGTTCTGTAGGACATTTGCTTTCAATGAGTTAAGAGACACGCACTAATGGTTGTGGATTGGTTAATGACGGAACAAGCAGTTTACGGTTTTAGATTAAGGGGATTTCTTTTGGAAGCCATTCGATTCTTAAACTTGAGAGTGGCTAAAAGGATGGATTCCAAATGAATAAAAGGCATTAGTCGCGAGAGGCGCCACTTAAATGCACGGTAAATTTCAGAGATGGTCTACAGGTTTTTAATCAGGAACAAGTGGGTTACGGGCATTCATAACCCGAAATGAGACGTCAGGTTGCGCAGGCAATGGCTGTGGCGTAGTCAAATAGAAGCCATCGAATGCCCTACTGGGCTTACCCTAAAATTGAGCGATACCCTGAATCTGCAATTCATCGATCAAGCTGATCATAATCTGTCATCTCGCTTGAAAGGATCATTGCAAATAAAGCGTATTCCCCTGGTGGTCATGGATGAAAACTAGAATTTTACGATTATGAGATTAATAACAGCCTCCAGAATGTGAAGAAAAATATTCCAATACTTCAGGCAAATAGTAATATCAAGTAACGCTCCGGATATCATCTGTGACAAATAAAATCGACTGAAAAAGCTCTTTTCTTATGCAAATGCCAATTTGGGTATTACCTGATTGCTGGAATATTGATCTATTGGAAATCATCCGCAATACATTATTAATAACTGACTTATCCGCGCCAATACTTACCAATAACAGGCAACAACCTAAAGACTCACCTGCCTTAACTCAGTAAATAACTGCCGTGACCAATCGTAGCGATACAGTCAACTTTGGACTGGCATTACTAGTTCATTAATGTATCATCAACAAGATCTCTCATCCAAAACCATCATAAGCCCGTAGGTCATTTTCGAAATCGAGTAAATTATTTATTGGGGTAGCCTGGCTCAAGCCTATCAACAAAAATGGAGCCAATGGCAATGACCTGCCGGGAAGACAATGAAAAATATGGTCTCTCGCCGTTTGGTCATAAACTTGCACTCATCCTTCTTGTGTGGCTCGGTAGACAAAATGAACCTGTAGGCTAAAACAGATAATGGATATGATTTCAGGGATGAATAGCAATCGGAATCTGCTGGATACAGGTCTTGCCATGCCCTAAAGACAAGGATATTTTGTTCGAGACTGGACTTGAGCGTTTTGTTGCATTACTCTTCAACAAACCATTCGGAAGATCATCGCGGAGCACTCATGAACATGGACACCATGATCCAAGAGCCTGAATCCTTAGAAGAAGCCTTTATTGAGAATGATAATCATTTTGATTGGAATGATATGCTTAAACACAATAAACTTGAGGGCGCACCACTAGTGGCGCCATTCAATGCTAAGGGTGGCGTTGGAAAAACCATGATTTCCAACTCAATTGGCATTATCGCGGCCTATTCCGGATTGCGTGTATGTATCGTGGAAACCTGCGAGCAAAAAAATACGACGCTTAGCCTCGCTAGTGATATATCTTTTGTTCACAAAAAAATGCCTGGAATTCTTGAGCTAATGCTAAATCCCCAGGCGGATCTCAAGAAGCTTATCATTGGATCCAAGATTCCGAATTTATATATAATGCCAGCAGCAAAAGGCATGAATAATTACTTTACGACCAATTTTTCAGATAAAAGTAAGTTTCCAAATGGCTATAAGACCATTGAAAAAGCATTTGAGCGACTGCGGAAGGCATTTGACCTGATAGTTATTGATACACCGCCTGGTGTGGAAGCACTTCCGGTAATGATTTCTGCCGCTTGTGATCTGCACTTTTACATTCGAAATACTGATGGCGCTACGACAGACTCCATTGTTTCTATGTATGAATCCATAAAAGAAATGCAGAAGAAACTTCAGTTTGAGGGTGAGTGCCTGGGTATCATAATGAATGATACGAACAACAGGCCTGCGCATTGCAGAGAAATAGCCATGCGCTTGGGAATACCTCCGTTGCGGCATATTGATGTTTTCATTCCATATTCACGAACCCCAGGTGGATATAACGCTTACATACAAAAAAAGCACTGGATCCGTAGCCCTTTCGACGGAAAGAAAAAAACTCGGATTGAAGAAGAACTGTACAAACTAACCTATATGGTTCTTTCTAAGGTTGGTATTATCAATGGAGAGAAAGTCAATGACTAAACCAGAAATTAAAAATGAACAAGTAGAGCCAGATCTGACTTTTCTTGATGATCAAACTCCTGCGAACGAAAGTATTGACCAGCCCAAATTGTCGGAATCCGCTCCCATTAAGAAAACCACTGGCCGCCTTAGTACGGCTGAAAAGGCCGCACTTAGCCAAATAGCCATCTTGGCTAAACAGGAACTGGAAAATGAGCCAATTGAGCTCATTGATCCCGATCTAATTGATTCAAGTCCATTCCAAAATCGCCGCTTTTTCAATAAGCGGAAGATATCCGCACTGGCGGAAAGCATCGCCAAAACAGGTCAGCTCAGCCCATGTATTGCCAGGAAGCAAGGAAGTCGCTACCAACTTGCGGCGGGCGAGCGCCGGCTTCGTGCCTGTAAAGAAGCAAAAATTCCAATTAAGGTCATTATTGCCGATCTTGACGATGAAAAGATGCTGGCTATTTGTCACGCGGAAAACGAAAAGCGTGAAGATACCAGCTATCTTGAAAAATATATGGCAGCACGTGACCTTATTGATAATTACGGCTATAGCCGAGACGATGCGATTCAAGAGTTCAAATTAAGCCAAACTACTTTTTCGCGCTTATCAAAAATTGATTATCTGCCTAAGGAATTTGTAGAGAAACTCGCAGAAAGTCCTCTCTCTGAATTAATGAATCCTCAGCGGATAGAGGAAATTGGTAAGCTGGTTCGCGACAATGAAGATCACGTCGAAGATATTTTGAGCTCACTGCAAAAGGAGATGGATAACTTTTTCCACATCCCATTTGATAGCGATTTTGAGCAAAGCGAGGAAACGAACAAGACCATTCTCGCTTTCATTAAACGGATGAGGGCAACGATTAAGCCAACCTCTAAAGTAAGGGAAAAGCCGATAAACGAAGATCAGCGCTTTGAATATAGCCTTGATGGGCGAGTGGTGGGTGCTGCAAAGCTAAGCAAGCGTCAGTTCAGCGTCAGAATATCTAAAGAAGATATGCCGAAAGATGTTCTTGATAAGTTCATGCTCATGGTTGAGAACTTCTTCCAAGAGAATAAATAATTAATAAAAAGCCCTCAAGAGTGCAAGGGGTTGGCTTAATCTGTTGATACGGATTTCCAACACCTTGATCTGAAAGCTGAAAAACAGAAATCCCCAGCAGAAGATAACTTCTCTGGGGATTTTTGCTTCTAGGGCCTGTAGTTGCTGGCCATCAGGGAATCTTTCAACAGATTTCCCCAACGGCTAGTCAAGAGAGGGCTTTTTGTTAGGCTGCTTTTAACCTTACCAATTGTTCGGCAAAATTATTTACCGTGTCGCGGCCAAGGACACTAACGGCAGCCGTGTAATAGGCGTGCGAGTATTCCTGCTTAGCCAGAACAGATAGGTTTTCGCGGATTGATTTAATCTTGCCACACTGGCGGGCAAAATATTGCCTGGACTTGGAGAGTGCATGTTCAAGCCTGGCTTCCCATTGCAGGTCTTCCTTGCCAGTCAATTGTGCCATGTACTTCTGCCGCAACATTGAAAGCTGATCCTGGAATGAGTTCTCCAGTTTGCGGTAGCAGTGAAAACGCTGTTGCAAAAGGATGGACTGCTCCAACTCGGCAGTTCCCTCTTCAAAAACAACGGCACGCTCGATCTCAAAGTGGGTCAATGGTGACCTTATGCTGATGGCGTCCATCAATCGATGCTCAAAGTGGCGCCGCTTCAGGGTCTTTTGGTGCGCGGTGAGGTCAAGGTATTCAGATCGTAGGCGGTTCCTGTCAAAGCGAAGCTGCTCGATCTTACAGTGGACAGAAAAGGCTTCCTGGGTTGCCGAATCTGGGATTGACTCAAGTGAGGCCAGCGCTTCAGCCATATCTTCGTCAATTTTTGTCAATAAATTGCTTTTATCAGCAAGGAGGGTACAAACACCCCAGTAATCAAGGTTTTCTATGCTCATAGGGCACCGTGTCAAGTCGACTTAACGCCCATTAAATACCATTTGACTTAAATTGACAAGAAGGTATTGAAATAATTGAGGATCATTGACACTCTGTAGCCAACTGAGAGGTATCTCATATGTCAATAGATCTAACGCTAATGGATGTAGCTCAGGAAAAGGGCTGCATCAGGGTGATAAAAAACCCAACTTTGTATACGCTGACTTTGATGTGCAGCACCAAAAGTGCTTGTTGTATATCGCCGATACTCAACAATGTTGGAAAAATGGAGAGTTTGATGGCTCAAAGTTATCAATCAACATCCAAATTCCTCGCGCCATTAGTCTTGAGCAAGCGAGCAAGAAGTTAACGCCATGCTCCAGTGCAGAGTCTGGATTAACAGGTATTTATCGGGCGCAAATTAAGAGTTATGTGGCGGTTCAGCTCAAAGGCGCATTTCACATTCAAGATCCCGCCAGCTTGGATCCCGTTATTCGGGGTATGGCAGGTGATTGGCTGCTGTCTGACGGCAATAGCAATAAAGTGATCAAGGATGAAATGATGCGCAGAAGCTTTGCCCTTGATAAGCCCTATAACTTTTCCGCGCCCAATATAAAACCCCGATGGAAGCGTGATAAATACGGTCTACCTGAGCGCGAATTTACCACCTTTACACCGGGGCTCTAAGGATTTCGATTAAAAGGGGAACCCTTTGACCGGCTTGAAGGCCACTACTTTTCGGGCCGGGATAATGATTGGTTCCTTGGTTTTGGGGTTTACGCCATTGCGTGCCTGGCGTTCTTTGATTACGCCTGTGCACACGCCTGGAAGGCTGGTACGGCCTTCTTCAAGAAGCTCTTTGGCCAACAGAAGTGGCAGCGCTTCCATCACTTTCTTGATGTCTTTTTGAGCGATGCCGGTCGTTTCTGCCAGTTCGCGAATCAGGTTCTTTTTGCTCATTGTTTAGCTTCCAGGTTTAGCTGCAAGAGAGTTGCAGCGCGTTAATAATGGATTTTGACTGCTTGTTAAACTGAGCGCGGGAATTTCCCGTGCTTTTCTCATATGCTGAAACACTATCATAGTCCGGATGGATATCAAGTGCCAAAAGTGCGATATCCTTCTGATTTGCATCGAATTTATTGAAAACAATTGACGCCTTTGTCAGTTCAATCTGGTACTCGGCAAGCAGGGCAGGGTCATTGATCGACTGGCAATAGTCAACATCGATTTCACTCGTGCCCAATTCCAGCAAGCCCTCAACACTTTCTACCGCGAGCCCGAGTTCATGAGCAATTTCAACGTGGGTCTTTTTGCTGGCCATGCCTTTTACTCGATAGGCCAATGCCTGCGTACGAGTTGGCATGGAGACAATATACATGTTGGCTTGAATAAAACGCTCAACATACACGCGCATCCAGGGCAAGGCATAAGTGCTGAAATTCAGGCCACGGCTGACATCGAACTTAGGCAGCGCCTTGAGCAAGCCCAATGAAGCCTCCTGGAACAGATCGTCTTGCCACTCATGAGCATAAGCATAATGGCGAACAACCTTATGAATCAGCGCCTCATTTTCCTGAATAAAGCGCTGTTGGGCCTTGCGGCAACCACCAATAGCTGACAGAAGCGTAGGAAGGCTGGATCGTGTGCCGTGTGCTGACATAGATGATCTCCGTTTCTTCTAGTATAGCCGGAATTGACGCAATGTCAAGGCCGAAATCTATCTGAAAGGGTTGAATTGACAGACGCTCTGAAAGCATATTGAATATATTGCTAGTTTTTATGGACGCCATCATGCGCAAACAATCTCCTTCCGGTAAAAAGCTCGTCGCCAAAGCCGTGCATATGGTTTACGGCTACCCAGGCAACCTCCTAGAGGGCTGGGAGGCTCAACCGCTGGATAACGACCATTTCCGTATCTATCGCACCAACGGTACACATCGGGATGTCCGCCTGCATGAAAACATCATCATGCGCGGGGCAGAGCGTGGTCAAACCACATCCGCCATGATCACCCGCAGTGAAAGCGGCGTGCTGATGGTGGGTGACCGCAGCGTACTGATTGGTCGCGGCATCAAGCATGGCTTTCAAGCTCGATTGCTGGCCAAAAACAGCCTCCAGCCCAACAAGATGTCTTTCCTGCTGCTCAATGACAAGCTTCAGCAGATGGGTCGTGTCACCGTGGGTGAGCGTTTTGAGGGCAAGCAGGTTGCTTTGGTGGATGGGCATCTTCTTCAGGTTGGCGAGGATGTATTCCCCATCGTTCCACCAAAGCATGAAGTCACGCTGCTGGTGATGGGCTCTCCCTTTGAAGGAGGCTATCTGACCTATATCAACGTGGTTGAAAAGGGCAACAAGCTCAACCGCCAGGATGGTGCCATGGGGGCACTGATACCGCCGCAAAACAAGGGCGAACCTGCTCAGTTTGTCGAGGTGTTTGGTGGCAAAAGCGTGGTTACCGCTCGCTTTTGGGTCGAGTCCAATGGAAAGAAGCTTGGCTACCAGTTCCGCGACGGCGAAACCGCGTTGGAAGAGCTCAAAATTCAGGAGGAGCTGGATACAATCCGCCGAATGGCCATCGACGTGGGTATTGAACCTGAAGAAATGGCGGAATATGCAACCGCCATGGACAAGCTGAAGGCTGTTCAGGAGCAATGGGAAAGCGCGGGCATGGCCTTGATCCAGGGCAGCAAGATGTTTGAGCCACACAGTGTTCGCGATGAACTGGAGCAGCGCGGGATTTCTTACGCGCACTAATCGCGGTGGTAGAAAAGAAGGGGCTAACTGCCCAAGCCGTTGGGTTAATCTGTTGAAATTGATCTTCGGTTATTTCTAATAAAATCAATTAGATGGACGAAAAAAGGGCCAATCGTATTCTGATTGGCCCTTTTCTTTTTCGCTGAGGTTACTGGCTTGGCGTGGTCTGTCTCATCCATTCCCTCAACTCGTCAAGGCCATCCAAATCAATCTCATCACCTAGGCTCCCGTTATCATTGACGGCACGAAGCTTATCTCCATCTTTTGTAAGGAACAGGATCTTTCCATAATACCCAGGGAAGTGCTTTGACTTTCTAGAGGCATCCTTCACATCTTGCTTTGTCTCCACAAGGCGAGCCATTGGAGCACTTCCGTCAATGTGCTCCAGGCAGATTACAAAGTCTGGGTAGAAGAAATTTTTGTGCTCGCCACGAACAATCCTCACAGAATATGGCTTCCTGTCTGGATTTCTGTGCCACCATGCCACAAAATCACATTCATCGAGAGCTTTAGCAAAAGACAACTCAACATTATTTAGTGATGAGGAGGCATCGTACTGCCCAGTTCTAAACTCACCATCATCAAATATATACGCAGCATCCTTGATAATGGCCCGGTCATCTGAAATGAGCACACTGGAAACCTGCTCTAGCTGCTCTTTAGATGGTGGGAATACGCCATATATATTTTTATTAGACCGATCAAGCGCAAGTTCTGTTGGGAAAAGCATTACATTAGGAAGCGGTTCCGCATCAACAAGAATCGCCTGATTTGATATCTCTTGGTACATCATTTCCGCTATGTCGGAAGCACATTGTATTGATAGATATTCTGCTGCAACTCTACTGCCATCCTCAGCCATTGACTTTAACTTGTCGCCATCAATGTCATGCTTGACAAGCTCTTTCTTAAGGTATTGCCCCATGCGACTGGAGAATACCCGAAGAATAATACGAACATCCTCCTCCTCAACCAAAGGTAGCGTATTGATTAAGCTGGCGAATGCGCTTCTGGAAAGCTCTTTTCGATTAACCGCAATTGATATATTTCTAGACTCCGTGCTTTCATCTCCATGACTTGTTAACTCAGTATTTATCTCCTTACCCTGTAAAGCACCAAGAGCGACACTTACTGCTATTTCAATGTTACTTGTGGAAAAGCTAAATCTAGTAGCAACATTGTTTGAAATGAGCTGCATACACTCGATTTCTGGCCTTTTTTCCGTCTTGAGTGACGAGGTGAGGTTTTTTAATGTTTTGCTGATGTGATATGCCTTGAGCATTTTCTGGCTAATCGCGTCAATAAACTCAGCGCTGGTTTTGATTCCTGGTTTATTTTTGCTTGATTTTTGATTTTTTGATTGCTCTTGGATTTCAACATCCTCATCAAGCATTGAAAATTGCTCGCCAATTTCGAATGATTGAGCTGATGTGTTGCTATTAATTCCATGCTGGGAATCATTGCTATCGATCCCATAACCACTATTTGCAACATAATGATTGATTGCAAGATCATACATCAGTGGATCTTGATTTGTTTTAAAGTTGGTAATAATAGAGCGGCCTGCCGTGGTGACATGGACGCTCATCTTTTCCGTCTCGCCTTCAATTTGGCTCTGAATGGTTTGGTTAAAATCTACAGCGCTTTGAAAGCCGCCCTGATGCTCTGGATTAGCCAAATAAACATAGGCAGTGTCAAAAATACTTGGCACGGGCGCGGGTCTCGTATATTTAGACCTTATTTCATGAGAAACTCTCATGACCCGCCCAAGAAACTGAAGTGCAAAATCTTTATCATTTACAAGCTTGGTGGAAATGAGAACAAAAGCTCGTGGAGCATCAAATCCAGTACCTGCGGACTGCTTAAATATCAGAACTTCTTTACTAGGATCTCTGGCGATTGAGGCCATCATCACAGGATCAGGATTTGCAGATGAGTGCTTACCTATAGCTGCTGGATTAACTCCCAGCGAAATGAGGGACTTTTCTGCTTCATCAATAGTATTGTCACCATTTTCAACCTGAACCAGAAGCAATGGAGATAAAGACACCCCAGCTTTATCTAGCTCATCCCGTATTAATCTATTCCTTTTTAGCGCCTCCCTAAGAACCGTGGTTCTCAAGTCGGCAATAGATTTGACTTTGTCGGTCATCTTATAAACAAAGGCTTTAACATATTTTTTGTTTAGCCTGGCTTTTACGACATCATCGCGACTGACTGAAAAATTTTTGAAGCTTGACTTTCCTGAACCAATTAAGAATTCATTTATACGCGGATCTTTTGGGGTTGCTGTTGCCATAAGCATGAATTCAGGATTTAGCCAGCTGATGAATTTACCAAATTCGGTGGCTTTATCGAGGCCGATATGAGCCTCATCAACAACTACGCCTATTTTGATTCCGCGAACCCTTGCCAGATTAACCATCTGAGAGATACTGCGCTTTTCATCATCAGTATCACCATCGTAGTCTTTATTTCTCTCTAGTGAACTTGCCACAGCGCTTGCTGTTGAAATATTAACCTGTCCTGCCTCTGGCTCTTGATTGCGGCCATGCTCAAGCAATATAGGGGATAGATCACTTGAATTAGAAAGTATTGCATCTTGAGTCTGAGAAACAAGCGTTGTGAATGGCACAAACCAGAACCACATAATTTGTTCATGTGCGCTCATGTCGGCCATAATGCGCGACATCATAAATGTCTTCCCGGACGCCGTTGGCGCACGGAGCAGGCATGGGGGTCTTGATGGCTGCTTAAGAGATTCTGCGATGTTTTTTATCAGTAATGCCTGGAACTATTCAGGTTCATTAAGGCGACCCTGGGCGGTTGAAATAAGAACGTTCATGTTATTCATAAATGCCACTTCCTGTGAATACTCCAGAAACAAGAACATCCATAAAGCTGTATGAGTTTATAGTTTTTCCAGATCCATTCAGGCCTTCTTTTATTGAATTTGGGCGCGATGAATAAACGGAAATCTTTTCAGTTGGCCAAGATTTTAGCTGATCAATTATCGTCTGGCGAACCTCTTCACACACAACGACAGATAAGTCGGCATCGGATGAAACTACTTTTATTTCCGACGCTTCCGGAATGCTAACTCCTCCAGTATTTTTAATAGATAATACCTGAAAAGCATATCCTGCCAAATTCTCAGGGAGATAATGGAGGTCTTCTTCTTTCACCCTTAGGGCCTGTATGTAGGCAAAATTACCGCCAAGGCCAGGTGTTTTAGAGCGCCCTTGAATTACCCGCTTTATTCTCTCTGCGCAAACATCCCTACATAGGTTTTTACTTGGATTTGATTCCGTTGCTTCAGTGCTTGAGCAAAGGATAAACGTGCGAACTCCACCGTCTTCTGCATTCAGATCTAGAACTGCATGGCCGGTAGTCCCTGAACCTGAAAAGAAGTCCAGAACTATATCATCGGGGCGCGTTGCCTGCTTGAGCAAGCCTTTGATGAGTGACAATGGCTTGGGATGATTGAAAGCTTTGGATCCCAAAATGGATTTAACTTCATCTGTAGCCACTCCGCCTTTTGCACTTCGTATAATCAAAGGCATAAGCAAATCGTCTTCATCGAAGCCCATGTCTTCGTTTGCGCCAGCGATCCAGCTACACAGCGGGGCGAGTCGCTCGCTTTCTGGTTTTGAAGTCCAGTGTTCTTTACGAGATGGTCGGCCAGGTGCAATGGGTTTCCCTACCCAAAAGTCTATATCAGGCAAATCGATTCGGAGTAATGGGGTTTTCTTTTTGGGAAGTATTGGGCCTTTTCCAGCCGCAATGGCCGCTATCAAATCTGCCTTGGTCTTGAATAGCATTACGTCAGATGGACTGCACTTAGGGAAGTAAATCATTTCCTTTCTAATCAGTTCTTCCATGGTGTCGCTGCGAAGCGATGAAATCGCAGCGGCTATAGCTTTCGCGTCGCCAGAGCAGAGACGTTTGATTACGCTTTCAGATGCAAACCGCCATGTGCTGTCAGGATCGCACGGATACCAATAGCCAGTAGCGGGGTCTTGTATGGGGTAGTAAGCATTAGCTCGCTCAGAAAGTGACTTGTTGGCCGTAAGCGGCTGGGGAGACCAATCGCCACGCGGATCATTGTCTGGGTTTCGAAATTTACGACGATCCGCAGGGCTGCCATTAAAAGCAAATCCTGAGTTTGCGTAGACCAATATATGCTCATGAACATGACTGAGACGCTGGGTAAGATCATTACCTGTATCTTTAGTCCTCCAAACTAAACTCCCCAATCGCCTGCCTGGCATAACTTCATCCATCAGAAGTTCTAGCCGCGACCGATTTTCATCATTGATGGATATTATGATAACACCATCAGGGGTAAGAAGATCCCGCGCCAGAGTCATCCTTTGATATATAAACTCAAGCCATTGAGAATGTCGATACCGATCTTTTTCTCCAACAAACCTGTCGTTGTAAACCCAATCCTTGTTGCCGGTATTGTACGGTGGATCAATATAAATAACCCGTATGCGACCTCTGTGCGTATTGCGCAAAAGCCTAAGAGAATCAAAGTTGTCGCCCTCTATGATTAGATTTTTTGTAAATGTTTCGCCATTAAAACAAGACAAATCATCCACAAGCTCAGGAAGGATAACATCAGAGTTTAGGGATTGGTCGCGGGCTATCGCGCTGGATTCCCATACAAGTCCAAGCTTTTTCTTGGAGAGATGCTCCACCAAAACGCGACGCAATTCTTGCTCATTCATTTTTCCGACTTGAGCTAGAAGGATTTCATGTTTTTTTGACGACATTGGGAACCTGGCAATAGTTCATGCAACGACAGGGGCTGCCGCCACGGGATATGGCTCTAATTCTATATCTTGCGATTTTCGTGTCAATAAATGCCTTACGAAATGCGATTGACTTATATGCAATATCGGTTAGTAATTGTAATAAAGCACATCTTCATACGTGACTTGCGCGCTTGCAAGCCCAATCCGCATTGCAGGTGTTTTTTTATCTGTCGCGCTTACAAGCGTAAAGTTATGAAAGACTCTCAGGATATCAAGTGCTTTTTGAACCATGCTCGGATTGTAAGGGGCATAACCATTCCACACTCGCCCAGAGTTTGAGCTGGTATGAATGCCCCGTTCAAGCAACGAGAGCCGCCTCCTGACCTGGTTAAAATACGCATCAACACCATGCAGACTGGCTTTGTTATAAAGCCAGGCCAAGTGGCTTTCGTCATAGTCACCTAGGTCGGTCAGATGGCACATGGCCTTCTCTGGTTCACTCATCGTTGCTAGTGGGTGAAATACCCAACGATCTTTCCATTTCCCCAATATCTGCGCCTCTGAAATTCTCCGCTTAAGCATCACGAGAATTGCATCCTGCTTATTCTCAATGCCTTCATCCTTCATGAGTTTGTTAATCGCCTTTTTGGCTTCAGCTACAGCGCGACGCTTCTCATCGACCGTAAATTCTTTGTTGATGCTCACATAGAAGGAGTCCGCAGTTCGTTCCTTGATGCGATCTTTGAAAGCTGCAAGGCAGGCCGCTCGGATGCCAGAGTCCTGATCCATGAAGAGTCTGACTTTCTCGGCACCCTGAAAAAGGTGACTCAGGTACATGAAATGCGCATACAGCGTGTACTCCGAGTGCACCTGCATTCCCAGTTCTGGCAGTTTCTCGGTTGACGTTATTTCGTCTGGACTTTCAATATCATCACGCTGCTCAGCCGTCTGATACGTAGACTCAATGGAGCCTGAAAGGCTTTTCTTGCTCTTGGCGGCCTTTGAGATTTTGACCGTCTTTTCATAGTCTGCCTGCGTCCACAGTCTTGCATAGCGCCTGTAAGGTGCCGGCAGTTCATGGTCACAGCGTTGAGCGGCATCTTCCTCTGTCGCCATGGCATCAATAGAGGGGTCAAAGTTGAGATGCATAGCAAAGATGTATTGGGTCGTGTTTTCTGCGGTCGCTACGGCAGTTAGAACGGTGTTCCTCTTGTCTTCGCGCTTAACCCAGTTGATCACATAATCCTGATGGTCAACGCTGACATACAGGCGCGGAAAGCTCATCCCAGGCAGCTTGGATTCCCGACTTTGCGCAAACGCCATGCACTGACGGTGAATGAAATCTATCTTGGCATAGACGGTTTTGACGTCCATGTCGGCGATTTCTGCCATTCGCCTGATTGGAGTTTTGTTGACGATCAGCTTGAACAGGGTTTTGTTCTTATGCGGCAATCGCTGACGATTCTGCGGCCTGGAACTGATGGAGAAGGTCTTCTGGCAGGCTTTGCATTTGTAGCGTTGACTACCCGCGCAGGTGACACCAAACGACGAGTAGAAGGTTTTCCCCTGAGAAACCTCTGTGCCATGGTTTCGGCATGACGTGTCGGGGCAAGAAGGTGCTGGCTCAGCAGGCTCCAGGGCCTTCATCATGCGTGAAAGCTCCTCGAAGATGCCCTGATTACTCTTTAGCGGGAAGTGCTCGCCACAGCTATTGCAGTATCCCTGGGGAAAACCTTTGCCTGATGCCACGATCCTGTAGGCATTTGTCCCGTAGGCCGTTTTCTTGCCAATGGGGATGCCAAAATTGACGCAGTGCGGGTTTTTGCAGTAGTTGACCTGAATGCCATGGAATTCATCCGGGGTGCGGCGCTTGTGCCGTCGAGGATGCTCGGGGTGTAGATCCTCTTTGTTGGCTGGGGATGAGGCGGTTGAGGGATCTTGGGCATCGCCACCACCAGCAGAAGATTTTTTCTGCACAGCCAACCCCTGAAAAGACGAAGCGCACAGCCTCATTCAAGACCATGCGCTTCATTTTTTCAACAGATTAACCCAACGGCTTGCTAACTGCCCCTTTTTTCATTTTTGCTGTCGAGAGCGAACAAAACTGGCGAGTCCACCCTTTTTGGGCTTTGTTGGCTCAGAGGGTGATTCGCTAGGCGCTGGTATCAGATCCGGGGCTATGACGGCTTGGCCTACAGCAGGGGGTTCCTGGTTGACCTGAACAGCGGTGGGGTTATCACCTTCCGTTTCTTCAGAATAGGCGTCAGGAGACTCTTTTAGTACCTCTTCCAGCTCTTCTTCGTCCATCCAGGCATCCAGCTCAGACGACTCATCAGCTAATGCCTCAAGCTCTTCTGCCACAGCATCTTCGACTGCATCCCAGGCGGGGAGGGTGGTTTCGGTCTCTATATCAGCGGAGGGTGAAGTGAGTGCTTCTGATCGATTCAAAATATCCTCCAGCGATGACAGCGTTTCATTGTCAAAGGAGGTTGTTTCAACAATATCTGACACTTCTGACAACTCGCCTGTACTATCAGTCAATTCGACAACAGAATCAGAGCGGCCTTCATCTTGACCTCCAACCTCGGACAAGACTTTCTGAGCAGGGCTTTCGTTGCCTGCGGTGGAGAAATGCTGAAAACTAATGGGCATCGATCCAAACAATGACTCAGCACCCTCTTCATCTGCCGATGGCGCGGCTGAAACCAGCTCTTCTTCTCGTTCCAGGATCGACAGTGACTCCTCAGCGTCCTCCTGGAGAACCTCCGAACTTTGATCAGGCGATACTGGCGGGGTTCCTAGCTGGATCTCTTCGAAAGTAGCCAATATCGGCTCGCTAAGGGATTCAGTCATCAGCGCAGATTCTTCTTCGCCATCAGGAATCATTGAAGCAGCGTTATCATTGTCGGCATGTTCCTCGTTTAGGGACTTGGTATCAGGCTGCTCAAGGGTAACCTGATTTTCAGCTGGCAAAAGTGATTCAGTCCTCGCAATAAAATGGCCTGAGGCTTCGGCGGCGGGTTGCTGGATCAGTGGCGCGATACTCTCTGGATCAACAATATCCGCTGAATACCAGGAAGCTAGCGCCAGACCTCCGCCATGAATAAGCCCGGCCCCGATGAGGCGCAAATCTGTGGCGTTGTGGAAAACTGGAGTTTCCTCCTCAGCCTGGCCCTCAAAGCGTAATTTGCATCGACCGGTTATATCCAACAAGGTGGGATTGCCCAAAGAGGGCCCGGTTTTATGGATCTTGTTGATCAGCAAGTCTTTGTTTTCGAGGCGATCAATTCTCACAGCCAAAGGCATGACAATAGGCTCATCGCGCAAATAATAGGTCTGCTCCAGCTCGTCAAAATCAGCCTGTGAGCGAATGCTGTCTTTGAATATTTTTTTGCCGGCAAATCGAACCAGTGGCATAACCCGGTAGTTAAAACGACCTATGCCCAGTAGATCCGGATTGGAGGACTTAAAGAAACTGAGCAGCTCGGCGCCATTTTGAAAACGCCGGAATACAGTATCGAAAATAGGGAAGAGCTCACGCGCCAGCTCTTTTACAATGACGCCCTCATCGACTTCAATTCGGAAAAGAACCCCGTGATGAGCATTTTCCTCAGGATTGCCCATCACCCGATCCATCCAGCCAATCAGAGCTGACTCATCCTCATCCGCGAAAACGCTTTCCTGCTCTGTTAAATAGCCATAAAGATGGTAGTCATAGCTTCGATAATCCTTAACGATAGCCTCATTGCGCGCATACGCCTCACGCCAGCCCTCTGGCTGATCTTTTTCCAGGCGCAGCATGTTGTCCTTAGCGGACTGAATTTGTCGGTTGCGCTTGTCAATCACCACGCGACCCAGGCCTATGAAAGGCAAATCCCCCCTGAAGTCTGCGGTAAGTGGCTGATGCCCCGTGCGAAGCACATAGGCCCAGCGCGAGGTGTAGTAAATGGGGTAGTTTTTATCAGGGTCGCGGGGATTTTCTTCCAGGTCGCAACGGATAAAGATCAGGATGCCCATGGGTTTTTGCGGGCTGTTGTCTGGCGAAGCCAGGCACGACTGGCGGCTTTCCAGGGTACTGGTCTTGGCGAAGCTGGAGATGCTCGGAATGGCTTCCACGGTATGTATCGCACCATCGACCCGAAGCTTAATGGTCACCAATTCACCATCATGGGTAATGCCCTTGACGGAGCTGCGGGCGTCGCCTCCGCGAAGGTTGTACTCTCGTGGGTACAAGATAATGGGCTTGTTGTCAGTGCTCATGGAAAGGCCTTGTCAATTTTCGCGCTATAAAATAGAATGCGCGACCTCTAGCGATCATTCTACCAAGTAATGGGCAAAAATCCATGTCAATAACAGTCGAACTGACAAGGGCATTGAGCAAACTGGGGCTGAGTTTTCAGGAACGAGGCATCGCGCGCGAAATTGATGCTTTGCTTCACGCTGAGCAACAACCTGGGCGTATCGGAGTAAATGTTTCCGAATGGGCCTGCCAGTGGGGTGTAATGCCTGAAGACATCTGGAGGGTGATTCAGGCCATGGAAGGGGTCGGCTTTTGGCAGACGTACGATGACATTGGCGGACAGGTTCTGCATTGCCCCTTGCTGACAGGTTCGAGCAAGGCGCTAGCAAAAACCAAAAAGCGCTCGGCCATGGCAGCCGTGAAGCAAAAAAGCGCTGAACAGCGTGCGGTCGACATGAGCCTCTCCGATGTTAACCTGACAGAACGATCCCTCATGGCCGATGTGATTGAGCACATCCCATTGGAAAGTCGGTTCGCACGCCTCTCGGATCCTTATGCAGGCTGGCTGCCCGCTGATCGCTATGCCGCGATTGGCATGGTATTTAAGCCGGATTCTGCACTGCTTGAAAAGTTGAGCAGCCAATTTCCATCAATCGATATGGACTTGGCCCTGGCAATGATGTATGAAGACCTTCGCGAGTGCCCGCATCATCGACCCAGTGTGAGTGCTTTTGGCTATTGGATGCCTAACTGGATCAAGAAAAATGAGTCTCGCCTAACCCTCGATCAACAAAAAGCCGCGCAGAGCGCGCAGCTTGATAGCTTGCTGGACAGTTACTAATGACTACTTCCGCTAAAGACACTGGCGTGACCCTTGAAAAAGCTTGCCAGAAGATCGCAACCGGTTTATCCATCCGTTACGGCTCCGCATTGTTTGCCCGTAGCCATGGTGATTTCCAGGAATTTAGCCGGACGCTGGCCAGGGTGTTTAGCTGTGCTGATATCAATGCACAGGACACGCTGGTCTTGGCCACCTGGCTACAAAAGGGCGTTCGGGCACTGGGTGACTATCCGCCGAACATTGAAACGCTGATGCACCTTGGCCAACTCATCAAGGCATTCCCGCCGACACCTTATCAGGAAACCCTGCGCAACGCCTGGTACGCCCTGGACACGGGCTTTTCGCAAACCTACATGAAGAGCTGGCGAAGTGAAAAAGCCCTGGATGAAGTCTCGCGCGAGCGTGTATGGCTGGGGGCACTGGAGAAACTGAGTGCTACACCCGCAGAAATTGATGCCGCGCAGCAAGCGATTCATAACAGCGGCCTTTTTCGTCAATTTCCGCCGAGCCTGGAACAGTTTCAAGACGCTATTCATGCGGTTCGGCGCGAAGCCCCATTGGTTGAAGAGGCATGGTTGGAGGCTCTTAACCGGGGTCATGGTCATCAACATGCGTTGATTGTGCAAACCAGAAGCCTGGTGAGTGCATTTGACATGAACCTCAACTCCAAAGACCGAGATACCGAAAACCGCTTCAAGGTGGCTTATCGAAAGCTGCTGGTGGGTGAGATGGCGGAAATCCCGGTGGTCGTAGAGGAAAGTCCGCAAGATCAGCGGGAATATGAGGCGTCTGATAATTTGGCGGAGCGAATCAAAGACTGGTGAGTCCTTTCCAGTGCGTATGCCAAAGACCCCTGCATGTCAGGGGTTTTCTTGTTTCACGTGATTAAGAATCTTGCCCCTGGATCTTCGGGAGTGCTTTTAACTGTCCGACGATGGGCCCCAGGCGCCTACGTTTTTAATTTGAAATAGGTATTGGACAAAGTCGAGAAGACTATTGGGGCCGCTGACTACCCAGGGAATGGCGCAGTTTTTTCAGGCTTCTGGATTCTAGGGCGCGGACACGCTCAATCGAGACATTCAGGGTTTTAGCGAGCTGACTTAGCGTCTGCCGAGGATCTTCAAGGAAACGGGCAGCGATGATCAGCCGCTCACGCGGGTCTAGCTTTTCCAGTGCTTCGTCCAACGTCTGGCTTTGACTGACATCTAGCAGATAGGTGTCGAGATCAACCATGGGTTCAGCCGCCACCTCAAAGACATTCGCGGTAATGGCGACATGCTGGCTGTACCAGTAGCTGACGATCTGTTGCAGGCGAAAAATCTCGATTCCAGTGTCTTCGGCAAGGCTTGCCATGAGCGCACAGGAAACCAATTGACCGGCCCGCACTGCCTCTCGAAGGGATTTGAGTGCTTCGCGCTCCTGCCGTGACAGAACAGGGCGGTCTTCAGCCTTTTCTGTTAGGTAGCGGAACAGCTTGCCGCGCATCACGTAGAAGGCGTAATGCTCAAAGGAGCTGTGCACACCTTCCTGCCAAGTGGCGGTCGCCTCCCACAGCGCCAATAACGTCTCCTGGCGGGCATCTTCCAGATGCGACTCATTCGTGCAGTAATCACGCACGATGACATGGGCCAGTGTCTGGCCTGCTGTCCAAAGCCGTTGACGGTATGGTGTCGACTTCATTTCCATTCTTGTTAATTGACGCAATTTTTTCGAATCAATATAATCTCATGAGGCAGAGCCACAATCAACTGTCAATTTCTGCCATTCGGAGCGTGCTCATGATCTTCAAACACCTCAATCTGTACCGCCTTGAAGGCAAGGTTGATCAGGCGCGCCTGGATGATTTTCTCGACGAGAATCCCTTTGAGCCCTGCCTGCCCTCTCAGGAGCGCTCTGCTGGGTTCAGCACCATTGTGGGTCTTGACCGTCGCGTTTTTGCCACGGGTGGCATTTTGCTCTTCTGCCTGGTAATTCAGGAGAAGATCATACCGGCTGCCGCTGTTAAAGCTGAATTTCAGAAGGCCCTACAACTCAAAGAGAAAGAGGGTATCCGTCTCAAGCGTGAGGAAAAGAAGGCACTCAAGGAGGTTGTTCGGGAAGGGATGCTGCCACGCGCTTTTGCCAAAAACACCGAGGTCTGGGCGTACATCGACAACGTCAATCACCTGCTGGCGATCAACACGTCCTCGCGCAAAAACGCCGATGGCTTGGCTCAGACATTGCGCGGCGTGATCGAAAGCGGCACCTTGTACCCGGTTAGACCACAACATGACGTAGGCTCGCGCATGACCTTCTGGGTCAGTGAAGATCAGGCGCCTGAGCCCTTTAAATTGGGGTACAAATGCCTGATTTCGGATGGTGAGGGCTCCATTCATTACAAAAAACGCTCACTGGAAGATGACCATCTGCGTGAATACCTGCACAGCGACCTGAAGGTCGAGGAAGTCGCGCTCATCTACAAAGAGCGCTGCGAGTTCAATCTCGTGGAAGATTTCATGATCAAGGATTTCTCCCTGACTGACCTTGCTCTAGAGGATCTGGACGCGGGTAATGGTGAGCCTTTGGAGATCCTGGCGGGCAATCTGATCCTGATGGGTAGCGAAGTCGCCAGTTTGCTGACTGATTTACTTACCGTTCTGGGTGGGGAAACAGTGGCGGTCAGTCTCGAATAAAATCCCCGCATTATTGCTTGGATAATTGTCAATTAACGTATAAAATATCGTGAATTCAATCACCAAGCCCAGAGGGATAGATGTCGTTAGCTGGAAATGTTCGAGAGTTATTTGCTTTGATTCCTGTTGACAGGTCGTTGCTTCTCCATGAAGTCATCCACCTGTGCAGTAGCTATGGCCAGCAATTTGCAGAAGCTCAAGCTGAGGAAATTCAGGCGATTAAGCGCCAGGCATCGCAATGTCTGCGTGATATCGAACACGTAACCGGTGATATGGCAAATGCCCTGCTGAGGGATCTACTGAGGATCACTCACTATGAACATGCCTGCTGAATCTGTTAGCGAACAGCTCAGTCACGATCACTTCAAGGTCGAAATGCTGCTGAAGGAAGCGGAGCTCTTTCAGCACGATGTCCATTTGGTTGCCCTCGGGCAGGCGCCCGCTGGCCTAACGGAAATCCTGGCCAAATGGACACGCAGTGAAGACAACCTGCATACCGGGCGGCTGAATGCCTTTGCCAAATCATTTTTAGACAAGAGTCTGCTGGATGCTCACCCTAAGCTGGCCATCAAGCGCTTGAGCAACAACCTTAAGATGCGCGATATCCGTGAGATCCTGCTCATTGGCCGTGAGGTTGTGGTCATTTTGGCAGACGACATTGGCGTTTATCGGGATAAGCGCCATGTCGACATGGTCAATCGAATCATCAAAGCTGCGATCAGGATTTCGATTATTGAGCAGCAGAAGGAGTCGGCGTGATGCGATTCCTGGGTGTACTTATTGGCGCGATGCTGCTGTCTGGTCAAGTCTTTGCCGCCGATAACCCATTTCTCAAGCCTGAAAAGCGGCAACCCGAAAAGCCTGTGGAGTCAGCAGCACCGGCAGTAACCATGGTCAACGGTGTTGCTGTACCCGTGGCTACACCACCAGTGGACACCGCTGTGGTTGGGGCCAAATTGATTGCCGTGATCAATGGCGAGGAAGTCTGGCTCAAGAACGAAGAGAAGACCTACGTGCGCCAGAAAGAGCGCGACGATTCGAAAATTAAATTGCAAGAACAGGCAGAAGCAGAGCCTTCATCAATGCCTGAGTTACCCGTTATTCAGGCAGGTCGGCCACAAAACAATTCACAATAAGAAGCCGAGATCGATTTCCATGAACAAAAACGGATTCAAGCTGGGCCTTCTGAGCGCCATGATTTCAATCGCAGGTTGCAGTGGACTAAGCATTCCCAAAGACCTGGATATGCCAGACAAGCACGAAATGACCGACGAGCTTAAGCAGGAGTGGGGCAAACAAACTCCTGCGCTACGTAAAGTCAAAATGAAGGACAACTTCGTCATTGAATCGCCAGATGCCCTGCCTGCTGACATTGCCAAGAAAAATATCGAAGTCACCTTCAGTAAAGACGCCACCCTGGATGACCTGGCCGGTGTGCTCAATACCCTTGGCTTTTACATGGTGCTCCCCGAAGATGATCTGCGCAGCAAGCAGATGATGATTTACGAGTACAAAGGCAAGTTTGGTGACTTCCTCAATGCCATGTCAGTGGCTCATGACATGAGTTTCAGCTGGTTCCCTGGCAATGTCCTGATGGTACAGAAAGAAAAACCGTTCATCCTGCAAATCCCACAGAACGAGAACGTCGCCAAAGCCATCGAAGAAAACATCACGTCGCTGGGCGCCAAAGATGTCAAAGCATCGATCCAGGCCGGCACGATCAACTACAAGGCCTCCGAGCGCGATCAGCGCCGCATCCTCGACATGATTGAGCGCATGGGGCTTAACGCCGCTGTGGTGAGTATGCAGGTCGCCATTGTCAACGTGTCGCTGGATCGCGAGCGCAACACCGGTTTTGACTGGGGCTCGCTGAAGGCTGGCATTGGCGCACAAGACCTTGGTGTTTCTGAAGACAGCTCGGGCGTTGTGGTGGATCCGGCAGCCATAGCGGGTGGCTTGGCAGGCGGTACAACCGGTGTTGGCGTAGGGACTGGAGCAGGCACGGGCACGGGCACGGGCACAGGCAACTCAACCGCCGAGGCCCTGGGGAGTAACCTGAAAGACATGGCAGCCTTCTTTGGTTTGACTAAAGACGGTGTGGCGCTGAACCTCGCCAAGGGCGATTTCAGCTTTATGAGTGCCTTCCGCATGCTCTCCACCTACGGTGAAACCAAAACCGCTCAGTCGGTGTTGATGGATTCACTATCCGGTGAAGAGGTGACCCTAAAGTCAGGTCAAAAAGTGCCCTATATTGACTCGGTCGGCATGAACACCACATCGGCTTCAACAGGTGTGGCCGGGACTACAAACAGCCTGGGTAGCACGGAAATCAGTGAGGTGGAAATTGGTTTGGAGCTCAAACTCACGCCGTTCTACGACAACCGCTCGCAAACCGTGACCATTGGTGTTGATTTGTCGCTCAGTTCTTTGCTGCGCTATGTGGAGCTGTCCGCAGGTAATCAGCTGGGTTCTGTATCGCGTCCATTGACGCAGGAGCAGGCCTTCACGGATCTGGTCAGGGTCAAGGCTGGTGAAAGCATCATCATTGGTGGTCTGACCTATGACTCCTACAATGACAACCGCAATAACCTAAACTTCCTTGAAAACACTGAGAGTGCTTCGCAGGCGAAAAAGGCCAGCCGTACCGCCATGTTTATTCTGATGCGCCCTACGGTCACGGTGTTCGAATCTGAGCGAGGGGCTCACTAATGAGCAAACCACAAGATCCGCAGGCAGTGTCGCTGGAGAAGGCTTCCGGGCCTTCTTCCGACAATGCCGTGAAACCCTTCAGTGATCATGAATACGAAGAGCTGTTGTCCATGTTGGATGAGGATGTTGAACAGCCTGGGCCTGTTCATGCATTGCCAAAACAGGACGACTCGCTGGATGTGCCGGAGCCTTTCTCAGTCACTGATGAAATCGTAGCGGCTGTGCGGAAAGATGCTGAGCCGGAAGTGATCAGGCCAAAGCGTCGCTCATTGCGCAGCCGTATCAAAAGCTTTTTTGACCCCAAAATCTGGCCACATGCTTTGGATAACTTGCCCGAGCATGATCTTCAGCCTAAGAAGCTCAACATTGGTCTGCTGAGCAATGTCCGCAAAAAAGATTTGATTGGCTATATCGACGAATGGATCGCAGATAACAACTGCAACCGCTCCAGTTGTGCCTACCAAATCGTACCTTACATGGGCGGCTATGCCTTTGAAGTGCATGAGGGCGGGGCGGCACGTGGGGCCTTGCAGGGAATTCTGCGTAATCTGGAAGCGGAAGACGAGATAACTGTACCCAGCAACGACCGGTATCTGCGGGTTGCCAAAAAGCACGACGGATTTTCCGTTTATCTACTGAATGAATTCGAAGAACACAAGGCGTCTGCCTGTGTGGAATTCAAAGAGCCGTTGAGCCCTGTGTATAAACGCAATCACGGGTTGATGATGGCAGGTGTGATAGGCGCAGTATTCTCCTCTGCGATTTTTTTAACCACCTGGTTCATGGTCTACACCCTGTACAACAAGGACAAGGTGCCCGTATTTACGCCAGTGACCGTTGAATTGCCTTCCCAGCAAATCAACAAAATTGCTGACATTGCCAAGCGTGATGATGCTTACCTTAAGTCGCTGGTCTATGCGAACGGCAAGTGGAAGATCAACCTGGAAACAGTGGAGCTTAAAAAAGAACCTGGGGCAAAGGGGTCGTCTCAGCCTTCGCTGACGCCGGGCATGCTGCCACCAGGTGCCCCGGCTGCACAGCCGCAGGCGCAGATTGATCGCCAACTGATTGAGTTGCACAGCGATTTGGTAAAAACCCTGGCGAAGCAAAAACGATGAGAAAGGGAAATGCACTTTATAACGCTGCGCTGGGAATTGCCGGGTTGGTGGTAGCTACCTTGGCCCTAACGGTAAGTGCTGCCTTGCTGATCATGCCAAGGCAAGCCGTTGACCTTAAGGTGATTCAGGCAGAAAAGGTCTCCGCTTGCGAGGCAACGGCTCAGCGTGAAGGCTTTATGGTCACCAACAACAGTGGACAACTCACGTTGCGCGACGGAGGCGTTGATGGCTTCAAGGAGAAGCTGCTGACGAGTTCCTTGGTCATGGCGCAGTGCCAGGGGTTTGTGATGACGGCCTATTGCATGGGCAGTTGCGCCGATGACAATAACGCCACTTTTGAAGGGGTGATCATGAAACTTGAGTACCGTGAGCCCAATCTTAAATAAAGCAATTTGAATAAAAGGCCGCATTTGCGGCCTTTTTATTTAGGGTATACAAAAATATTCGAATGCAATCAAAATAAAATGCTTGTCAATATTTACTTAATCAAAACAACCGCCTAATATACCAACCATCGAAAGGCAAAAAGCCACGATAATAAAAACAACAATAAGAGGTTATACCACCATGTTTGCACTGATTATCGCCATCATCGCCATCGCCCTGACCGTTTACCTGGCTGTTTCCACCCTGTTCTACGGTGGTGACGCTCTGTCCAACGGTTCGGCTCGTGCCATCGCTTCG
>JACCDZ010928393.1_pt1 | contig 38371 bp, 21 predicted proteins | sample 7449551 | NCBI WGS metagenome assembly JACCDZ01 (sample SAMN15323452, study PRJNA562643) | freshwater metagenome | isolation source: river surface water | place: USA:Blue River Watershed | collected 2017-08-18
GAATCGCAACGGAAAAAAAGTCTGGCTGAACCGACTGAAGTAAGTTAAAAAGTGAGGAGTTACGAAGAAAAGATCAGATGGCCGGACGATACCGAAACAGCTGGCCGGACAAACCGAAATACGCACTTAATGCGTCATAACATGCGCGGAATTCGGAGCGATACTCCTCATCAGCACATCTTTCATTTTTTCGTTATGCTGGTGAATGGCACTGGCATCCCAAGGCTCGATTTTCATCATTAATGTTAGATGAACAGCTCAAATTAGTTGCTCCAACATCAATGATGTGACAGTTAACGAATTTGCGAACCGCGATCAGTTGTATCGGTTCGCGTTTTTCATTTTGTGGGGGATCAGAGAATCTGAGAAGCTGGTTTCTTATTCACTGCAGCAACTAAATAATCTAGAACGGCCCGCAAGTCAATCTGTTCGACTATGCAGAGTGCATATGAAAGATGTCTATCGGCGAAAACGCGGTTTGTTATCGGCGCAATAGACCTAAATTCCGTTTAGATTTTTTTGTCTGCTATATGCATACAGCCAATTTCTTTGATAGGAATTGTTTGCCCAGACTGGATGAAGAAGCCGCCGAAGCACGGTAATTTGCTTTTCTGACGTTCCCTATCTATTCCCACGTAAACCAAAATCTCAGGATGTTTGCTCGATGCTTCAAGCATTAAACCAACAGTTTGCTCATAATTAAGTCCAGGCAGACCGATATGATCCTGATATTCTGACGGATCAATATTCCCCCATATCGGCGTTGGGGAACTATTAACTCTATCCAGATTTGGGATATGGATTAAACTCCAATTCGGACTACGCTCACTTTTAGGCTCTTGGAATGAGCCCAAAACAGTGAAGCGGTCCGCCAAAATGTTGGACCGTGCATATTCGATTTTTTTGACACTTGATTCTTTATATTTCCCTGCAGGATGCTTTAAATAGGCGGCCATCACATCTTTGGTGAATGCTTCAAAGTTGTCCTCAACGCACTCTCTTGAATCACATTTGGTTGATTGATTGAAAAAATACGTGTAAGTCCAAGGGTGATGGCTCATACCTTTTCCGAGCAAAAAATCAGCTGCGAACAGTCCAAGGCTAGCTTTATCGAGAAATTTACCAGGGTTTAACCAAACACCGTGCTCAGCAAAAAACACCGTAGATCCGACTAAACCTGAACCAAATAGTAAGTCCGCATTTACGAGAGGGTTGTTTGTTTCCTGACTAATACTGGCGGCTTTGGTCTGCGCCTCGACGTACTTATTAAGGTCGTATGTGTTGCTTATCCTTGTATTGACTAACAGCTTGCCGCCAGTTGAGAAGCTGCTTGTTTGATCAGTACTGGCGCATCCAGTAACCATGACCGAAAGCATTGCTGAAAACGCTAATTTCCTTCTTAACATTATAAATTCCTTTTCTTCGCATGTTTTTTTGGCAAAAAATTTACTCAACCAATTTACATATGTTAAATGGGTGATTCAATGATTATTTAATCAATGATTTATCGTTGCTATTTATATGTCGCGAAGATGCAAACATAGGCTGAAGTTAAATGGTGTGTTACTGGTTAATTGATCAGCCTTTCGATATCGTCGATAGTGAGTTGTGACAAAGCGACTTCCTGTCAGATAGGGAAGTCGCTTTGTAGTCTCGTGAGAGGGTACTTAGCTATCAATATCTAAATTGTCTTCACTACAATAAACGTAGGCCAACTAGCGCTGTTAACAACTTTCATATCGCCAGTTTTACTAAGTAAATCAGACAACTGACCTTCGGCATCGAGATAGAAATCATGCTCTTTTTGGATGCTGGAATACGTATTGGCTCTCCAATATCCGACGCCTTGATCGAGGATAAGTTGGGTTTGGGAGTTATCTTCCCATTCAATGGTAAGCACTCGAGAATGCGGGATCTCCCAGACCGACGACACCGTATTGACCAGCACCTTGGCATTAGTTGCCGCGATTTCCATCAATTTGGTCAGAACATACTGTTGTTCAGTGTCAAACTGCCAATCGTGGGATATCAGTCGGCCTTGCTGATTACTGTTACTGGCAACTGTATTGATGATGACTGGAATTGCATGCTTTCCAGCGTATGTACTTAACAACTGGCTGCAAAGCAGCGCCGCCCAAGGCGACTTTAAATACCGATCTGTGTAAGTCAGCTGCTTAATGACTGAGTTTTCTAGTTTGCTAGTTAATTCTGGTACTTTACTCTTCAATAAGTCGCGTAACAGGCTACCGAACCGCTCAACTTTGCCGTTTAGATGATCGGTTATCTCAATAATCGCGATGTTATCCTTTTCAACCTGAGACTTATCGAGCTGTAGCGGCGATAATTCAAGCGGCGCTGTTGATTTAGTCGAAACCCAAATTGTATCTTCGCTTGTTGTGAGCCAGCTTTCTCCGGGTGTAGCGCTATTCATCGAGTTTGTTATCAAAGTCACACATTGTTCGTTAAACAGTGCTTGAACCCCGATGTATGTGTGGTCGGCTTTAGAAACGCTCGCGTCATTGAATGTAAACGCAGAAATGCCCAAACTTTCGAAAGCTCCCAATTGTCGAATCATCTCTGCATCAGGAATTGTCTTCTGCGGGAATACGAGCTCTACGTTTAACTTATCAATCAGTTTCCAGGTAAGCAGCTTGTCTTTAAATGAGGGGAGGCCAAGGTCCCATTGCTCCGGCGTGCCGTGTAAAAAACAACGTAAAGTAAACGGCTCTTGATGTGACGAGCGCATGTTCTGGCATGTTTGGATAAACCGAGCTGGCCCAACAGCGCATAACTCAGCACCCGAGATGCTTTGGAACTGCTCAGGCAGATGCAAATACTCTTCAATTTTATTTTTCTCGAGCCAGGAAAGGGCCAGGTTTCGGTCGAGTTGTTGCAGTTCGACCCGACTGTCAGAGCTCGCCAGACATTTTGAGCAGACATTTGCACAATTGGCCGGACAACGAAGCAATTGAAAGGATTTGAGCATAAGTTGCTGAATGTTATTCAAACCACTGAGGACAAAACCCGCGCCACCGCTCACGTTATCGAATACCTGGATGATTGAGCGATTGCTTTTAGTGACTAAGTCTTTGTCTAGGCGAATAGCGAATCCCATCTCAGAGCTGGCAATACCGATATGCTCAGCAATAGTATCTCTCAGCGCCACAGCAAGCGTTCTGGCAACGATTTGATGATCTGGTTTATCAGTTAACCATTCGCCCGATACCGGATTTTTTAAAGCCAGTTCCAGCACATCAGTATGGGTATGAAAACCCAAGTACAAATTGGTCTTTACGTTTTTGCCAGAACAATTCGCCAGTTTATTGGTTCCTGTTGCACCGCCTATCGGCCGGTGTTCCTTGTCATGCGCTAATGTTTTGGGTGGTGTTTTATCATTAAGCATTGATTCCGCTTTGCCGCACGCCAGACATACCGCAAAGCCTGCGTCGTTTTCTCCCGATGTATGATGAAAAACCGTTCCATCATGACCAAAACGCACAAAACCACAGCGTGGATCCGGCAAAGGCAATACTTCGCCATGCACCTGCACACGAGGTAACGCCATCTTTATATATTTTTGGCTGGTAACATCATTTGACGTCGGTTCGTAAAAATCAGTGGTAAACCCGACAGGCCTGAGGGTCGTTTTGATTTCTGAAACCACACTCTGACAATGCGTACATCGCAGATTAGCGTGCTGGCTATAAGCGTTTTCTTTTACGCCAGTCGCACCACAGTTATGACAACGCCAGGCCAAATCAAACTTTAACGGCGTACCAGAACCTGACTCATAATTTTGCAGCATCACGCCGGCAGAGCGGTACACGCGTCCGTCGATCACTAAACTTGCACCAGGCGCATATTCCCTAAGTGCAATATCAAGGCTTCGACTCGGTTTTTCTTTTAAAGTGAAGATATTATCTTCCCGATCTCTATCTTTCTTGTGTTTCGAGGTTTCTGACCAGTCTTCAACATTGTAGTTATTCAAGTTAACTACATCCGTTGGAAAACCATAGCCAGGCAAGAAGGCGCGGCTAGCAAGGTCTCTTAACAGATAATCTTGGTCATGTCGCTTTAGCTCCAATTCCAGCGCCTTTTTATAGGCAGGATCAGCCGCTTTTTCGACAAAACTGACAATTTGTAAGCGTTGTTTACTCCAGTACTCGCGAAGCGCAGTCATTGTGCTAACGGTGTCTGCAACAATCGCATTGACAGAGCGGCCTGAAAGGGCGGTTCCAGAGACAAGCTCCATAACCATATTTGCAAAATGCTGCTGTTCGCTTTGCAGCCAACTACAGAAATTGATGCAAGGTTGACTTTCTCCTGCGTAAAACCAAACCACGGTGAGCCTCGTACGATCGGTTTCCTGTAACGGCACACAAGTTTTCAAGAAAAGTGAAAGTAAGGCCGAATTGACATGACGCTGAACAATTCTGGCGGATGTTAGAGTCACCTTAGGAGCGGCTATCGCTGTAACAAAAGGCCATTTTGGATTTAAAAAAGCGCGTTGGTTATGAGGGTCGGCTTTACATAGCGTGTAGGCAATTGCTCTGGCTTCACTTCGACGGCCTGCACGACCTGCACGTTGTAGATAGTTAGCAGGATGTGGCGGTACGTTGTTCATCACGACCGCGGAAATACCGCCGATATCAACACCCATTTCCATCGTTGTAGAACAATTGAGGACGTTAATATCGCCCTTTTTAAATAGTTCTTCGTACAAGGCCAGCGTGTTCGCCGATTGTTGAGCGGAATGCTCCGCGGTGCGGTAATAAAATCCACCTTCAACTGCTCTGTCACTTATATCCGTCCACAAGTTTTCTGTCCTAAGCGCCTGAACAAATTGGTTATTGTTGACTTGAGCACGTAGTTCGGGCAAATCTGCTGGGCCTGAGCACTGAATGAAACTGGTAAAGTCAGGCAACTCGACTTTTTTGCAACGATAATCTCTGGCATCCAAATTTCTTGGCAGGTAAGGAGTTAACCCCCTAAAAGTGGTATCAATCAGCCGTCTGGTGAAAGGGCACACCCAAGCAGTTTGTGGCAGAGAGAAACTAAGGGTCTCCAATTTTAATTGAAACCCGCCGTCCAAATTTTCCAGTATTTTTAGATCAGTAAGTTGTTTCCATGCTGCAGTAAGCCAGTTGTTAATCAGATCTTTACCGACGGATTCAGTTCTGGACAAGCCAGTTGCGACTTCGAGAATTTTTATTAAACGCGAAGGACTACCTTGTTTTATTTGTGGCCACTTTTTAGTGACATTACTTTCCTGAACGTCTGCGGTGGGCGCATACAAACTTTTCGGAGTAAATTTGCTACCCATCCATAGCTGCAAATCTCGCGTCATGGTCACAAAGGTATTTTCGCGGACATAAAAATCCAAGGCGACTTTCAGAAAGTCCTTCCAATCATCCAAGGTTAAAGCAATTTTCTGGGCATGATGTTCGCCAGTCGGATCTATTGCGGTTGAGGTTGTCCAACGGTCGGGTGTGACCGTCACACTATCTAAACCTTGATATCCGATCCGGACAAGTCCCAGCGTCTCGGAGCTATTTTGATTTTTGGGTCTACGGCTGAACTCTCTAGCCAATAGCAAGCGAGACATGACTTTAGGGCCGATGGTATCGTCAAATAATGCAGGGTTGGTATAACGGTTGTATCTCAATATGGCTTGGGAAATATCTTTACTTGCTGCAATTTCCTCGGTCAAGTCATGAAAGCCTATAGAAATTGCAGGTAGTGCTGACAGCAGCTGTTTTGCTTCTAAACGTATTTTTTTTGCTTGGTCATGAAGGTTCAACGACTCCAGCTGTTCAGCAAGTTTTATCTGTACTTGGTAATCAACGTTTGATGACGAAGTTTTTGCATCAAAATTTGCTTTAACCTGCTTATTTCGCAATACGCTTAAAACCAACCCACGCAATTTAGAGCGCTCTGCTTCCTGCTGCATTCGCACCGCCATTCGCGCTGTACCTTGGCGACTATCGGTAAAGGTGATTAGTTTTCTGCCCCGGCCTGGCAGGTCTTCCGGCGAGCGTTCCGCTGAGTCTTTTTTACTGGGATCAGGGCAAAACTCCAACACCGTAGGCACTGCATTAGCAACATAAAATGGAGCTCCTAAATACGCTTTACTTAAAAAATCGACAGAATTTTTACTTTCAAGACCACAGCCTGAGCAAATAGCATTGTCTTTATCAGTGAATAAAATATCGAGAGATGATTCATTGCGACTGTGACCCAAGGCTCGTGTGGCCTTGCAAAGCGTTGTTTTGATGTATTCCTCGTTAGCGGCTCGTGATGCAATCACCCGATTCACAGATATGCTTTTTGCGTTTTCTACATCACGCTTTTGATCTTCGTCTTCATCGGATTCATTCTGTAGAGCAAACTCATCGCCGCTATAGGAAGATGGCTGTTGCAACACGCCCTGACTGTCTTCCTGAGCAACAAGATGAGGCTCTCGACAGTCATTACAGAATGCAAGTTCGTACACCGGGGCACAGCATTCACAGGTCGAACGTTGTGACACATAGACTTTGCCAAAAGGAAAGTTTTTCAGGCTTTCGCCTTTTGCAGAGCAATTCGGGTCAACACAAGCCCACAGACCATGGAGCATCCGTTGGAAAAGGTGAGCTCTTAACTTTAAAAATGGATGTCCATCTTTGTGCGCAAAAGTCCCGGTCATCACATCAAGCCAAGCTAGCAAGTTTTGCTGCTTGGCAGTTTTATCAGCACCATCCAGCAGGTCCGCTACTTTTTCATACAAATCCTTTAAATCGAGCGGTTTTAACGACTCGAGAACCGCGTGTCTGATGCGTCGACATAAGTGGTGATCTTCAAGCGCTGAATAGCGGGTCGCTGACACTTCAGTGGTCGCGTCAATTCCGATGATGTCTACGAGCGATAGATTGCGAATCGCCCGACTCGTATCGATTGGTGGGCGGATCCGTTCGCCGGTGATGACCAAAATTTGAGAAACAGGTACTCCGGCTAAATCTGCGAGGTAACGCTCAAGCTTTGATTTTGCGTCATTATCAGCAATGGTGGCCGATGTTGCCACAAAACGAATTTCACTCGCCTGTTTACCAAACGCTTGTACGACACGGCGTAACAACAATGATAATTCAGCCGCCTGCGATCCCACATAGGTGTGTGCCTCATCAAGCACTATCCAACGTAACGATTGTTTTGCTTTTGAAATCTGAATAATCGGGTCATCAATTTGCCGCACCAGCATGTATTCAAGCATGGTGGCATTGGTCATCAGGATCGGGGCAGGTTCTTTTCTTAACAGTTGGCGCGATAGGATCTGATTCGGCTTTGTTTTTTGCTCTTTACGGACGGTAGTTTCAGATTCCTCGGTATTTCCATTGTACAAACAGAATCGGAGTTTGCCATCGAACTGTTTTGTCCATGCATCAAGCCGTTCTTGTTGCGAGTTAATCAGTGCATTCAATGGATAAAGGAATAGGGCAGATACGCCAACTAGGGCACCATTTTGTTGTTCCGATAACCTAATCAAATCATCAAGAATGGGCACCATGAAACATTCGGTTTTACCAGAGCCGGTGCCTGTTGTGACGATGGCAGATTTTGGCTCCTCAGAAAGCAAATGCTGCCATGCAATGATCTGGTGCTTGTAGGGTATGGCTGTTTTCGGAAAATTGTAGTTTTGTGCGCCTGCCAACGTATCGACCAGTGTTTCAGACAGCAAGTGCCCGGCTAAATCAGCAAAGGAGGTATCACTCTCTTGCCAACCAAAAGTGTGCTCGAACATCGGTGGCGCTAAAAAACAGCCATCAGCACCAAGTTCATCACTCATTTGTTGGCTTAAATGTTCACGTAGCCCTTGGTTATTGACGCCAATCATGCTTAGAGTTGCTTCACGGGTTCTGTTTAGTGATTGTTTTATTAACTCGCTGAAATAGCGCATAACCAATTAATTCCTTTTGTATTTTTCTAAATGAGCAACCATGAGCGCGTGTAAATCTAAAAACCAGCGCCGATCAAATTCAGCATGTTGTTTAATAAAAAATTTGATGATCGTGTGATTATCGCCAAGCTGAGCAATGGATGCTTTTCCAACTGAAACATACGCCATAAAAATGGGTAAGTAGGTCACCGAATCGGTGTAATTGCGGCCAGTGAGTTGCTTCACGCACTGCGGAAGATCAGATGCAGCAAGCCAGGCACGTAAAGGCTCTTTTAAAGTCTCTGGCCATTGATCATCAGCATGATCTTGACGTAACCCTTGATACCAAATTCTCAAAACAGCGTCTAATGGCGGTAGCTTAAGCGAAGTGATATCACCGGTATCCAGATAGTCGGTCATATGATCAAAACCCGAAACAACCAAACGCATGACACCGTCACGGTTCTTGATGGTGCTCTCGACAAATATTTCCGGTAAGCCGGCTGCGCTGAGTACGGCTTTAAAGGTTTGGCGCGTATTCATCCAGACCTGTAGTGGGATAGTCTCAAAGATAACTGACAGTTCATCACGAAGTCTTAAGCAAAAGCTTTCGTCCAATTCGAGCCTGAAAATAGCTAGCGCCAACGCAGTAGGGCTTTGTGCTAACGCTTTCCACGTTTCAAAAGTTGATAGTGGCAGGTGACTATAATTTTGTTTGAGTGCGGCTAGATACTGCCAACCCGTGTGGTGATAATCGTCTGCCATTTGGGCGATGACACGCTTGATTGCATCCGGATTTGTTACCGGATGGTATGCCTGCGCAGCACTGTGCAGAGTCTTTATTTCTCTATCGGCATTTGTGGCAGCTTGGTCTTGGGTAACATACAAGCAGGGTCTGAAACTCAATTCGCTATCTGCAGGCGCGTAAACTAACCATAAATCGGGCTGTCGCCTCAACATATCAGTGCGATACAACCCCGTAGCGACGCCCTCAGTGCAGTGCTTTTCCAGTGCAACCGGTATTTTTAATGGGTCCGACAAACTCATGGCAAAAAGATCTTGCGGTTTTTCGTGGCTTTTCGCTAATTGCCCATTGTGAACGACCGCTAAATAGCTATCACCTTCACGGACCAAACGGGCGTTATAGCGCCTGATCGATAAAGTCAGCCATGTTCTATTTGTTTTCACTTCAATTTTGATGAAGGCATCCTGATCATCCGTTACCGAAAGCAACTGAACAAAATCCTGATAGAAGCCATACAAACTCAACGTTTCAGTACTGCCTAAAATTTTGACTTTTTTCGACGTGCTCACGAGCATGCCGTTCCTGCTGTGAACAGCAAAAACTAGCGTAAAGCTTTCCGCTACTGAATTAGGAGCACACAGCAAAAGCCTGTAACCGGCTAATTGATTGAGTAAGAGGTCGTTGGTTGAGCAAAGACCTTCATCAGGAGTTAACAGTCTTGCGCCAGAAACTGGGTACCTTTGTCGCAGCAACAAGAACTTATCATTGCCCGGGCTTGCTATCTTAAACAGTGGATTCGGTATCACGTTTGCCGACGTAGCAGTCACCGTGAAGGAGTTTCGCTTTCCGGGAACCAAAGTCGCCTCATAGACATCTGATGTTGCAGTCACGATGTCCATGGCAGCATTCGATGCAAGTGTCATCAGGGCAGTTTCACCGATAGGCGCTGCGTGGGTATTGAGCTCAAAGTCTGCTGGTAATAACCCGAAGTGACGACGATAGAGCGTATGACCGGCGGCATCTTTCACCTGATAGCTCACGGCCCCAGCATTAATGGAACATTTTTGGCGGGGGATACCGTTAAAAAATTCGAAGTATTGAGGCAGAACCGTCTCGTCAGCTTGATTGACGCTTAATCTAGGGAACCCCAAATAAACGGTTTGTGGCGAGGTATCACCATAAAACTGGCGGCCAGAGAGTTTGAACGGGCTCGTTTGCAGCGCGGCACAATTTAGGGAAACCAAAAATTTGTCTTGTGGCGTAACCACGCTGTGATTGACCGATAACGGGAACCAGCTTCCCATCGGCAACACGACAAGTGGCTCTGGCTGCGTTTGCAGCTCATCAATGACCAGCTTAGCTATCGCCGGAACAAAAGTTCTTACGTTGGTTGCTTTGAGCGAGCAACTGGCTGTCGCAGCAATGGCCCAACGATCGTCTTCCTCAACCACGACGATCGGTGCGTTCACTGTTTCAATCGCGGAATTGTCTATTTCTGCCGTAAAAATGGCGCGGCCATTCTCTAATAATTTAAAAAATAAAGGAACGTCGGGCTTGTCTCTCAGTAATCTCAGCTGAGTGACGGAAAGTCTGACATTAAGTTTATTCTCTTGAAGTTGACCATATACGGCGATAGATTTTTGCGCCAATCGCTGGCCTTCATACAAGGCGGTTTCAAAACGCATGGTACTGACCACTTTTGGGTCAATATCCAAAGTGATGTTTCGTTGCAAAAACACTTCGCTTTCAAAAAAAGTCTCTGGTGAGAAACTCGTCACATAATGCTGAGCAGAGAAAGCCTTTATCTTTTCTTGTGACAGCTTCTGCTCACGTTCTGTGACTACCGCATCAGCCAACCATTCATTGACCAGCTGACGACCATTGGCAATATCCAATGGAATTGGAAAGGCTTTATTCCAGTCGGGAACAGTTTGGTCAAGATAACGTGCTGGCTCGCGTTTGTACTCTTGTGGGATTTTCTGCGCGTAGCTCATCAATTGGTGAACAATTGCAGCTAGTAACTGAATGGTCTCAAAGTTTTGAAAACTTTGTGGTAACTCTTTCTGATTGTCCTGCATCAGATCGGTCAGGCTTCGCTTTAAATCATCCGTACGATAAAAGTTTTTGATGCCGCGATTGATGGCTCTGCCAAACCCATGTTGTTCACTGCTAACCAGGGGCCAGGGCAAGCCACCTTCAGCAAAAAGGCTGCCGAGGTAGTTGTATCCGTTGTTATTGGTTTTAACTTCACGCTGCCAATATTCGAGGCCGCGCTTGACCAAAATAGCTCTATCTGTCTGTGAAACCTGAACTGCTAAAATATCCTCAGGCCCACGCCAGTCCCAGTTGCCATTGTAATAACGCCGATAGTACTCGGCAACGAATAAGCAGAAGCAGGCCGCCGTTGGGTGAGGTTTTGTAAATGCAGGGTGAATATCAAAACATGCTTTTTTCAGAAGTGAAACAAGCTGGGTATATTCTTCTTCGGTTACCTGATACGCATATAACGGTTTGCCAGTAGGGCCTTTAAACAGCGTTCGCGTAAACAGGAACTCGGTAATCCATTGTTGAGTATTCAAATTCATCTCCTTTTCAGGTACATATATCTTTTTTGTGGAAAGAAATCAACTCTTTAGGGGACTGTTTAAGCTGATGGTGTTGGTAGCCGAAATGAAACGATTTCGAATGCCGAGCGAATAAAAGCAAAATGTGAGCCGGTGAAGTGATTACAATATAATTTATTTAATTCAATTGGATAAACGAATCAAACTCTGGGTGCCAGCATGTGGTGTAGTCCGGAAGTAAGATAATTTGCAATTAATGTAAAAAATATTTGGTTGGTGTCGGTTTGCAGGTTTACTCTGGTCACCTGTTCAGCGCAATCACTAAAACGAATTCACTATATGAAAGTACTCATCTCATGGTTAGGTAAGACCGACATCGATAACATGCAGGCAGACAAGCTGGCTTCCATTGCTACGTTGGCAACCAAGCATACTGTCGTATTCGATCAGATCATTATTCTCGCAAATACTTGGGATGAGCATTGGCAGCGTTATGAAGAGTGGTTGAATAAGCGACTAGCGATATTGGGGCGTCCGACAACTGCTGAGATTGTTCGCCAATCTCTCATTTCACCAACGGATTACTCAGCGGTTGCTGCGATCATGCAGCGCAATTTGTCGACTCTATCGCAAAGCCAATCGCAGATTTATATCAATCTTACTTCCGGCACGCCGACAATGGCTGCGGTATCAGTATTGCTCGGCAAAGGCATTTACCAATGCCAGTTATTACAAACAGGTCCAGATAACACGATTGAAGAGGTGCGGATCCCATTCGATTTTGATGCTACTTATGCCAAAGTAGCGCGAACGAACATCAAAGCCAAAGTTGTTGCAGGGCCAAGTTTTAGTGGTGCTTTTAAAGATTTGGTCGCGAACTCAGCACCAATGCAGCAAGTGATCTTCAAAGCGCAAAAATTAGCAGCCACCGATCTCCCCGCATTATTGCTTGGTGAAACCGGCACTGGTAAAGAAGTGCTGGCAAATGCCATTCATGCAGCGAGTGCACGTAGTGAAAAGCCGATGAAGGTCGTTAACTGTGGTGCTATTCCAGAGAACTTAGTGGATTCCATTTTATTTGGTCATGTCAAAGGGGCGTTCACCGGAGCGGATAGAGAGCACGTTGGTTTCTTCGAACAAGCCGATGGCGGCACCTTGTTTTTAGATGAAGTCGGGGAATTGCCTCCCTCAGTGCAAGTCAAGCTCCTTAGAGCCTTACAACAAGGTGAGATCACCCGTGTCGGCGACAACAAAACTCGCACTGTTGATGTGCGGATTTTAGCCGCCACTCATCGGCCAATCACGCAAATGGTCGCCGATGGTGCTTTCCGTGAAGACTTATATTTTCGTTTGGCGGTCGGTGTCATCGAGTTGCCAGCGCTGCGTGAACGCCGGGCGGACATTCCTGAGCTACTACAGCAAATTCTTGCGGAAATAAATACCACCTTTACCCGTCAACCTGGCTTTGTAGGTAAAACTATTTCCAAAGATGCAATAATGTTTGCAGAAAACTATAGTTGGCCCGGTAATATTCGCGCATTGTGGAACACCCTAAATCGGGCACTGCTTTGGGCAGAAAACCAAGAAATTACAGCTGAACAGCTCCAACAAGCGTGCTTACCCGCAGCATTTTCAGCCAGTCAAGAGGCCAAAGTACCTGATTTAGTTGCAGGCTTCGATGTACATCAATATATTGATGGTATTAAAGAAAAACTGGTTTATGCAGCGTTAGAAAAGGCCAATGGCAACTTGTCCAAAGCGGCGAAAATGCTCGGGTTGGCCAATCATCAGACGCTCAGTAATTGGATGGAAAAGCTTAAGATCAAAGCTGATAGTTAGTCAGAGTTAAAAAGCTTGGCACCATAGTTGCGCTACAGGGATATAAGGGACACTTACGGAATGAAGCACGCAATGAGTTTTAAACATCTTGAAGCCTTACCAGAGCTCTATCAATTAGCCGCTTTTGCACAGGATTATGCCTGCACTGATCCGCAAAGTGCGCTGGTAAAAATGCGCTGCCTGATGGAAAAAATCGTTGGGGTGATTTACGCCAAGTTGCAGCTGCCTGTTTATGCGAACTCCAACATTATCGACAAAATTAACGCTGAAGATTTCAAATCTGCCGTTCCCAATACCATTATTGAAAAACTGCATGCGATTCGTAAAAGTGGCAATCGGGCTGCCCACGAAGGCAAAGTGAATCAACAGGAAGCTGTTTGGATCCTGCAGGAATCTTATTTTGTCAGTGGTTATTTTTATGTCGCCTTTTGTGGTGGCAATGCCGATAACTTACCTCTGTTTGTGGCGCCAGATTGCTCTAAACAAGCAGATCAAACCGATGCTGCTTTTGCCCGTCAAAATAAGCAGTTGCAAGAAAAACTAGCCGAGCATGAAGCTCGCTTAAAACAAGCCTTAGAAGAGCTCAAAGCCGCCGAAGCTGCACAGTTAAAAGCCCAGCAAGTTGCCGCAAAATTACAAAAAGCTATAGACACCGGCGCCATCCAACAAGCCAAAGTGAATTTCACGACCATGTCTGGCTTTAACTTCAACGAAGCACAAACTAGAGCCCGTATTATCGATATGGATTTACGTGCGGCAGGTTGGGATGTATCGCTTGATGAAAGCTCCACCGACCAAGTACGCAAAGAATTTGAAGTCGATGGCCAACCAACGGCCACCGGTAAAGGCCGCGTCGATTATGTGCTGTTTGATGATGACGAAACCCCGCTGGCGGTAATTGAAGCCAAGCGTACCCGTGAATCGGTGGAAAAGGGCCGTCAACAAGCCATCCTGTATGCGGATGCACTGGAAAAACGCTACGGTCGCCGCCCGGTTATTTTTTACACCAATGGTTACGACATTCGCCTGCTCGATGATGCGCAGGGCTATAACAGCCGTAAGGTGTACGGTTATTACAGCAAAGACAGTCTGCAGTATCTGGTGAAACAACGCAGTCTGAAAAATGACTTAAATAAAACCCCAATCGATACCAAGGTCGCGGGTCGTATTTACCAAATTGAAAGTATCACCAGGGTATGCGAGCGCTTTACCGATAAACACCGCAAGTCGTTGGTGGTACAAGCCACCGGTACAGGTAAAACCCGCGTCTCTATCGCCCTTGCCAAACGCCTTTTAGATGCTGGTTGGGCAAAGCGGGTGTTGTTTTTGTGTGATCGCAAAGAGCTACGCAAACAAGCCGGTAATGCCTTTAACGAACACACCAAAGAGCCGCTGTATATCGTTGGCAAAAGTAAAAAAGATACCGCCGATAGCGCGCGGGTGTTTATTGCCACCTACCCAGGCATGATGAGCATTTTCCAAAAGTACGATGTTGGTTATTTTGACCTGATTGTTGCAGATGAATCGCACCGTTCTATTTACAACATCTATGGCGATATCTTTAAGTATTTTGATGCCTTAGAAGTAGGCTTAACGGCCACACCGGTCGAAATGGTGTCACGCTCAACCTGTGAACTCTTTGGCTGTGATTATAAACTGCCAACCGCCAATTACCCGCTCGAGCAGGCCATCGAAGATCGCAACCTGGTCCCTTATAAAATTGTCAGCTTCACCACCAAATTCCTGCGTGATGGCATTCGAAAAGACCATTTTACGGATGAGCAAATTGCCCAATTAGAAGAGCAGGGTATTGATCCAAACACACTGGATTTTGACGCGTCGCAAATAGACGAAGCGGTGAAAAACAAAGACACCAACCGGGTGATATTGCGCAATTTAATGGAAAAAGGCCTGCGTGATGCCGACGGTCAACTACCGGGTAAATCCATTGTGTTTGCCCGCAATATCAAACATGCGGAACTACTAGCTACACTGTTTGGCGAAATGTACCCACAGCTTGGTCCAAATTTTTGCCGCGTCATCCACTCTAAATATGAGCGGGCTGAAGAGCTGATTGATGACTTTAAAGCCAGTGACGAGAACAGCGCTCGCATCGCAATCTCAGTGGATATGCTCGACACCGGCATTGATGTGCCTGAAGTGGTCAACTTAGTGTTCGCCAAGCCGATTAAATCAAAAGTGAAGTTCTGGCAAATGATTGGCCGTGGTACTCGTTTATGCAAAAACCTGTACGGACCAGGCAAAGACAAAACCCATTTCTTAATTTTTGATCACTGGGAAAACTTCGAATATTTCGACTTAGATCCCGAACCGGAAGACGTGAAGCAAAGCAAATCACTCACCCAAAAGCTGTTTGAAACGCGGTTGCAACTGGCGGAAATTGCCCTTAAAAAAGCTGACTTAGACAGCTTCAATGAAGTGATCAACCTGCTGCATGCCGATATTTGCACGCTAGATATGAATACCATCGCGGTGCGGGATAACTGGCAGGCCGTTGAACATGCCAAAGATCACAAAGGGTTAAACCAATTTGCACCAGACACAAAAAAATTATTATGGGATAGCATCGCCCCGTTAATGCAGTGGCGCAATATTATGGGGCAAGGCGAAGCCTTTAAGTTCGATACCGACATGGCGGTGCTGCAAACCTTATTGCTGACCGATCCGAGCCAAATCGACGCAGCCCGTCAAACAGTCATCAGTAAAATTGAAGCTCTGCAAATGCATCTTAACGAAGTACGTGCCAAGGCGAGCTTTATTGCCGACATGCAAAAAGATGAATACTGGCAACAGCTAAGCTTTGACGCCTTAGAACAAAGCCGTAAAGCACTGCGTAGTATTATTCATCTGCGTGACAAGGTAACGCCTCCGCCGTCCTCGGATTTGGTACTAGATATCAAAGAAGAGACTGCAGATTACCAAGTGACCGAACGCGCCGCCAAAATCGCGTCCATTGACTATCAAATTTTCCGGCAGGAAGTGGAAAAAACTTTGGCGCCGCTGTTTGACACCGATGGCGTGCTGAAAAAAATTCGCGCCGGTGAAAGTGTCACGGAAGACGATTTAGCCAGACTCAACTCCTTGGTGCACACCCAAAACCCGAATGTCGATTTAAATACGCTGAAAGAGTTTTTCCCGGAGTCCTCAGCGACGCTGGATAAAATCTTACGCACGATTGTCGGCATGGACAAAGATGCCATCGAGCAAACCTTTACCGACTTTGTGCAGCAAACCCACACCCATATGAACGCCAAGCAACAACGCTTTATTGGTCTCTTAAAAAATCATGTTGTGCGCTATGGTGCCATTAGCATTGAACAGTTGTACGATGCGCCTTTTACCACGGTGCACGATATGGGGTTGGACGGTGTGTTTAGTCAGGCACAAGCCGATGTGATCCAACGGTTTATCCGCCAGTTTGATGTCAAGCTGGGGGCCAAACTATCCCGAATTGAACAAGTAGCTCGCGTTGAAACAATAAAGCCATAACAGCGTAAGCCAACCAGACGTATAAATTAAACACTTAGCATGAATGCTCAGTATAAATAGAAGGCGGCGCGAAGCGCCTGCCGACCTAAATTAATTGCGCTACGGCGCCATAAGTTCTCTTTTAGGAAAGACCATGATCACAGGCCAGCTCAAAAGCAAAATCGACAAACTCTGGGAAGAATTCTGGACCGGTGGCATCACCAATCCGTTAACCGTGGTCGAGCAGATCACCTTTTTAATGTATGCCCGCCTGCTCGATATGAACGAGCAGAAAGATGAAAAGCTATCTTCCCGCACCGGCAAAGCCTTTAGCCGCCGTTTTAGCGATGAGCAGCAACACTTGCGCTGGCAGAATTTTCGCCATTTAGGTGCAGATAAGCTCTACAAATTGGTCAAAGACGAGCTGTTTCCATTTTTCTCATTAAGCGCAGCCAGTACTGTAAAAAGTGCGGTGAAAGAGGGCAACGAAGGTTCAGTCTTTGCTGAATTTATGAAAGACGCCCAGCTGATGATCCAAAAGCAAACACTGTTAGTCAAAGCGGTGGAAATGGTTAACGATCTGCCACTGGAAAACAGCGACACTAAAGGCGATCTCTACGAATACCTGTTAAGTAAACTCACCACTGCCGGCATTAACGGCCAGTTCCGCACCCCGCGCCATATTATTCGCGCCATGGTCGAAATTCTCGACCCAGCCATCGATAGCCGCATTTGCGACCCATCCACTGGCACCGGCGGCTTTTTGGTTAATAGCTACGAGTACTTAATGGAAAAGTACACTTCCATTCATGGGGTAGAGCGGGAACCATTATTTGACGAGCAAGGCAAACCACTCCTCGACGTCAACGGTAAACAACTGGAGAACGTGCTGTATTCCGGCGATTTAATTAGCCCAGAGCAGCGCAAACATATCGACACCGATATGTTCCACGGTTTTGACTTTGACGCCACTATGCTGCGTGTTGCTGCGATGAACCTGGTGATGCACGGCATTAAACAGCCAGATATCCATTATCAGGACACCTTAAGCCAAAACTTTAAAGAGCGTTTCCCCAAAGCTGCTAAAAATGGTTTTGACATTATTCTCGCCAACCCGCCATTTAAAGGCAGCCTGGATGAAGAAGATGTCTGCCCGGAAATTTTACGCAAAGTAAAAACCAAAAAAACCGAACTGCTATTTGTCGGTTTAATTGAGAACATGCTGAAAATTGGCGGCCAAAGCGCGACTATTGTGCCAGACGGTGTGTTATTCGGCTCGTCCAACGCCCACCAACAACTACGCCAATTACTGGTCGAGAAAAACCAGTTAGAAGCAGTAATTTCTCTACCCAGCGGTGTATTTAAACCTTATGCCGGTGTATCGACCGCTATTTTAATTTTCACCAAAGGCGGCAGCACCGACCATGTCTGGTTTTACGACGTGCAGGCTGATGGTTTTAGCCTAGATGATAAACGCAACCCCATTAAAGACAACGACTTGCCAGATTTGGTCGCTAAGTTCAAAAAACGCGATAAATCCATCGCCGAAACAGAGCAAAACGATCGCAGCCAAAAAGCCTTTTGGATCAGCAAAGCCGATATCGTTGGCAACAAATACGACCTGACTATTAGCCGCTATAAACAAGTGGTCTACGCTGAGCAGCAGTATGACGATCCAAAGGTAATTTTGGATAAGTTAGTAACACTGGAACATGAAATTCTGGCGGATTTAAAAGCGCTGGAGGAAATGCTGTGATAGCGAGATTTCCTGCGCACTGGACTATTTTGCCTTTTGGTGAAGCTGTAAAAGACGTTACGTCAAACTACTATAAAGTTCAAAAATCCGAATACAACGATGTTGGTACTTTCCCTATTGTTGATCAGGGGCAGCAGCTCTATGGTGGATTTACAAGTGATAGCTCCCTAGTATCACTAGAAAGTTATCCATCTATAGTCTTTGGTGATCATACTCGGATATTTAAGTTTATAAATGAACCATTTTGTCTCGGAGCCGATGGCACTAAAGTCCTTGAACCAAAGGTTTCGTTAGATAAGAAATTTTTGTTTTATTACCTGTCCTCCTTACATATAGAGTCAGCTGGATATAGTCGACACTTTAAGTTCCTCAAGGAAAATGTTGTTCCTGTCCCACCACTAACCGAGCAAAAACGGATTGCTGCGATATTGGACAAAGCTGACGCCATCCGATGCAAACGCCAGCAAGCCATCCAACTCGCCGACGACTTCCTCCGCGCCGTCTTCCTAGAAATGTTCGGCGACCCAGTCACCAACCCAAAAGGTTGGGAAACTAAAACCATTGATCAGCTCGTCTCTGATGAAAAGTATGCGCTGAAAAGAGGTCCTTTTGGTGGAGCTCTGAAGAAAGAGATTTTCGTTGAAAAGGGATACTTGGTTTATGAACAATACCATGCACTAAATGGTGATTTTACATTTCAAAGGTATTTCATTGAGGAAAAAAAGTTTCAAGAGTTGAAAGGTTTTGAAGTAAAACCAAAAGATATAATCGTTAGCTGTTCTGGCGTAAATTTGGGACGACTAGCTGAGGTACCTGAAGGCTCCCCTGCAGGTATTATAAATCAAGCATTGATGAAGATTACTCTAAATCAGAGCGTTATGTTGAATGAGCTTTTTATTGATATATTTTCTAATCCCTCTTTTAAAACAGCGTTTTACGGTGACTTAAGAGGTGCGGCGATCCCAAATTTTCCGCCCATGTCAACATTCAGAGAATTCAGATTTATAGTTCCTCCTATCGAGTTACAACAAAAATATGTAAGCATCAAAAGCAAAATGTCCGACCATTCAAAGAATTCAAGAAAAATGGATGATTTGGGACTATCTGATGCTTTAAGTCAAAAAGCCTTTTCCGGCCAGCTATAAAATCTAAACAAGGACGTTTAAATGAGTGAACAACCCGAAGCAATCAAACTAAAACGCATCACCATTAAAACCGAATCGGGCAGCCGCTGGTTTGACGACCCACATAAATTACAGGCTTGGTGCCGCGAACAACGTGAGCTTTATTCTTTTTTTAGGAGTACGCCGACTAATCATCAATCCCATGATGTTTTTCACAACTTTGATCGCAGTTGGGCACATCTCGAACAAGTGATCAGTGCAAATTTGATACCTCACATTCAGCATCCTGACGTGTATGAGTCTCAAGCTATATCCTGGCAAAATTCGTTTCAGCAGTTTTTATCTACAAAAGCGCTCTTTACTGAGGACGTGTCTTTTACGGACTTTATCAAGCGGCAACGAGCAAACGGCGATGCGGAAGCCATGGCTGCCTTCTGCGCGGTTTGGGGAAGTCGTTTTTCTTATTTTGACGCTTCAACGCTAAAGGCGTTTCTTGCGGGTTTAGCATATCTTGAGGGGCGGGAAGGTCGCAAAGATGACGAGCTAAACGGTTTTGAAGAGCTAAAGTTACGCTGGGATGCTAAGTTCACAGAGCAGCGCGATCATTGGCTCACCGAGTATAACGCCAAAGTTGCTGAGGCTGACCAACACAACCAAGCAGCTGCAGACTTACACCAGAAATGGGTCATGCAAACCGAGACGCAAACAGAAGACTTCAGTCATCAGGTGAGTGAGTTTAAGCAGTTATTAGATCAAACATTAGTTACGGCTAGACAAGACCTAGAAAACCTGAAAAAAACCTACGATGAAGATTTAGCACTGCGTGCTTCAGTCCGATATTGGGGTTTACAGCAGAAAGACCATCGAGCCAAATCGATTGGTTTTGGTATTGCGCTGGGCGTTATCGCAGCGCTTGTCATGATTGCCATTATTGCTTTTTCATTCACATTCTTGGATGCATCCATTCAGACAATTCACGTTAGCCGTTTAGTTACGGCGACAGTGTTAACCACCTTTGGTATCTGGCTGGTTCGTGTATTGGCAAATTTGTTTATGTCGCATATGCACTTAGCCACCGATGCACAAGAACGTCGCACCATGATCCACACCTACCTGGCGCTGCTTCGAAAAGGCCAAGGCCCTAAAGATGATGAACGCCAACTCATCTTGCAAACACTGTTTAGACCCAGCAGCACCGACATGGTCAAGAATGACCATGGTCCCGCGCAGATTGTTGATTTATTAAATCGTATGTCGCCTAAATCCCCCGGTAATTAATTATATGAAGGGTAAATGATGAGTCAAAAGGAAAACAGAATATTGATCAATCAAGATCGGCCACTTGTAGATTTGCTAAAAGCAGCGCCACATGAAGAGCTTTCTGCACTCGCAGACATTATCACCGACCAGGGGAAAGGGCGGGCACTTCTAAAAGAGGCAGATAAAACTGAGATACTGAAGCACAAGCAGCGCCATTCACTTCAGAAAATCGCTACGTTACTTGACCATGAGGTTAGGGCTTTTGGCAGTAACACTATTGCGAATATCTTTAGAAGTGAGCCCGTTATTTACGCTGAGGTCGTAAGAGATGTTGCCGGACGTTTGGGTTTAAAGGGAATTACCAAAGATACGAAAGTCCATGAAGTTGAATATGGAATATTACTTAACATCCTTACTAAGGCATTCAAGGATAAATCGCCCGAAGAAATTCAAGCAATGGTCATGAGCGATTTGGAACCGAGCTCAAGAGCAAAATTCCGTAAAAGCACAGAGAATGGAAGCTATGCAGGTGCAGCCTTAAAAAGTTTGAGCGCATTGTCATTAGCAAAACTAGTTTCTATTGCATTAACTCCAGCTGTTTTACCCATCGGTATCATTGCAAGAGCGCCTGCGATGCTAAATCCAATTGGATTAGCAATTACCGCTGCATGGTCAACTTACGATCTGAGTGGACCGGCGTTTAGAGTGACCATTCCGGCTATTGCTCATATCTCGCTCATACGCCAGTCGCTTATCGCTCAAGACATTAAGAAATTTCAAAAGGAGTTAGAAGCATGTCTGTAATGGCTGATTTACTTGTAAGAACCATCAAGGAAAGTCCGGAAATCATTAAAGGTTTGCAAACAGGGGCAATGGAAATCTTTGGTGGCGTGATCCGAATTGCAAAGGGGCAAGATGGCGCTGGGCAAATAGTCGCTCATTTAAGATTCCCAGATCAACAGGAAGCATTACAAAACAGTTTGTCGCAATTGCAACAAGCAATGTCACAACAGCTTGGGCAGGTGCAAAATGGCCTTAGCTCAATACAGTCGAGCATTAATGTATTGCAAGGGTTGCAAGTTGCGAACTTAGCTCTGAGTGGTTTGAATCTGGCTGTTTCGGTCGCTGGTTTTGTAATCGTTTGTCAGAAGTTGAATGCCATTGCTGCTACTTTGAAGCAACACTCACAAAAGCTAGATTTGATTATTAATGCGGTACTGAAGGGACAACAGAGAGAGTCTTTCAAATCTCAGGCAACTTTTATTTCGTTACTAATAACAATACAGCAATATAGCGAAGTGAACGACTTCCAGTCCATGAAGGGTTTAGTTCAGCCTCTTATCGAGCAGTACGTAATGAATAAACTTGTTTTGCTGGAAGCTGTCGGCTCACAAGAGTCGTTTTTAAATTCCTCCTTCAACGAGTTGGCCGTACTACAAGAACGTTTGATGTATTTAGGCATAGCTATTAGCTTTGTGAGTGCTAAAACTGCATCTAAAGACCAGGCAATCAAACACATCAATGAACTAGAGGAAACTTTAACCGAGATAAGACAGAAATTAGTTAAAGTGGCAACATCCGATAAAGTGCTGCTTAGTGTGCACGAGCATGAGTTTTCAACCTTAAAAGCAATAACGTCATTTAAAAAAGATATTTCTCCAGCGTTAGAGTATCAAAGGCAGACGTTGACACTGATTACTGAACGCCCCGAGCTTGAAGGTGTTTTTCTTCAAAACACTGACGAAATTTTGTTGATAGCTGCTTAGGTTTCAATTAAATGGCTAGCCAAACATCTATTAATGAGAAGTATCTCGATGCACTCAGTCAAACAAGTGAGTGGCTTACTGTGTCTGAGTGGGCCTGCAAGGTTGCTGATGTATACCCTGATTTGCTGGTCGCTGCCGACGCACAAGCTGCCAAGCAGAAAAATGACACCACAGGCCTTCGCGAAATTGCCGCACGATTAAGTTCACGTTTATCCAGCGGTGGTTTTGGTGCTTCGGTCGAAGTGGATGCCAGCGAGCGACCGAAAAAAGTCCGCTTTTTGACAGTGGTAGAGCAAAAAGAACATGAAGCCCAAGAGGTAGAAGAAGACTTAGCACCGCTGCGCCGTATCGATATCATTAAACGCGACAGCGAGCAGTTGAGTGTGGCCGAGCAATACCGCATCGACGAGTTTGAAGCCATCAGCCGCCAACTGAAAACTTACTTTGGGTTGGACTTTGAAGTCGACCATGCGAGCGCATTGTTAAACCCTAAAACACCTGGCAAACACCACCCAGATAATTTGCAACTGCTGCTCAAAAACCACAACGGCAAAAAGAACGCCAGCAACTGGCCACGCTTTAGCTTCGCCGAACAAAACCAATACATTGAGGCCGCCATTACTTTGCAAAGCCTGGTCGCTGTGCGGATGAATGTGGAAGTTGTCAGCAGCGTGAAAGATTCGCTGTTGCAACGGCTAGAAGCGGTTTATGGCGATTAAGGAACCTGCATGAAACTAGAGTCTATTACCATCCAAAACTTCAAAGGCATCCGCCGCAAGGCTGTGATACCCCTGGCACCTGTCACTATGTTGTTTGGTGCGAATAGCTCTGGCAAAAGCAGTATCTTGCATGCTTTTCTGTACTTATATGAGTTATTAGTCAACAAAAACGCCGACCCTGAGTATTCCACTGTAACGGGTGAACATATCTATTTGGGCGGTTTTTCCGAGCTGGTGAACGGCAAGGAATTATCAAAAAACATTACGTTGGGCGTTGCATTTAGTCTTGATCCTAGTATGGATTTTTATAACACCTTCCTGACTGATTCCGACTCGAATGTGTGTGAGGGTCATATTTCAAACGTAAGTGCGCCGGTTATGCACTACGCGCTTGAGATGGATATTGGCTTCAGTGAGCTTGAGAACAGAGCCTTTGTTAAGCAAAGCCGTGTCTCGATAAACCATCAATTATTTTGTACGCTGAGCGCGGCCGCAGGGAAAAGGTCTGTATCAGTTGAGGTTTTCCAGCCGTCTGGACTCTATGTCATAGCCGATAGCGAAAACGACGGAGTTCTACCGTTTTTAGATGTCGGTCCTTTTGAATTGAATCTTCCGTATAAAGCTTTGTTGAATGTCGACGAGAGGGTTGGATTTGAAGATGCCCCACTTGAATGGGATCTTGTATGCTACGAAAAACCACTAGCCGGTCGGATCGTCACTGAATGTGCCTTTGCGGATATCGTTTTGGCGCCGTTACGTCATTTCAGCAAACGATTACAACAGCTTATTCATATAGGCCCGCTACGTGTCATACCTGGCCGAAGTTTTGTGGCGAAAAAACATCTAGATAAACCGCGTTGGTTTAATGGTGAGGCAGGGTGGGACGCCTTTGCTTTTGGCAGTTCAGTGCTGCAGCAGGAAGTAAATGATTGGTACAAAAATCACTTTAATTGCCCTTATCAGTTTTTAAAGTCACCTTCCGGCTACGGCGTAGCGCTCGCTGATGCAAACAGTGCAATGCCGTTGTTGCCATCACAGGTCGGGGCTGGTGTATCACAAATCTTTCCATTTGTGGTTGCCGCAGTTAAACCAGATGTAGGCATGATCAGCATCGAACAGCCAGAGCTTCACTTGCATCCTGCCTGGCAAGTAGAGCTGGCGGATTTAATGCTCACTCAAACCAATCAGTACAGTGCGGATAAGCTATTCCTAGTTGAGACGCATAGCGAGCATATGGTGTTACGGTTGTTGAAGCGTATTCGAGACAGCCAGGATGCTGATAAGCCTATGGATAATAAGCTGGCTCAGATTATTTTCTGTGAGGTTTACGAGGGAGAGACTCGCATTAGGCCTATCGGGATCACGCCTGATGGTGACTTTGATACGGCATGGCCAAATGGCTTTTTTGAAGAACGGGGCAAGGAGTTGTTCTGATGCTGTTTGCAGAATTTGCGGTAAATCCGGAACAGGTCAATTCGCTCGATAATTTGGCGCAACTCAAATCTAGTTTTGACTTCAGCCGGGGCACATTGATTTCTGCTTTCCCCAAAAATTGGCTTGCTCTACTTGATCAGCGTATTGCCGGTAATTTAAGCCAGATTCAAAAGCAGCGAATGGTCGCGTTGTTAACGACAATTAGAGATCGTGCTGTCGTTAAATCGGGGCGAGATTATGCTGGTGATAATTGGGTTCAAGCCGCCCATGCAATTAACGACCAAAAACCGTTTTACAGTATTGTCGGAAGTGATACGAATGCTCCGCCACGACATCTGCCATCGTTGGAGCAGCTTGAGTTAATAGACTTTGAAAGTTTCGGCTCTATTGATGTTCCACGCAATGCCCTAGCTCTTATTCAACCTGTGGCGCCTCTTTTATCAGCATCATCAAGAATCCGTTTGGTTGACCCTTACGCATGCCCCACTAAACCTAGTGTTACAGCAGTATTGCGATCACTATTTGGCGTGATTGGCACTAAGCAATGTGTAGTTGAAATTTACAGTAAGGAAGCAGCTGTTAGAGATTCGGTTGAGGCACATTTTCGACAGCTTGTCAGGTTATTACCGGACAACATTGGCCTGGTGTGGTCTGTCCTAAATGACGGTGGCACTGGCCAGTTGCATCAGCGATTACTTTTTACTGAAAGAGGCGGTGTCATTTTTGACCGGGGATTTATTGAGCCTTCAGTTCACGAACAGCGTCTTGCTAATACAAATTTGCGAACAATGAATAGAGCACAAGTAGACAATTCAACTCGAGATTACAACGAAGCACAACCATTTGTGTCCTGTGTTTTCAAACTCAGTTCTAATGATCCAGCGTACTTAACTGATTACTAAGATGATTTTACAACTCTGTGCTACCAATTCTCTTATCAAATGGCTTAAAGCTGATTTACCGCGCTTACCAGTCGAGCCAGGCAAGCAAGTCGGAGTCAATAGCGTCATCAGTGACAGCATGCAAATGTGCTGGCAGGTTCATATTATCGATAACAGTTATGGTTCACGGCATAAAACCCTAATTGCTGTAGAAGCGAATAGCCGGTTTACTGTGTTTATTCCCGTGGTATTGAAGTTAACGGTAGAAGAGCTTTCAGCGCGCCTAAAAATGGAATGGCAGTGGGTGCTTGCTGAAAGTTTACGGGTACTTGATTGCATGCCGCGTAGTGATATCGCATCGCTGTTAGACAGACTAAGTCAGCTGAACTTTGACGTGGCCTGGTTGAAAAACACTGACTTAAGTATCAATGGCCACATCAGCGACGCAGGACTATGGGTCACTCAAACTTTAGAGCGAAGCAAGCATGAACAGCTATCGCCAGCGGTGGCTTTGGAGTTGGCAATTTACCTGAACGGTCAGCCCAAGCGAGTCAATAAAGGCAAAGATAAGGTAATCCCTGTGGAGTCTTTGTTAGATTATTGCCAGTTAATTCTTGCTGATCAGTCGCCGAGTCAAACCACAGACGTTCATTTAAAAGAGTCGACTGGAACATCAAATGTTGTTTATTTAAGTACCTATAAAAGCAAATAATTAAGGTAGACTTCTTTACCTTTATGTAAGAAATCGCCTGTTTTTCTAATTGTTTAAATTGGCTTGCTTAGCCTAAGTTTATGAAAAATAAAGATTATAAATAATGGCATAACTCTTGAGTTATCTGCGGTGTGTAGTATCCCCCACTGGAGACGCAACATCGATTGGAGAGTAGTTTTTTTGCTGTCTCAGCTATCGTCAGGCAATTATTGATTGCCATACCAAAACCACATTCTATGGAAGTGGATTGTTAATAGGTTTCCTAAAGGAGTAAAGGATTGCTGTCCCTAGATGTAGCACAATTAAAAACACATAATTTAAGTAACCTTATCCAGCTGAATTGGTATGCTCAGGAATTAGCCAGATGGCAGGCAGAAGCTGCTCAGTTTGACATCGTTTCTTATAAAGAGATGAATCGATTTAATTACCCTACAGCTGCGAAGAAAGTTAATGAACTGGTTGAGAGGCAATGTTATCTCGAAGCTGCAATTTGTTTGCAAATTGGCTGCGAAGGCGAAAGTACGCCGTTGATATCGGCCATTCAGTTTGATGACGTAAACCTTGTGATGGCATGTCTGGCATTGGGAAATAAGGTTGAACAAAGAGTATGGGGTGAAACAAGTTTCCCGCTTACCGAAGCAATGATTGTAAACAACGTTGATATTTTCAACCTGCTACTGCTGGTTCCAAATATCAACGTAAATGTTGAGGCTGAAGTAGAAGGGGAGTTTGATGATATTTCTCAGTTTTTGGGTATGGGGGAACAATTTGATTACTACCGGCCGGTTGAGACTCTGTTAAGTGCCGCATATGCGCCAATCCTTACGTCATTAAATATTGACACTGAAAAGCGTTATGGGCCTCAGAAGCTTCCATTAATGGTTCATGCATACCGAAATAACAACATTAGGTTGATGAATTGGTTAGTTTTTTGCGGCGCTGACATCAATCCGTATTTAGATGATTATTATGGAGGCGGCCCCAATCTGATTAACCTCGTTTTGTACGATTATCTTTCCTATAAAGGTGAGCGCGAAACGCGATTGCTGAAATGGTTCTCGCGATTTGCGAAGTTGTTGACCGCGCGATCTGAGTTGAGCTCCAGTTTGATGCAGGATTTAATTAAAAGCGCTGAGTCAGATGCGCCAGAGCTTATTGATTGGTTTGATTTAGAGCCGGTTGCCGAATTCAAACAGGAAATGGAAGAGGAGTTAGATGCACTCACCCTGAATTATGAAGAATTGCAGGCTGAACTTAGCGATGAAAAGCAAAAAATTGCTGCATTGGCTCGAGCAACCAACCTAAATCAGAACGAAGACCGTGAAACGTACCTAAATGTGTCGTTGCTTGAAGAACTAAAGCGGGTTCATCGTATCGAAGTAAGCGACCAACTCGAGGATATCTTCGTCGAAGTAAATGAGACCGAGATCTCTTTTGGTTTGTTCTATGACTCCGATTTTATTTATCTGAATGTGCGAACCTTTGATGATCAGTACATCGAAGAGCTGGTGAGTGCTCAGGAACTGCTAACATACTCAACGTTCCAGTTGATGGTGTATTTCTTAAGTCTGCCAGAAAGATTTTGGTTTAAATTGAGCCTCCTAGCTGAGATGAAGGACGTTTATCTATTCAAGTCTATCGATGGGAATTACCTTGTTACTAAGCGTTTCGCAGAATCGTTTCTAGAACAGTCCGCCAAAGGTGACTTTGATCATTTAGACATTTACGAGTGGCAAGTGCTCCATAAATCTCTGAGTACTCTGGCGACTGAAGTTGATTTACTCACCGGTAATATTGAACTTGCCGAAATTGTTGAAGACGTATGTCACCATAAGGATGGAACTGCGAAAAACAATCCGTATTATTTTGCTGGTCTTGAACATAGAACAATGAAGACAGCTGAAAGTTAGGTGCTTGAAAATATAAAGCCATTATTTGAATATCTAGCGCGTTTTGAGTACCTTTAAAAGCAAAGAATGAGTGTAAATTAACTTACATTCATGTAATTAACATTATTTCTGCTCGTTATTAAAAACTGCGGATTTGCTCTAACCATCTGAAATACATCAATTAAATATTGCGGCATAACTTGTGAATTATCTCCTGTGACCAACATATCACAGGAGATACAACATGGGTTACGAAGTAGATTTTTTAGGTGTAGGCAGCGAGTCGAAAAGTGGTGATGCTATTGCCATCCGGTTTGGCAATTTGCATGGCCGCCGTGACGAACAAACAGTCGTGGTGATTGATGGCGGTTTTAGCGATACCGGCACTGAATTGGTTGAGCATATCCGCACGCACTTTGGTACTAATACCGTTGATCTGGTCATTAGTTCTCATCCGGATCAAGACCACATTAATGGCTTGGAAGTGCTCCTCAACGAGCTTGATGTAAAAGAGTTTTGGTTGCATCAGCCATGGCTGCACAACCAGAACTTAGCCGATGAATTTGCTGATGGTCGCTTAACCGATTCAAGCCTGGGCGAGCGCCTAAAGCAAAACTTATGGCGGGCATGGTCGCTTTCCAAACTCGCTAACCGCAAAGGGATTGTGCTGAAAGAGCCATTTGCCGGGCTGATTGATAAATCAGGTTCAGTGAAGGTTTTAGGCCCTAGCCAGTCTTATTACGAGTCCCTGATCCCAGATTTTGATGGTATGCCCTCGCGCGCTGAAAAAAGTTCAGTGGCCAATGAAAGTTGGCTCGCATCAGCTTTGCGAAAAGTAACAGAATTTTTTGCAAACTGGGGAGAAGACCATATTTCAGATGATGGCCAAACTTCTGCAAAAAATAACTCGAGTGTGATTACCCAGCTGATCGTCGATGGCCGTCGACTGGTATTTACTGCTGATGCTGGTATTCAGGCTTTAGAGTATGCCGCAGACCAAATTGATGGGTGTAACTCAGGTGCAGAGTTGAAACTCATTCAAATCCCACATCATGGCAGCAAGCGTAATATTGGGCCAACGGTCCTAAATCGCTTGATTGGTCACCCTGTTGAGCACGGTGTTCAACGTGGCGTCACAGCTGTAGCGTCTACTGCGAAAGCTGGCGAACCAAAGCATCCAAGAAAGGCGGTGTTGAATGCTTTTAATCATCGCGGTGCCCGAGTTTTAGTAACACGCGGCGGCTGCATTCTTCATCGCCACAATTCACCTGGTCGCACAGGTTGGTCTTCATTAGACCCTGAGCCATACCACTTCTCTTATGAAGAGGAGGTATAACCATGGCTTGGATATCACTAAAAACACAGAATTTGCCAGCATTAGCATTGGTCATTATCGCCCAGGTATCGGTTGCATACGCGTTGTCGAACCCTGAATTTAACTGGTCTTCAATTGAAGTTTTTTCACCAGATACTGTGATCGTGACCTTGATCATGTTGGCTGCTGCATTATTCAGTAGCCTGTTGCCTGCGTCGGTAAAGCATCAGCTGGTTTATTTGCGACTAAAAAACGCATTGCCTGGGCACCGATTTTTGCAACTTGCTGAACACGACCAGCGCATTGATTTGCTCAGATTGAAGCAAAAAGTAATGCCGCTGATGCAGTTAAATATGACCGAAGAGCAGCAAAACCGAGTGTGGTACCAACATATCTACCACCCTTATCAAAATACTCCTTTGGTAAAGGACGCGCATAAAGCGTTTTTACTATGGCGCGACAGTGTGGTAATGTCGTTGTTTACCGGGTTACTGCTGGCGGTTGGCGTGAATACAGTGCCGGCCGTAGCAGAAGTCTTCAGTCAGATGTCGTTTTTGGTTTCGGCGCTCTTTGTACTGGCAACGGGTTGCGCTGCCTACCATAACGGCAAAAGGATGGTTACCAATGCTGTCGTTTTATGGCTTCTAAAACCAGGAGTTTGTTATAAATCTTCTCATTAAATGAGATATTTAGCGTGGGAAATCTACTATTTTTAAGTTGTAGAATTTTGAGATTTAAGGTACAAAAGTGACCGTGATATTGGAGCCAAATGGACTGGTTAATAATTGATAATCAACCAAAATCTTTTCTTTTGCATGTTCCCTCATGTGGCCATCCACAACGGTACTTGTCGGCTTTAATTTTTCTTAAAAATACATGACCAGTTTTGATGGAGATAATGGATGCCAGAATCGGTAAATCCTGTTGAATTTTTGACGAAGATAATCGCGTTTAATCACTGCTGGAAAATGGCACAAAAGCGCTACGGCAATGCATCCGCAATAGCGCGGATGCTGCGCGACCAGAAGTCTATTTTGCAAGCTGCACTATTGCGGGAAAATATGGCTTATTTGCAGCCGGATCCAGAGGCTGAAGAAGAACCACTTTTTAGCGTTCGGTTAAACATACCTGTTTTCCTGAACGGTATAACCAGAATTGACGCAGAGCACATGCCAGTGCGGTTGGCAGAAGAATTTTTTACAGAACAAGAACTGAAAAAGATGTTATCCAAAGGGATTTAAATTATGCAGTCATTTTATGGTCTTTTAATGTCTTACATCCAGCATGACCCGCTGACGGAGCTGATTTCCACAACAGTCCTGGTCATCTTAGCTTTTTGCTTGATATGGGAGTTTTATTCATTGTCTCGAGCTTACAGCTCTTACAATATGAATTTTTCGCTTCTAAAAAGCCCCGGCAAACTTGTTATTGATTTATCGCCGCTTAAGCAAAACACAGGAGGCATGTTGATTGTCAGGAGTTTACCTGCATTCCTTCAGTCGAGCCCAGAGCGAAGCAAAATCCGCTATTTCACTACAGTACTTACCTCATTAGGGGTGTTAGGAACCTTCCTCGGTATCATGGCTGGCTTAGATGGTATTGATAAAAAACTTGAAGGAGACACCGCGCAAACGTTTAAGGCTGTCAAAGACCTTTTAGGCGGTATGAGTACAGCCTTTGTTACTTCGATCGTTGGGATGATGGGGTCGTTAATTTTGCTTATCGCTTTATCGATTTGCGAAAAATTCAAACAACATTGGCATCGCACTTTATACGCGATGTTCTTTCAACGTTATCGCTTAGAAAGTTTAGGCGACTACCTGAGTGAGTTAAGCGGGCAGAGGCAACACGAGCTTGTTGAAAAACAGTTAGAGGTTGCACGTAAAAGCGAGCAAGCATCTGAGTCGCTGTTAGAAATGGGGCAATCATTACAGCAATCTCTCGGGAATTTTAACGCAGATCGAATTGGCGAACATATTTCACGAAGCCTGGACAATATTTTCCGTACTGAAATGGTGCCAGTTTTTGAAGAAATCAGTAATGAACTGTCTGCCCTTCGTTCGATTAAACAAGACAACGGCGAAACCATTATTAATGCGATTAAAGAAGAAATCGTAGAACCCTTAACCCAGCAAATCCGCGAGACCGCGCGTACTGTAGATCAGGCAGCCAGTGCCATTGGTCAGTTAAATGAAGACTTAGGAACCATCTCTGTCAAGCTGGGTGAATCTGTCGCAACTATCCAAGTATTCCAGCAAGAAACGATGACTGAACTGAAACTTTTTGCTGGTGATTTACGGACCATACTGGAAGGCTTTCAGACTGACACCAAAGTTATTCTGGAGGGCGTTGCTGGTTCGATAAAATCGGCAGTGGACGAGAGTATTTCGGGTATGTCGGCGCAACGTGATGCATTTAAGCAAAGTGCTGAAGACGCAGCTAAAACGTTTACTGAGATTAAAACGGAACTCGTGCAAGCACTTGATCATCAGACAGACTTACAAAAAGGCTTATTGGACCAAACGGCTCAGCGCTTTGATGGGGTGATTCAAAACAGTATTTCAGCTTTTGAAAAGCAAAGTGATGTGTTGCGTGATGTTGGTGAGCATGCAGCGAAGCTGATGGATTCATCCAGAGAGAACCTCAAGCAGACCCTTGGCAACATCGAAGGTTCGTTGCTGGAAACAAAACAAGTCGTCGAGCAAGAATTACAACTGTTCCGGACTAACTATCAGGCGAGTTTGGCTGACTTCTTTATGCAACAAAACGATTTGTTAGAGCAAACGTTGGGCTCGCAACGGGATGGATTGGCTAAAGTTGTAATGGATTGCAATACCGTATTTGTTGAGGAATATCAAAGACGCAAAGAGCTAAGTACAACACTGGGCGTAAACCTGCATGAGATGCAACAGGCTGTCGATCTGGTCAGTAATTTAGTGCAATCGGTCCGGATGCTTGATGCCGCGTACGTGAACACTATTGAGCAAGCGGCTTCCTCCATCGGACGGCAGCTAGCAGGGTTTGAAAGACAACACCAGTCAACACAGCAAGTGCTCAACCAATTTATGAAGGAAGTGCCCGAGTCGTTAAACAGCTACTTTGCCAAAGCCAATGATAGCCATATTAAGTTTTTTAGCGGCATGGACGAAGCTGCTACCCGGATCCATCAAAGGCTACTGCAATCTGCCGAATATCTGGTTTCCGCCCAAATCACCAAACAACAGTTTGAAATGGAAGAAATGTCATGATGCAGTTACCTGGTCGACAAGATTCCCCGGAAGAGTACGAAAGTAACGAATGGCTGTCCGTCAGTGATCTGATGGCTGGTCTATTGATGGTTTTTGCGCTTCTGGTTGTCGCAACGCTGTTTCAGTTAAAACAGGCGCAAGAGGAAAACAAGAATAAGCGGATAGTAATTATCCAAGCGTTGCAGCAACAATTTAACGAGCGGGGGATCAATGCTCAGGTCAATCCGGAAACGGGTGACATTACTCTGTTGGATAGCGTGCTTTTTGATATCAACCAGTCGGTATTAAAGGCTGAAGGCATTTTATTTTTGAATCAATTTCTACCGGTGTACGGCGAAACCTTGTTCAAAGACCCTACAATAAGCAACGAGATCACCAGAATCATCATTGAGGGCCACACGAGTTCAGAGGGTTCAACAGAGCACAACATGTCGCTCAGTTTAAAGCGGGCAAACAGTGTGTTCGACTATATCAATCAGCTGCAATTTGACCAGCGTGTTGAATTAGTGAACAAGATTCAGGTATCTGGCCGTGGCTTTTTAGATGCTGATCGCACGGCTTCATTAGCATCAGACCGCAAAGTTATTTTTCGGATGCAATTCAAATCGGATGAAGCATTCGGGCGTTTCTTAAATGAGCTGAAATGACATGCTTAACTACACCTTTCCATCCGGATTAACTGCCAATGGTATGTTGCACTTGGCATCTGGTATTAATCATCAGCATGATGAAATTCTCTTTAAAGACGTCAAACTCCCCGAACTACCTCCCCGGGACATCGATACCATTCTCCTGCTGGCGGAAGAAGGGCAATCAGCCCAGGTCTCGGTTTTAGAGTGGATAAGTTTGTTAAATGGGAAGGAGCAGTGGGATACGTGGCATGCTGGTAGAGCGCGGTCTACCAATCAGCTTATTTGGCAAACAGCAATAAAAAATCATGGCCTTCGATATTTGCTGTACTGGCGAATAGTTTTGTTTTTCGATGGGCAAGATAGCAGTCTGGCTAAAGGACTTGTTCAGTTATTTAAAGAGTTTCAGTCTGAATTGCTGCAAATTGATCGACAGAAAACAGCAATAATCAGCGGTTTTCAATCTAAATCTTATGACCAATTGTGTAGGTTAACGCTGTCACTGAAAGCCACACCGAAGCAAATCCTAAACAAGTGCGGTTTACCAAGTAAGACTCAGCTCAGTAATGAAGCTATCAAAGAACTACCAAAGTTTTGGCATAAAAACTGTTCGGTTTTTCCTGTAAGTTCTTTCCTTGCTGTATCGAAAAAGCTAACAGAAAATGAGAAAGACCTATTCTATTCTGCTGTGCTTGCAGATATCTCTGCGGATAACCTTAAAGAAAATCCGGTTTTAGTATCTGAAATTTTTTCGCTGTACCTGCCAAGTAAACGCGACTCGAGATATTCAAAACTGACTCAGGCTGCGAAATTAGTTCTCCAAGAATTGATTGGTTTAATGTCATTTGATGGTTTCAAAGGCTTAATTAATAAGCTTACCGCACCCGAAGTAGCGAAGAAGCTTCAACTTGAGGACTGGGAGATCAGGCAATTACATGCAAGAGTCTCGTTCTGGTCAAACTATCAAACCAAGCTGGTTAGTTTTTCAGTGTATTTACCAAGCTTAACTTACGCACTACTCAAAAAATTAGATTTTAATGTCGATGATGGCGCGTTAAGAGAAATGAGTAATTCATCCTGTGAAATTTGTGTCCTTGAATTTGCCGACTACATGGTTATGGAGTTCCTACGAGGGGGAAACTCTGGAGCTCGTGTGATTGATAAGGTAGCGACAGGGGCGAGCATATTCAATGAAATAAACTCTATAGTAAGCCAACAGCAATTGGAATCTATCCCATACATAGCTGAACATGATCATTTAATTTATTGGCAAAAATCTTGTGAAACAATGTTGCGAACTGAGTTCAACATAACGCCTAACTCCGGGCTAAAAAAGTTTTTAATTACCAGTCAAAGCCAGAATGGTAGACCATTTTTTCAAGAGTACTCGTTGAATTATGGATTGCCAGAGCTTACCAATGAACAAATGTCAAAACGATATGAAGCCATTAACAAGGGTAGGAGACACTTATCGAGATCACATAAGTTTTATGGTGACCGTGATTTTATTGGCTATGAACTGGCGTTGAAATTGGAAGAAATCTGCCGCGACGTATTATCTAAATATGAATATTGGATAGGCTTCAGTAAAACTCACGGGTGGGTCACTCTCGACCGACGAGATCCTCAGTCAGGGAATTCACGCTTTAAATTCTTAAGACTATCGGATGGACTATATATCGAGTGCAACAAAAGTGAATGGAATCCTCCAGAATTTTATTGGGCTCCGGGTTATCTTACTAAAGTTTTAAAATACTCTGAGCTCAATGAAGCATGTAATAAGCTGCTCAGGAGTTTAAAAAGTATTACTAATCGTGAAATCCTCAGCCGATTTGGGACAGTTCTGCCCTCAGTGACTCCAACGATCTCTGAAAAAAACAAGTTCGATAATAAAAAGTCAGTGAAGCTTTTTACTGAAGAAGATTTGATTGCTCTAGCTTGTGCTCAGGGAGCATCATTCCTAGATAACCGACCGAAAGGCGGTACGCTTAAAATTGCACTTATGAAAAAGAATGAGCAATTGCAAACTATGTTAATTGAGTCAGGGTTCAAGGAAATACAAAACAAACCTTTAGTGTTCTGGAAGAATTAGTTATCTGCCAGTCGTTGAACTTATCTTTTGCTTATTTCGGTGAATCCGATCAGCGATTCCGGAGTTATCCGATCTCCTGCGGGGAAATGAGTGTTCGGATTCATCTGAAACATGCACCTTTTCGAAAATCGAGTTATTTTAGATAAAATTAGTATTAAATAATTAGCAATTTTCACTAAATTTTTCAATCAGGGAATTTGAGTCACGAAAATACTGTTTTGTCACAGAGACCATAAATTCTTTTCTGAGGTTTTTAAATCCCCCCATACGCTAAACATCTAAATATATTGATGAAAAATTGAGTTGTGCAGACTTAACTTTAAAACATTTAAGGTCTATTAACAGCAGTTTTCGTCACAGAATTTTGTGACAAGCTTTTGTGCAGGGGAGAATTGTCTGAAGGTCAAAAATAAGATTTTTTGGGAACAAAAAAATTGGGAAAATTTCGAGTCGAAGAAAAATTTTGTCACAACCACGTCACAGGGTTTCTGTTTTAGAAACAAGAAAATCCCTTAAAAAGGGAAGTCTATGTAAATCAGAGGGTTATAATTTGGTAAAGTTGGTTGCGGGAGCCGGATTTGAACCGACGACCTTCGGGTTATGAGCCCGACGAGCTACCAGGCTGCTCCATCCCGCGTCCGAAAATTACACTTGAGCAGATAGTGTAACTTGTTAATTTGCAATGACTTTGTCGTGACCTTCAAACGTATTCAGTCACAATTTGGTTGCGGGAGCCGGATTTGAACCGACGACCTTCGGGTTATGAGCCCGACGAGCTACCAGGCTGCTCCATCCCGCGTCCGTCATTGCGGGGCGCATCTTATGGTTTTTAAGAATGGATAGCAAGCATTCATTTTGGCTATTTCATCATTTCTGGTTTGATTGCCGCTTTATTCAGCAATTGGGAGTGTTTTGCGCTTTTTATCAGCAAATTAATCGGATCCTTGCTAAAAATCGCCCGGCGATAACGCTACTGCTTCTGCTATACTGTGCGCCATTTTGTTGAAGGGTAGTGGGTATGTTGCAATTTTGGGCTTTAACCTCGAAAGGGGTCGAAGAAGTGTTAGCGACTGAAATTAATCAGTCTGGCGCACAAGTAACGAAACTAGGGCTTGGCGCAGTTCGCTTTGACGCGACTATTGAGCAGGCGATGTATTTGTGTTTATGGTCGCGTTTGGCGACTCGTATTATGCAGCAAATTCATCAGGTCAATGTCGATGAGCAATCGGACGTTTACACTTTGGCGAGCGAAATTCGCTGGTCCGACTATATGTCATTGTCGCAAAGCTTGGCTGTTGAGTGCGTCGGCAAACATCCCACTATAGATAACACCCAATTCGGCGCTATGCGCGTTAAAGACGCTATCGTCGATCAGTTCCGTGAAGCAACCGGTGAGCGTCCAAACGTCGATCGCTTAGAGCCAGACGTTCGCTTTCAATTACGCATGGAGCGCCAGAGCTTTTATTTCTTGCAGGATTTTTCTGGCCCATCAATGCACCAACGTGGCTATCGCAAAGAGCAAGGCGAAGCGCCGTTAAAAGAGCATTTGGCCGCGGCCTTATTAATTCGTTCTGGCTGGCAACCAACACAACCGCTATTTGACCCATTCTGCGGTAGCGGTACTTTATTAATTGAAGCAGTGTTGATGGCTCGCAATTTAGCGCCTGGTTTAAAACGTGTTGCATTTGCTTTTGAAAAATATGCAAATTTTGACATGTCTTTATGGAGTTCAATGCGTGCCAAGGCCCTTGGTGAGCGCAAAGCTATTGCTGAAGGTGTGCGTTTTGTGGGTTCTGATTTAGATCCACGTCAGCTTGAAAAAGCCAAACAAAACGCAAACCGTGCCGGTATTGGCGAGTTTATTGAATTTAAACTTGGTGATGCAACGGCGCTTGAATCGCTGGCGACTGAAATTCCTGGGGTTATTGTGACCAACCCTCCATACGGCGAACGGTTGGGCGACTTACCGACATTAATTCCAATTTACGCAGCCTTTTCATTAGCGCTGAAACAGCATTTTGCCAATTGGCGTTTGGCAATCATCACTTCAAACTCCGATTTACTGCGTGCTTTAAAATTGTCTCGCTTAAAGTCGTATAAATTCAACAACGGTCCGCTCGAGTGTGAATTCACCTTATTTGACCTGACTGAAAAGCAAGTGCAAATCAGCACCGCCGCGCCATCCATTTTCTTTACTGAAAGCTCATCTTTCGCTAATCGTTTGAAGAAGAACGTGAAACAGCTGGAGAAATGGGCGAAACGCGAAGGCATTAGCTGTTACCGCCTTTACGATGCGGATATTCCAGAATACAACGTTGCAGTTGATTGGTACGACGGTGAAGTGGTTATCCACGAATACGCTGCGCCTTCTAATGTCGACGAGCAAATTGCGCAAAAGCGTTTGTTTGATATCGTCAACTTAGTGCCTCAGGTGCTTGGTATTTCAAGTGATGCTATGGTGCTTAAGGTTCGCGAGAAGCAAAAAGGCAAAGAGCAGTACCAAGCGCTGGCAAAAGCGGGTCAGTACAAACAAGTTGCTGAATATGGAGCGAAATTCTTAGTTAATCTTCGGGATTATTTAGATACTGGTTTATTTTTAGATCACCGCCTGACTCGTCGTTCTATCCAGCAACAAGCCAACGGCAAATCAGTTTTAAACCTGTTCGCTTACACCGGCACAGCATCAGTGCATGCAGCTGTTGGTGGTGCTAAGACTGTTACTACTGTTGATATGTCAAACACTTATCTTGACTGGGCAAAACGCAATTTTGACCTCAACGGCTTAGCCGGCAAGCAATATCAGTTTGTCCAAGCGAACGTGTTGGAATGGCTGCAAAGCTGTAATAACCAGTTTGATTTGATATTCGTTGATCCACCGACCTTCTCTAATTCCAAACGCATGGAAGATACTTGGGATGTGCAACGAGACCATCTGAAATTGTTAGGGCTCATTGGTAAGTTGGTCGCTCCTGGCGGTAAAGTAATTTTCTCTAACAA
>JACCDZ010335645.1_pt1 | contig 38357 bp, 40 predicted proteins | sample 7449551 | NCBI WGS metagenome assembly JACCDZ01 (sample SAMN15323452, study PRJNA562643) | freshwater metagenome | isolation source: river surface water | place: USA:Blue River Watershed | collected 2017-08-18
CAGCAGCACCCACGGCCAAAAAAAAGCCGAGCTCATTCGGGACCGAGTGCGGGACATCAATCCCGAGTGCCAGGTTGAGGCCATAGACCATTTTTTGGATCCCGAGGCGATGCGCAACCTCCTGCACACGGCCCAAGTCGATTTTGCTCTGGACTGCATCGACAGTGTGCAGCCCAAGCTCAACTTTATCCGCACGGCTTTGACGGAACGCATTCCCTTCATCAGCTCCATGGGGGCCGGCGGGCGCGTGGACCCGAGTAAAATTCACATTGCGCCGCTTCAGGAGAGCTACAACTGCCCTTTTGCCAAGCACGTGCGCAAGCGGCTTCAGCACGAATACGGGATCCGCAAGGGCTTTCCCGTGGTGTTCAGCAGCGAATTAGCCAATAAAGACAGCGTGCGGCTCACCGACGGAAGCAACTTTAAAAAGTCCTTTTACGGCACCAGCGCGTGGATCCCGGCCGCCTTTGGACTGCACGCCGCGAGCTATGCGGTCCGCCATCTGATGGCAAGTAACTAGTTACTAGTAACTTGCTAGTCGTTTAAATGCAAGATTTGCGTCAATAGGGCCTTGGAGCTGTTGATGGGCTCCTCGAGGGCAATCATGGTTTCGGTGTTCGAAACGCCCGGAATGTCGCTGATTTTAAAAATGATGTCCTTGGCGTGCTTGGTGTCCTGGCAGCGGATTTTGGCAAAAATTCCAAAGCGCCCCGTAGCGATGTGGGCCACCGTTACCTCGGGAATCGCCTTAAGCGCGTCAATGACTTCATGCGTGGCCGACGTTTTACTCAAGTACACGCCCACAAAGGCAATGAATCCGTAGCCGAGCTGTTCGTAGTCCACCTGCAGGCTGGCGCCCTTGATGATGCCCGCTTTCTCGAGTTTTTTCACGCGAACGTGAATGGTTCCGGGGCTCACCCCAAGCTCTTTGGCGATGTCGGTGTAGGTCTTGCGGGCGTCCTCGAGCAGGTGACGCAGAATCTCGCGGTCGACGTTGTCCAATTTCATCACAGCGTAGTCGCGTTAGGCTTGGTAAAACGGAAGCGACACGACCTCGGCCTTCAGCGCCTTGCCCCGAACTTCGACCCACACGCTGCTCCCCGGGGCCGCCATCGCCGTCGGAACGTAGGCAAGTCCAATCGCCTCGTTGATCGAGGGGGACATCGTTCCGCTGGTCACCTCGCCCACTGCCGTCCCTGAGGCGTCGACAATGGGGTATCCGTGGCGCGGAATTCCGCGGTCGATCATCTTGATTCCGACGAGCTTGCGCGCTACTCCCTGCTCCTTTTGGGCTTTGAGGGCGGCCGAGTTGGTGAATTCTTTGGTGAATTTGGTAATCCAGCCCAGTCCGGCCTCAATGGGTGACGTGGTGTCGTCGATGTCGTTTCCGTACAGGCAAAATCCCATTTCCAGGCGCAGGGTGTCGCGGGCTCCGAGGCCAATGGGCTCCAGGCCGAAGGGAGCTCCCGCGGCAATCACGGCGTCCCAGGCCGCCGCCGCGTGGGCATTGGGGAGGTAAATTTCAAATCCGCCCGCACCCGTGTAGCCGGTGGCGCTCACTACGACGTCCGAAACGCCCGCAAACGTTCCTATTCCAAACGTGTAGTAGGTCATGGCTGCGAGGTCCAGATCGGTGAGGGACTGCAGGGCTTGCGCGGCCAAGGGGCCCTGTACGGCCAACAGGGCCGTGCCTTCAGAGGCATCGGTCATGCGAACGTCAAAGTTGCCTGCGAACTGCTGCAGCCAGGCCCAGTCCTTGGCCATGTTGCTGGCGTTGACCACGAGCATATACTTGGTGTCGTTCACGCAGTAGACCAGCAGGTCGTCCACGATTCCGCCCGTGGTGTTCGGAAGGCAGCTGTACTGCACTTTGCCCGGAGTAAGCTTGGCGACGTCGTTGCTCGTGACCGAGTTCAAGAAGGCGGTCGCCTCAGGCCCTTCGACCCAAAATTCGCCCATGTGCGACACGTCAAACATCCCAACCTTTTGGCGCACCACGTGGTGCTCGTGGCTCACTCCGGCGTACTGCACGGGCATTTGGTAGCCCGCGAAAGGCACCATTTTAGCTCCCAGCGCAACGTGCTGGTCAAACAACGGGGTTTTTTTCAAATCTTCCATAATGAATCAAGGGGTGGTATTAGCCGTGAACGCGTTCCGGATTGGTGAACGAAGCGACGACCTGGGCTTCGTAGGCAAGCAGCTCCTTCCAGAGCCGATCGACTTCGTCGCGCTGCCCGTACTTGCGGGCAAACTTCAAGAACATCGTGTAGTGGTTGGCCTCAGAGGCCATGAGGCGCGCGTAAAACTGGGCGAGTTCTTCGTCCTGAACGGATTCGCTCAGTACGCGAAAGCGCTCGCAGCTGCGGGCCTCGATCAGCGCGGCGAGGAGCAGGCGGTGGACCAAGCGCTTCATGCGGTCTCCGTGGGGGGCGAAAAACTTCGTTACCGCGGCTACGTACTCGTCTTTGCGCTCGCGCCCCAGGGTTAAGCCGCGCTCGACAATGCGTTTGTGCACCATTTCAAAATGGCTCATTTCTTCGCGGGCAAGGGCCGCCATTTCGGTCACGAGGTCGCTGAGCTCCGGGTAGGTTACCACCAGCGAAATCGCCGTGGACGCGGCTTTTTGCTCGCAGTAGGCATGGTCCGTCAAGATCTCGCTGAGGTGCATTTCGGCAGCCCTCGCCCAGCGCGGATCGGTCGGTAGTTTGAGCCCAAGCATCATACAATGGCAAAAGTACGGCCCAGGCGCCCGATCTTCGGGGCATGTTCAAGCATTGGCGTTGGTGGTTAACCCTCGTGGCGGTATCGTTTATGGTCGGTTCGCCGAGCCCGTCTACCGACCTCGACCGCACCGCGACGTGGAACGACGCGTGGTCGGCCGGGCTGGTTCGGGTCGTCGTCGTGCCCGACCTGGGCGTCATGCAGCTCGACGGCGGGCGCGTACTGGGCTACGACGTGCAGCTGCTGGAATGGTGGGGGCGCCGAACCGGCCACCCTATCGAATGGCAGTACGCGGCTTCGGTCCATGAGGCCCTGGAGGCGGTTCGGCTCGGAACCGCCGACGTGGCGGTTGGGCCCATTCCCGAAGAAGGCATGCTGGAATTGGCCGCAACCCAACCGGTGCGCTCGTTTCGGTGGGTTCGGGTGGGAACCTCAAAGACCGCTGCCCCACCAGCTTCTTCGGCCGCCAAAAAGGCCAAGAAGGCCAAGAAGTCCGCCCGCAAGCCCCGCGTTGCGCCCAAGCCGCGCATCCACATTCCGGGCGAATTCCCCAAACCCCTTTGGCTGTTGGAGGCCGACAGCTTGAATGTGGTACCCGCCGGTCCGACGATGTTTCGCTTTGCCGGGCTCGACACGAGCCAGTGGATCATGCCCGACTACGTGGCCCGAGCTTGGGGCCGTCGCGGAACCCGACTGGCCAAGGGCAGCTTTCACTGGGCGGTGCGCCCCGGCGACACCGTGCTGCTCGCCGAACTCAACGACCTGGTGCGCGGACGCTCCAGCCGCAACCAGCGCGGGGCGTTGGCGCAAAAACCCGTTCCGCGCCCGAGCGACCGCGACAGCCTGATTTCGGCCTACGACGCGCTGTTGGTCGGCCACAGCGGCTGGGACCGCTTCACACTCAATGCGCTCATTTTTGCGGAGAGCCGGTTTAACCCGAGCATCGTTTCGCCCGCGGGCGCGGTGGGACTCATGCAGCTCCTGCCTTCGACCGCCAACCGCATGAACCGCGGTCCGGTGGACCTCTACAACCCCAAGGCCAACATCAAGGTGGGCATTCGCTACCTGCGCTACTTGGACCTGTTTTGGAAAAACCGCGGCGTTCCCGACGACCAGCGGCTGCCGTTCGTCATGGCTTCCTACAACACCGGGCCCGCTCCGGTCGAGCGCGCCATGAAGCGCGCCCAAAGCAAGGGGTACGACCCCACACGTTGGTTCGGAAACGTCGACCAAGTGGCCAAGGGCCCCGGGGGGCACTACGCCCGCAAAACGCGCGACATGGCCCAGCAGTATCAGGGCTTCGTGCAGTCGTGGCGGCGCGCCCGGCTGCGCAGCACCACCCCAAGCGATCCGGGATCGCTTAAAACTGAAAGTAAATAAAGGGCTGGCTTTCGGCCGCCATAAACTGGTAGGCCAGCAGTACCGCCGCCACCCCAGCGAGGCCCCAAAGGGCGGGGTGCATCTGGGCAAAGCGCGAGCGGTACTGGTCTTTGTAGCGCTCGGGGATCCAGTGAATGCCAAATCCCACCGCCAGCACCGCAGCAGGACGCCACCAGGCCTGCAGCATCGCCATGCTCGGCGCTAAGTCCCAAGCAGTCGTGAGTTGGTCGAGCATCGCCATGGCCGTGTCCCAGTCAGGGGCGCGGAACCAAATGCGGGTAAACGTGATGAACACCAGGGTCAGCGCGACGCCCAAACCGCGAACCAGCCATCCGTTTGCCCGGTACGGGCGCAGCCGCGACCAGAGCTTGTAGGACACCAAACCCAGGCCGTTGAGACCGCCCCACACGACAAAGTTCCACGAGGCTCCGTGCCACAGTCCGCCCAAGAGCATGGTGAGCAGCAGGTTGATGTTGGTATTGAATCCGCGGCGAAAGGCAGGAATGAACTGGTAGAGGAGCAAAAAGCTGAGCACGAGCACGGCCAGGGCATAGGAAACCCACGACGTCGGCGCCCACCAAGCCAAGCCAAAGAGTCCGGCAAAAATGAGGACGTAGCTGGCCGTGGAGCCGCTTCGATTCCCTCCGAGGGGGATGTAGAGGTAGTCCTTCAGCCAGCTCGAGAGCGACATGTGCCAGCGCTTCCAGAACTCGGCGACGCTGCGCGCCTTGTAGGGCGAATCAAAGTTCTTCACCAGCGTGAAGCCCATCCACAGGGCGATTCCGATGGCGATGTCGGTGTAGCCGCTGAAGTCGGCGTAGACCTGCATGGTGTAGGCAAAAAGGGCCAGCGTGTTTTCCCAACCGGTGTAGAGCGAAGGCTGGCTGAAGACGCGGTCGACCAAGTGCACGGCCAAGAAGTCCGCCAAAATGACTTTTTTCAAGAAGCCGTTGACGACCCAAAACAAACCCAATCCAAACTGAGCGCGGGTAACGGTGTAGGGCTGGTAAAGCTGCGGAACGAAGTCGCTCGCGCGCACAATGGGGCCCGCGACGAGCTGCGGAAAAAAGCTGACGTAAAAGGCAAAGTCGCTGAAGCGGCGCACCGGCTCAAGCTGCCTGCGGTAGATGTCCACCGTGTAGCTGAGGCACTGAAAGGTGTAAAACGAAATGCCAACCGGAAGCAGAATGACGTCTTCGACAAAGTCGGTGCCGAGGTGGGCGTTGGACCATCCGGCCCAGAAGGGCTGCGGATTCCAAGCCCAACCGGTCAGGTCGTTCCAGACGTCGGCGGCAAAGTAGACGTACTTGAAAAAGAACAGGACGCCGAGGTTGCTGAACACACTGACCCCCAGCAACAGTTTGCGCAAAGCGCTCCGCGACGATCGGTGCAACGCGTGGCCTACGCCGTAATCGACGGCCGTAGTGAAAATGAGCAGCACGACGTACCACTGGCTGGTGTGGTAGTAAAAGAACCACGAAGCCAGCATGAGGTAGGCGTTGCGCAGGGCGATTTTGCGTTCGAGTGCGGCAAAACCCACCAGCACGACCGCAAAAAAGACCCAGAACCCCAACTCAAGGAAGGTCCAGGGCTTGCTTGCCTCTGCGCGAAGCAGTTGGATCCATGCGTCTACCATGACCGTCGTTCTTGGTGGCGAAGGTAGGACTTCACGAAGGCTTGCGCGAACCACTCCGCCTCGGCCTCGTAGCCCGCTTGACTCAGGTGGATGCCGTCGGGGCGGGCCCACTGATTGGCCATCCACCGCCGCACCGATCCGTACCCGCCCATCAGGCGGTAGAAATCAAACACGGCCCCGTCGTGCTTGGCGGCGAGGCGGTACATGATGCGCTGCACGGCGATTCCGTGGGGGTTGGTTGCCCCTTGGTACAGGGCGTCGTTGTTGGTCAGCCAAATGAACTCGGCTGTGGGCTGCACCGAGCGCACCGCGTCGACCAAGCTGTCGTAGCGGCGCTCAAACGCCAGCGTGTCGAAGTCGCCGCGGGCTTTATGGGCGTCGTTGATTCCGAGGCCAAACACCACGAGATCGGGCGGAAGCTCGCGGAGCTGGTCCGCAAACCGCACGGCCTTGAGGTAGCTGTGGGTGGCCGCGCCGTTCACGCCGACGGAATGGTAGCGAATCCCCTGGGGGTCGGCGGGGCGAACCAGCACGCCTTCAAGACTCAGGGTGTCGCGCCGTCCCGGCCGCGGCGCCCATTCCACGGTCAGCGTGTCGGTCGGGCGCTCAAAAACCACTTCGATGCCGTCGGGGCGGCGAAGGACCGTGTCCACCGGTCCGCGCATCAAGGGCGGCGCAAGGGAGTCGGCACCCGGGTAAAACAGCAGCACGGATTTGGCGCGCAGCGGCAGCTCTTTGTGGTACAGGGTAAAGCCCGCTGAATCGGCCGTGTAGGCGCGGATACCCGAGAACCCCCAGGGTCCGCGGTGCTGCGGAACCGAACAGCGCTGGCCCACCCAAGTGCCCTTCACGCGGACCCCCACGCTGCGCGGTCCGTTGGTGCCGGCCAAAGGATAGGGAAAAAGCCAGCCCACCGAACCCTGCACGCCCGGAGCAAACGCGTGAAGCTGCCGGCGAACGGCGTCAGTGAGCATGCCTGCTTGAACGTGCGATCCCCCTAAATGCACGACGTTGAGGCTGCCACGGCCCTCGTACACCAAGGTGTCGAGTCGCTGCCACACGGCGTTCAGGCTCGAGTCCCCTCGAGGCATCCAAAGTTCAGGGCTCTGGCTGGGAACCGGTTGGGCCATCATCGTTCCGCCCAGCAGCGCAAGCGCCACCCACAGCCCCCAGCGGCCAGAAGCCCTACTTAGCTGGTGCATGGCGGTCGAGTTCCTGTTCGAGGGCGAGGGCTAAGGCACGGCCCACCTTGCGGGCTCCGTTGGGCGTAAAGTGAATGTGGTCGGCGCCCGCGAGCGGTGGATTGCGCTGCGCCCAGTCGCTCATGCTTCCGGCCCCGCCCATGAAGGCGAAGACGTCGAAGAAGGCCGCGCCCTGAGCGTGCGCCGCGTCGCGAAGGGCGGTCCGCACCTCGTCCACGAAGGGATAGGTTTCCCAGGCCACATCGACCTTATGAGCCATGTCGCTCGGGCCCACCACAAGCACGTCGGCGTCGGGAAGGGCCTGCTGAATTAGGGCAATTTGGCGCGCAAACGCCTTGCCGTACCGGGCCACCTCGGCCGTCGACTTGAAGTAGGGCACGGCGTTGCCGCCGAACTGCAAGATGACCAACCCGGGGCGTGCTTCGCGCAGCGAGGCCACAAAATGCGGCGGATTAATACGCTTAAATCCAAGTCCGTCGGCGCCCCGCATGGACACGTTGTCCACCGCCACCCCGCGGGTGCCGTCCCAGGCGGCTCCGTACCAGAGCGGACTCTGCCCGTTGAACTCGACGCGCACCCGACTCATGGGCTGGGGGGCCACAAACTCCATTTTCGACGGGTCGCCGGCGCTGTAGTAGCGAATGTGCGAAAGGCTGTCCTCAAAGTAGACTTTGACCTCGGTGGGGCCTTCGTAGGGACCGAGGAACAGCGTCAGCTTTTGTGCGGACCGCACCCGGTCGTAGCCGTAGTTGCGGGCGCGGAATTCCATACTCGCCGTGTTCCCTTGGTAGCGGTGCGCGATGCCGCGCACGCCATAAAATCCCGAAGGTTCGCGGTCGCTTGGGCGGCCAAAGCAGGCGTAGCGCTGCCAGTTGCCGCTCGCCCGGTGGTCCACGCTCGCCATGGGGACGAACGGGTCCATTCCCTGCATTCCGGGGCCCATGCCGCCGTAGCGCTGCTGAAGCACCTCGCGCAGGTCGGCCGAGATGCGGTCGCCTTCGATTTGGGAGTCGCCGTAATGCAGCACGCGCACCACCTGCTGGTCTGCCGACCGCAGGGCACGGGCAAATTGGGCAAATCCCAAGGTATCGCCTTCGGGGAACTCAATGAGGCCCACTTCTCCGCCTTGCGGTCGCTGAAGTCCTTCTTCTTCCTCGGGCTCGGGCTGCACCGCGAGCTCGGCATCTTCGCCCTGAAGCGCCGTCCACCACGAGGAATTGGGCCACTTGACCCCGTCAGGCCGCCAGGCATCGGGCCAGCACGAAATTCCCGCCAGCACGGCGAGCACACTGAGCACAAACAGCAAGGTAGACCAGGGACTTTGGCGGTTCATCGGGGTATTTTTAGCACTTGTCCGGGGTAAATGCGGTCAGATCCTTTGTTGGCAGCGTAGAGCTGCTTGAGGGTCACCCCCGGGTAGCGTCGCTGAATCACGCCAAAATTATCGCCTTGGCGCACCACAATGCGCAGTTCGGTTTGCGCGGACTTCGGGGGCTGGGCAGGCACCCCCGTGGCGGCTGCAGGAGGGGGCGGAGCGACGGCCGCAAGTCCGGCGCCTGACGTCGCCCGTCCCGGGTCGGTGCGCTCGGCGGGCAACCGGTCGGACCCCTTGCTTCGGAACGCAATCGGCCGCGCCCATGCCGCCGTGTCGGGGCGCGGGACGGGCAGTTCGTTCCATCGGTAGGTGGGGGTTTCTCGGCGCCGCACGGCCCGCGGGGACCGAATCAGGGCCCAGTCCGCGCAGGAGCTGTCGCCAAAAAGGCAGTAGTAATCCATCCAAAGGGTACGGGCGGCGTCGTAGGCATGCCCCGAATCCTGCTGAACGCGTTCCCAACCGAACCGGGCTGCGGCGGGCTGGGGCAACCCAAAGGGCCCAAGGCGCGGAATCCCCGGCTCGTGCGCGCTTTGCAGGGCCCGCAATGCGTGAGGCTGCATGTAGACCGGTTGGTAGCGCGCCGTGTCGACGGCGCCCCAAGAGGCCCACCCTAATACCCATAAAGCAAGCCAAAGTCCGCGCATGTAGGCCAAAGGTACCGAACCCGCGCAATGATGCAATGCCGCTCAGCCGCGTTGGCGGAGCACCCAATAAAGTCCGCGCTGGTTGGACCGCATCTCCGGCAGCAGCAGGAGTACCGCCATTCCCTCGGTGAACGACGCAATGCCCCATCCGAGCGCAAAAACAAAGTAGGGCGCCCAAAATCCCCAAGTGAAGAGCCAAATGAAGAGGAAGCCTTGAAGGTACCCTCCTATTTTGGTCGAATACAGATGCAGGCTTGGACTGCGCTTGAACTTGACGAAGGACAAGACCAAGAAGGCCGAAATGAAGGCCACAAAAGCCCAAACGAGGTTCATCCAGTCGCCCAATTCGTCCTGCTTAAAGGCATGCAGGCCGTAGAATGCCGCGACGTAGGTTCCGTAGTCGGCGAGCGAATCGAGCTGGGCTCCCAGTTCGGTTTGCAGGTTGAACCGGCGGGCAATCCACCCGTCGAGAATGTCGGTGAGCAGGTTGACCACAATCAGCACGCTGAACAAGGCCTCCTGGCGGGAGTATACCAAGTAGATCAGGTAGGGAAAAGCGACCAGGCGGTAGCCGCTGAGTACGTTGGGAAGGTGCTTAAGCATTTAAAAACGGCGTTTCATTCCGACGGCGACCAGCACCCCCGAAAGAAGGGCATGGATTCCGCTGTTCACGAGCAAGCTTGCGGCAAAGATGGCCGGTCCGCTGAGTTGCGGGCTAAGCCCAAAGGCATGGGGGTTTTGCGGAATCCACAGAGCGAGGACCAGCGAACCGAGCGCCGCCGAATCGAGCTTGTCGGCGAGCGCGCTGAGCTGTGGAAACCGCGCGCTCTGGGCGCCTGCGGCGATGCCCAGGCGTCGTTTCACCCAGGAATTGGGGAGTTCCGCCGCGACGTAGACCAGACCGAGCCCACCTCCCCACAGGGCAGGCGCCACGGGCAGGATCGCGGAGCCCCATGCCGCACCGACCGTGGCCGCCACCGAGCTCAAGGCGACCATGACGAGCACCCCTCTCCAGGTTTTGTGGGGGCCCAATCCCGCCTCCCACAAGGGGAGCGCAAGGCCCTCCGCGACCTTATATCGGACCACCGCCATGTGCAGGATTCCCGCCGCCGCGGTCGGCAGCAGCACCGCCTGCAGGTTCCACCAAAGAAGCTCAATCATGAGTCCCATTCCACATGAACCGCTGGACCGCGGAATCTCGGAGTTGGCGCTGGCCCTCTTCGCGCCCGCAGCGCGACAGCAGCTCAAGGGCCGCAGGGTGCGTCGTGTCCATACGCACGGGCCCGGTGGCCTCCCACGGAATCACCGGGGGCGGAATGCGCAGATAGGACGTTTCCGGAGCCAGTTGCGGCAAAAAAGCCGAAACGGCATCGTGCGTCAGCGCCGCCTGACCGTAGGTAGAGGCGTGCAGCATGCGCTGGATCCACTGCGGCAAGGACGTGGGCGGTCCGGCGCTGCGGTACCCTTCGGGCTGCTCAACCGTTCCGATCGACAGCACTTCGAGGCGTCCTACCCCGCGGTACTTGGGCTGCGCTTCGACCAATCCGCTCAGCGCGGGCGAATTCACCCACAATCCGCCGTCGGCATACAGCTCGCCTTCGATGGCGTGCGGACTAAAGTAACCCGGCGTGGCCGAAGTCGCCAGCGCCACGTCGACCGCGCGAACCCTCGGGTGGCTGGCCCGGGTAAAGACGCAGCGCGCGCCGGTGGTCAAATTGACCGAAGCCACGCTCACGTCGGTTTTGAGGTCGGCCAGGGTCATGTCGCCAAAAAGCTGCTGAAGCCCGCGCTCCAGGCGGCGGGGCGTGTACTTGCCCTTCAATCGAAGCTGGCGGAACAGCTGGCTCGTGCGCTGAACGTGGGCGCGCCATCCGTCGGGGTGGTTGGGGAAAATGTGCGGACCCTCCCGCTCCAAAAAGTCTCCGAGTCCCTTAGCGGTGTGTCCGGCGGCCAAGCCCAGCGCCAAAATTCCGCCCGAAGAGGTGCCGCTGATCCACCCCACGTGCGCGGGCCACGGCCTGCCGAGTACCGATTCCAACTCGGCGAGTACCCGTGCGGAGTACAGCGCCTTGATGCCCCCGCCGTCTAAGGACAGGAGCCTGAATACTGCGGATTCCGATTCATTCATGACCCCAAGTAACATCGTTTTTGCCATTTTTCGGCAGCAAAAACTGAAAAGTTGAGCTCAAGTTCCGGCGATCCTTGCGCGAACTCAGCCGGGCCTGGGGACCCCAAAAAAAAGCCGAACACCTCAGGGCATTCGGCTTTGGGCGCGCCACGGGGCGCTTTAGGGTGAATGACGGGGTTCGAACCCGCGACCTCCGGAACCACAATCCGGCGCTCTAACCAGCTGAGCTACCTAATATACAGTTAGTTATAGAAGAATAAATCAAATGATGAGTCGCATTAAGAGTCGCAATGGAAAAATTTCAATCTATTCGTGTCGTTAAGGTTTCTAAAGCACGATACTGCATTTCTATAGTCTGGGAAGGAACAAGGTATCGTTTCTCTAACGGTCAACGAATTGGATCTTGGTCAAAGCCACAGTTGTCGCCCACAACAAAGAGATTAAGAGCATACGAATCTCTGTGCAGCGAGTTTCAGCGAGCAATTGCGCTAGGCTGGACACCTACAGACGACTGGTCCGAAAAACTAGCGCAGACGCGCACGAATGCACAAACACTTTTAGATGATGCCCTTGCCTCCAAACTAAGGCAAGGACTCTCCGAGTCCTACAGCAGAAAACTAATTTGGATCGTAGGTCACTTAAGGCCCTATCTGAAAAACAGACCCCCTACCCCTTTGCTTTTGGCGTCCTTTATTAACGAAAGCCATTGGTCCGCTGCATCTCGTGCAATCATCCGTAGGCATTTAATGGCGTTCGAAAAGGAACTCGAGAAGTATGGATATGAGGGGAGCATTCGAACACTGACCTCCAAAACTCGGACAGTTGAGCGACTGCACAGGCCTTTTAAAAATGTCGAAGCTGTTCTTGAGGAAGTACTTCAATTTGACAAGAAGCTACATCTATGCTGTTTACTAGCATATGGATGCCTACTTAGACCGCACCGAGAGATACGGCTACTTACTTGGGGAGATATCTCTGAAGACCTCCGACAGATTTCTTTAGGAGGCAATCAGACTAAAGCCAAGCGCAATCGCATTGTTCCAATAGCAGGGTACATCCAACAGCACCTGATACTCTTCCGAGACCCTAATTATTGCTTCAACACAAATGTCTTTAGCGGGTGTGCTGCGCCCTACAATCGAGACTACTTCAAGACGCTATGGAGCAGGTACAAAAGGCAATCTAAGATTCTTGAGCAGGACCAGACACTATATTCATTCCGACACTCAGGTAGCGTCAATGTCTACGAGAAGACTGGATCGCTAGTTAAGCTTCAACAGGTGATGGGCCATAGTTCCCTGCAGGTATCGCTAACGTACCTGCGGGGCTTGGATGTTAAACAACTGGACATAGAGGATATGCCTAGCTTACTGATTCGCAACTGATAAGGTTCGAATTGAAGCAATTCACGGCGCTAGAACTTCCGGAGCTCTGAAAGTTCTAAAAAGCTGAAAACTGGGATTTCGATAGACTAGAGATTGACCCCTTGGCTTGAAGAATTGGTTTCGGAAGACAACTTTTAAACAGTTTATACCTATACTATTCCTGGGATATTTGTTCATTACATCGATGTGCTGAATCAATTAACAATCAAGGCGCCACCACCTACAATAATCAACAAACTACCAATGCGATCCAATGTTTTATAGGTATTAATCGCTTGTACCGTTGGGTTCTCTTCGACGATTACCCCACCGATCAACTTAATTGATTCACCTAACAAGATCATTCCTCCAGAAAACTTCAGTTTTGCCTTAAGACCGGACAGATCATCTTGTTTTACTACTACACCAACATTTGATTTAACCTCGGCCGTATTACCGCCATCTTGCATACTATACGGAACCTCCTTCAAATGTTTTGGCCAAGCATCACCCTTGTTAATTACCTTGACGGACAAATCTGAAAAGTATACCCTCAAAGTTGCTTGAACCGCTTTATATGTATCACCTCGAGAATTGAATATATCAACACCTTTCTGATTCAAATTAAAAAGATAAATTGAGTAACTGTCGGTTGCAAATTGACATATTGACTCCCCATCAACAGCTATAAGGTTGCCGGACTCTAATGTTACTTTTTGAGCAATAGCAATTTGGGATAATCCAGCAAAAAAAATCGCTAAGAAAAACTGAGTAATCTTCTGAACCTTGAACATTCTTGGTAATGTAATAACAATTATTGGCGGCAATAAGGCTAAGTTACTTAAATGTTCAGAAATACTTCAGCTCAGTTTGGATCGAAAGACTTCAATAATTCACCAATTCTGAACTAACTCTTTAGCAAAGCTGGACGAATTGCTAATTTCGTAAAATGACAAACCCGAACTATACACCCGCCGCCAAAGAGATTAGAAAGAAGCTCAGCAACTGGGACTTTAACAAACAGAAGGAGCACGCAAGCACTGGCGAAACAGCTTCAAGGGTTTCGTTAGTTGATCCATTTCTAGCCATACTCGGATACAAGGTTGAGAACGACGATGTTCGTCACGAATACACGGTTGAGGTCAACAGTAAGAAACTTAAAGTCGATACCGTAATTATCGATGGTAAGGCTCGTCTTCCAATCATCTTGATTGAATGCAAAAGGTCAAGTGTTGCCCTGAATGACAACCACCTTCGACAACTAAGAGAATACCTTGACTGGGTTCCCGAATCAAAGATGGGAATCTTGACAAACGGATTAGATTACCAATTCTACCTTAAGGGTCAGAGCACCCCATTTCTCACCTTCAACCTTGACACCGTTGACCAACTAACCCTAGAGCGATTGGGGGCATTCCATCGCAATAACTTCAATTTTAACGAGTTCAAGTCTATCGCTGAAGAATTCTACTTCGTGGAACAATTTGAGAATGGGCTAGCTGAAGAACTTAAGGCTCCATCTTCTGATGTACTGAAGTCCATATATAAGCGTATGGGCGGAAAGCGATTTGATGAAAAGGTTGAAACAAAGCTGAATGAGCTATTCAATTCGTTCAGCCTTCAAGGGGCAGTTGACAAGCTACGCGAGAGCGAATCGCGAAACTCCAAACTTGGGATTGTCACAACACAGGAAGAGCTTACTGCGTTCAGCGTAATCCGGACAATTCTTGCAACAAGCGGCAAAGTCAAGCCCGCGATGCTTGACCGAATTGCATACCGAGACTTCAAGGGTCACTTCTCAATCATTGTAGATGACAGCCAAACCAAGGCCGTCTGCATACTTGACTTTAGTGGAAAAAAGGTTCTTCGAATTGATGCCTTCAAAGCTGAGCTGGAAGAGCCGATTGAGGTATCTCTGTCAAAGTATAAAAAGGAGATCATCGACTCTGCATTGAGGTACTTAGCCTAAAAACTATGGGGACTCTAGCTAACCCTAATATCCATTTAATCTTGCCTGCCCTGTCCGGGGCTCAAGACCGAACGGACGACTAACTGAGAAGGCAGGAAAGGCAAGCTGTCCACGTCTTCAACGAATTGGGACCCATTTTATGACGTATCCAATCTAAGAATTACTCAGCTTATTCGTGCTGCAAGCCCACGCAATGTTTCAACTACTCATTGTGCAATTAAATTTGATTAAACAATAGCGAGATGAATTAGGACACTCGATATCTTAACTAGTACATTTGGACAATGAAGTTACCTTACAAAACTATTTTTAAACCATCAAAGATCATTTTGTATTGGATGGCTTTTATCTTTTTGATGATTTTCTCGGGGAGCCGATACCTCGGATCGGAACTTAGATTATTCAACGCAATTCTTTTTGCTGGTTTAGTTTACGTTTTAGCAATACTAAATAACTTTTTTAAGTGGGCGCAAGTAAATTATCCAGTTGGTGATAAGGATACACATCCAACTGATAAAGAGGATCGCTTTCAGAATTAACGAATTAAAGCGAACGAGCTGAAGGCAAGAACATATTAGAGCTTCTATTTTAACCGCTTTTGAGTAATGATGGACCAATTATGTGTTAACTAGCACTCGTCAGTTGAGGACTGCACGTAACTAATACTTTCTGATGGCTTGAGGATCCAAATAGGTCTACTTTTCTAAGTACAAGAAGTACTTCATTGGTTCGCAATCATATATCTCAGATAACAACTCAAACCCCATTTCGATGAAGAAGCATTTTTATTTTTTAATTTTCCTTTTCCTATTAACGTCTACTCCAAACTATTTAAAAGGACAAGAGGTGATGACGATAAATGATATTTACCAAATTCCAAGCGAAAATATTCTCTCTCAATTTGTCGTTGAATTTCCAAACATCAACGCTGCTTCAATTAAGTATTCAGTTGAAAAATGGTCACATACCTTCTTTGTTAACCCTAAGGAAGTGACGTTAGTAAACTCCCCTGAATCAATGATTTTTCTCCCAATTCTTAGTGGGCATTTTAAAGCAGGGATGGGCCTCATACTTGAAGTTAAAGTGACTTGCAAAACTGTATTTGAGTTTAGGGATGGAAGGATGCGAGTCACCATAACAGAGCAACCCTCACTTTACACCTCAAGCTCGGGAGTTACAAGTGGTATGCTCAAGGATAATTTTGATAAAATTCAAGAGTTTAAGCCAAAGGGGATATTCGCTCCGACATACAATCAACTAATCGAGGGAAAAACAATAGTAGGCAATTACATAGCCCAAATAAAAGGCATAGCGATATCTGAAGAATCTAAAAGTGACAACTGGTGATTAGGATCTAGTACTTTTAGTAAATAAACCTCTCCGAAAGCAACTGAAAAAAAGTTGCCGAATTCGCCGTTATTTTCATTTATCTAGTGCCCTATTCCGCCGATAGAACAGCAAAACTTAGGTTCTGGTGAATTGTCTATTTACTAAGGCCAAATCTCTCAGCTTCCAGAAGCTGGTATAGCTTAAAAAGAACTATGGTCCTCACTAGCTGAGTTTTGGAAATCTAATCTTGATCATTCCTCTATTCCCAGTTTTTTCATTAATCGAGCTATGTAAAATCCTAAGGGGAAAAACCAGTACATATAGATGAGAAAGCTCTCAAATGCTTCGCCTCTCACTAGAAGCTTCTTTTCTTCTAGGACATCTATCATTTCATTAGTCATTTGACCTAACAAAAACGTTAGACCAACAGTTGAAGATAAAACAACAGTTAAAAACCTTCGATTGAAGGTATTCACCTCTTTAGAAATCCGTTTTTGACTTTCTTCGTAACTCTTGTAAATATCATCAAGGGTGGCACCAGAAATAGGTGGTGTCAACTCTATATTGGTAGCCTGAAGATCAGGCCTTTCTTCAGTATTACCATCAAATTCTTTCTCAGAATCTAAGTCCTTTATCTGATCATTAGCTATATCATTACTGTGCTTTGGTCGAGCCCCAACTTTCTGCACAAAGCTTTGACCAATTCGATCACGATTGTATCCAAGCTTCTTAAAACCATCTAAAAACTCTTGCCCCTTTTGAAGAGCGCTCTGGTCCTCCTCTTCCTTAGTCATACTACCAATTTATAATGAAACTACTCTGCTTGTACAATTACGAACCGTTTGAATCCGAAGCCTCGAGCACTCATTACCTCGAAGCCGTCGATCTTTCGGTAGACCCATAGGAGGCCGTTCTTCTCGATTTCTGTTCCGGTCTTCTTGTACTTCATTGCGAACTTCTTGAAGTCGTTGAACTCAGAGTCGGTGATGACGTAGTACTCGAAGGTTTCTCCGTCTTCGGTGACGTCGGTCTTCACTTGGTACTTGAAGCCTTCAAGGAACTTGGGAGGCTCTTGAGCGAAGAGAGATAGGCTGGCTACCAGCAGGGGCGGAAGGATCAAAATCCTCATATGGTTTTCAGTTGATTGGTTTTCATTCCAACGTGAACATTACTAGCATATTGTGCGCCCGGTGGTTGCTTTAAATGGAACGCTTCTTTCCTAGGCTTTTCAGCTTAGAAAAAAACAAGGGGGCCAAAGCCCCCAATGTTTCAACTGCCCGGTTGTCCGGTCTTAATCTACCGGGCGGGCACTAGGATTAAGGATCTCGTGTATCCTTGACTTGCCGACGCCATACTTCCCAGCCAATTGACGCTGAGAGTACTTCCCAGTAGCATAGTCCTCCCTGATCTGTGAATCTCGAGCAGCGAAATCAACTCTTTCACTCAACAGCTCTGACTCGGATGACAACCCAACAAAGCTGAAGGTAACGAAGGTCTCCTTCTCAACACGACCAAGAATCACGTTGTCTGAACCAAAATGCTGTCGGTCATTACGCTGCTTTAGCTGCTTTATGTAGACATTGGAACTACTTGCTCGGTTCAATGCGAAGCAGCTATCCAAGAAGTTCGACAACTGTGCTGATCCAGCTAGGTGGAGTAGCTCAATTGGACTACCCGAAATAAGCTTTGGCGTATGTCCAATTAGCATAATTGAAATGCCCAGCTCGCCCTTCATCTTCTTGAAGTCCTGCACTAGCATCGCCGCATCCAAAGCTTGGGTGTTATCGGGGTTCACGTTAGACAGGTTGTCGACAATCAGCACCTCTGCCCCGAACTCTTTTACCATAGCTTTCATATCTCGGACAACCGCATTTCTGAAGTCCTTAACGTCAATAAAATCGTAATCAGGAGTAGCTCTGACGAGGTTCTGGCTGAACTCTCGACCTCGGTATCGAATGGCAAACTGTGCCTCACTCAACTCGAAATCTACATACAATACCCGCTTTGGACTGGACGTCTGCAAAAGCCCATCAAATAATCCGGTGCCATTAGCAATTGCATCGGCCAAGTCAACAGCCAGCACAGACTTACCAGTATTGGTAGGACCAAAGAGAACAGTCAGCTCTCCCTCCTGCCACAGAGCACCAAGTAAGGGCTTGGGCAATTTGTCCTCCGGAAGCTGAACCGTCAAATTTGGGCTTGTTAGATTGAATATGTTCCTAAGTAGCTTCGTTTCAGTCTGCGTCCATTGGCCACCGTTTAACGCACGGCCGAACGAAGACCAATTGCCCCCATAGTCTAGATAACAGCTAAGAGCTGAGGGTGTAAGTGTTTCACCAGCTGGGAGACTGGTAGATGTCGACCATATGTATGCTCGATTAGTCTCTTTGAACACCTTCCCTGAGCTAGAGGAGGTAGGGTTGCCATCCCGAAGTACTTCAAACCAACGCTCCGTTTCACCAACAACGGTCCAACCGTGCATCAGGAGGATATCCAAACAGCTCGTGCTATTATTGTATTCGCCGTAGTTGCCCCCCGTAACTGTTGGTTTGGCTCTGTCAAATGAAAGGGCAACGGACCAAAGGAGCTGCTCTTCTTCCGCAGATAACACAGGTAGTGTCTCAAGTTTAGCAAACTTTTCTGGCTCATAAATGATTACGCAAGCACCAATGCCCCTACACTCAATGATGCACTTACCTGCCTCATTAAAAACGAACGACTTAGACCCTTTGGGGCTGTCCGCCCGGTAAATAAGGTGGACACCACCGGACAGGGTTGTCTGCCCTATAATCTTACCCCAAGGCAACTCAGCTGCAGAACAAGCCTCTTTGAATTGACTTAGGAACAATTGAGGATCGTCGGCATTCTTGATGTCAACATCTATTGCCTGCAATCCTTGGTCACCCATCCTCAGAGCGTACTTGGTTGCCTTCGTCCTCAGAATTTCCTCCTCGGAAAAACTTAAGGTTGTCCATCCACTGTGAACTGGTCGTTTTGTATCACCCGCGACCGCGAGCGGCTGGTAACCCCATCTGATGAGGTCTCCAACGAATTGTTTGTTTTTTGTCATTATGCCGCAAATTGAAAGCGGAACCATTGAGCAGACAAACAAAACCCCCGTGTAACGTGGTTATATCGAGCATAATAGCATTACATCAAGTGTAACAACATTACACTTGCCTTCTTACTTTCAGAAGCCATCTTTCTAGGAAATTAGTCACAACAGACCCCCTCCTGCTGACTTCCAACCCATCCAATTTTGCAAACAATTCCTGTTCTTGTTCAGGACTCAATGTCCAATCTAAGTCTATAGATCCACCTCCGTGAGTCTTGGACACAATATTTTGAAATACCTGAGGATTCTTTTTATCACAAATGAGCGCAAGGAATGTCATCCCCAACCTTATTGTCACTCCATTCTTGATCATCCCGTCCCACATACCTGAAGCCTTGCATAAAAATAAGATCTCTTTATCTGTGAATTCAAGTGCTGCTATTCGCATTTCTCTCAAATCTCTCTCCGCCATTTCAACTTCAAAATCATCAAGTGTATTGTGTTCGGCGTGCCATTCGTGATCCAAAAGGGTTCCATAACGTTCATAAAGCGTTTCCTCATAAACCCATTTTAGCTTCTCTTCAAGATTCAACAAATCAAACTCTGCTAATCTCTTGTCGATTTTATCCTGCGTCTTTCCCATATTTAAATTCGAATTGTCCTAACACTCCAAAATGTTAAATAAATCAAGTATCTCAGGCCAAATACTAATCCAATAATCAAAAGCACTGCACATCTCATCATATTGGAAATTTCTTGCCCTGAATACAAGTGCATTCCTTTAATTTCTGAATTTTTATTACGTAATATAGAATTTATCGATCGAACATTTTGAACTTCTAAGTTTGTCCAATATAAATCATTAGCAAAACTGTAAAATTCTTCAGGTGAACTAAATCCACTAGATTTACAATATTGAACAAATACCTCAGGAAGGCCGGTGGATTTCCAATCTGAAGGTGCATTATTCACTTTTACAAATTTAAACAAAGCGGGCCAAAACCCGTAGTATTCACTGTTGTGGTCAGACTGATAAACATATTCCCGAGTCTCCTCACTGTAGGACAACAAGTACATTCTGTAACCAGAGAAGAAATCGATTCTCTTTGACTTTTTATTAGTGAAACTTTTATAAACCTCTTCTGCCTTCAATTGCTTAATATCGAGCGTTAAATCGGTGATTTTCCGTTGAGTGTTCCAATTGTATATTGAATAATATCCATAAATAAGCCCCACCAATACTGCTGAAAACAACAACAATAAGAACTCGCGAGCTATTATTTTTTTAACTTCCATATTAATTTGATCAAATTAGTTTAAATTTTAAATTAAATAGTTTTCAAGTTTCAACCTTCGCTTTCTACAAAACAAACTACAACAGGCTCAGCTGACCTAATTTGTGCTTTAATGAGTATTTACTTAGTACTTTCCTAATACTCTACTTTCATTTCAATTTTCACGTATGACTTTTAAGCACCACTTCAAAACATAAAACGAATATCTTATTACGAAGACCAATACTGTGTAGATCAGAGTTGCACCTGTAATAACATCACGCATTTCGGAGTCTCCCAGAATACCAATTGCATAAATTTCATCTTTCTGTTTAATTAAAAAATCGATTTTTGGGCCTAGCAACTGATTCTGTTTTTCTTCTTCTTCCGTAAATTTAGTATTCCTAATAAAATCATCAAATTCAGAAGCGCTATAAATACCAAATTCATAAATGGCTTCACGTGTCGAACTTGGGAACCGATTATCCCAGTAATATAGTGTTGAGTCTTCTTCTGAACGGCGATCTAACCTAGCCCAAATCTCGTCAATACGATTTATGTTTTCAGGATTAACCGTTAAGATAAATTGCTTTCGCTTCATAAGTTTTTCCATAATAGATTTATTGACTTCGGAGTCAAGAATTATACTCATTTGATCCCTATTGTTCTTAAGCCTCTGATTTTGCACCAAATTAAACCCAAGACAGCAGACCCAAAAGAACAAGAAAAAACCAACTATCGAGAATCCGAAAAGAATTTCTCTCGCTATTATTTTTTTTACCTTCAAATTTTCTAAGATCATATGGCGAAACAAAATAACTAATTAATCAATTTTTCTAATCTCAATATTCTATCTGCTCCAATAGTGTTGACCTTATAATAAATCAATTTGTCTTTGGAATTATTATCTTTAATTACTAAAGCTATCTCACTGGCGCAAGAGAATCCCCCAACTAAATCTGGATGAACAGACAACAATAAACCCAAGTCAGAGACTAATAGTATCGAACGATGTTTGTACCACTGATTTGTTCGACCAACATACTTAACAATCTTACTGTCACAAGACAGATACAACTCATAAGGGTAGGTTACACCTGAGTCCAAAACAGTTAATAGTTTTTCTGACGACGCAACCAACAAGCCATCACGAATGATGAATCCGTCATCATCACTGTTTGTTACAATATAGCTTTGGGGGCCTGCTTCCGTAAACTGAAGCTCCTCCCAGTCAGATTGTGAGCAGGCTGTTACAAATCCGCCGATGACCAAACAAAGTAACTTATAAGATTTGTACTTCATATGTTTTTCCATTTTCCCCATCTACTGAGGCATTTCCATAAGAATCAAGAGCTGTCGGCCAAATATGATCCTCATCAAGATAACCATCATTTGGAAAATAAATTACAGTCACCTCATTGTCAACTACTTCTACATTTAAAGTATAAGTTGCAGAGTAACCTGTTTCAGGATTGTAGTAGTCAACACTAGCTAGGTAAGTACCATCTTCGTAACCATCATCTTGCTCCTCCTCTATGTCTACTTCTTCATCATAGAAGTACTCATCAGAGGTCGCTTCATACTCCTGATCATTGGCTTGGCCACAAGACGTCCAAAAAGTGGAAAGGCAAGTAATTATTGCCAAAGAACAGATACGGCGTGTCATTTATGCTGGTAACAGAATCTATCCCCCGAGTTAGAGACACAGTGTTTGCATCGTTTACCCGTAGACTTTGCTGTGGCCTGACACTGACCGTGTTGGCATTCTAGGGCAACATCTGTGATTTCCACTGATTGGATAGATTGATGCGCTGAAGAGAGGGCTACCAATCCAAAAAACAGCAATAAGGGGAGTGCCTTTTTCATATTTTAAGTTCTTTGAAAAGTATATCGAATTGTACCTACTTGTAGTTCTAGCGCATTGGGGTCAGGCTGCCATTTGGTCATTAATGCTGCCTCTTCTGCTCTACGAATCAAACAGTCATCAATGGCCGTCGTTCCTTTTTGGCCGTGACCTTCCACTTTTTGAACAACTCCATCTCGATCAACAAAAACTTTGACTATGACTATTCCTTCTCCCTTGCAGTTATACTTTGGCTTTGGCCTAAAGACAGCAGAACGATTTCCCAAGCCGTAAGTACCTAAATCATATGCGTTTGGCTTATTAACTGGATCAATAGGGAGGGACGTACTTTCCGAACTCTTCAATTCATTTTGAGTAAGCACATTCAGACGATTCAACAACTCCTTGGACGGACCTACCGATTGTTCCTTTAAAGAAGTTAACTGATACCTAATTCTATTATCGCACAACTTCTCTACAAGAGACATTACTTTTTCCAGATCTCCACTCTCACCAGCAACAAAACCCTTAGATGCAGAGTTTAGCTCCCCCAATACTTCTCTTAACTGTTCCAACTTAATTTCCATTTCTAGCGAGTCCCTCTGTCGTATCATCTGATCGACATTTGAGGTATTTTGTGCGCTAATGGCATTTTGTAAGAAGATTATTGGAAGAAGAATAAATAAAGTCTTGGTGGGATAAACCGTGTTGAGCATAATTCGTCTTTAATAACAACAGCCACACTGAGTAAGTCCCATCGACTGAGCCGAACTTAATGAAACGGGTGAAACAACAGTACTACAGCCATTCAAGCAGCTGCAAATTGATTTCTTATGATACTTGGTGGAGCTCGGCCCGGTACAGATGTAAACGGTGGCTCCACTCACAGTAGATGGTTCACAGCTATTAACAATACTTGCGAGCGAACCTAGCAGCAGAGCTGAATACAACAATCTCTTCATTTAAATACTTATTTATCAGCAGCTTAATATAAAATATATAGAAATCACAGTTCAGAAATCTGCTTTTTAATTGCAATTGCACGCTTATTCCAATCCTTTTGTGCGCGATTCTGTTTCATTGCTCTCCAGAATCCGTTTATTGAGGCATATACATTGAAAAGATTGTAAAAGAAGAGATAAAAGCCAATAGCCAACTTTGGGTAATTGTAGTAAAGCCCAAAGCTAACAAATGCCGCGAGCAACGTAATGGAAACGATCTTTTGAACTGTCTTGCCAAATATTAAAACATCTAATCCAACGAAAGACAAAATGAAACCGAGCATCATTACGTACCACGGCCGAGGCGCCGGCAACTGACTGATGACCAAACTTTCATCTACCTGGCTCTTGAACTCGACTAAGTCTTGGATCTTTTCAGACACCTTTTCCGCCCTCTTGTCTTCGTGATCCTCTAATGCTTGTTTGGCTCTTTTCAGAACTTGTACAGCCCTGATCCACTCGTTGACGAGGTACTCCAATTCCAAAATGTCAATTGTACCATCCATTTTTGCCTCCTCAACCAGAGTGAAATACTCTGAATGAATATTCAAGGCTTGATTGAACGTTGACGTGGCGCCTTTAATCGAAAATTTAGTCACAGCCTCGTCAAATGCATTTCGGTAAACCCTTCCCCGCATTCGAGAAAGCGAATCCCCTACGACCCGAACTGGTGTTGAATGGCTATTCCCCATTAAGCTGTTGGAGATGGCTTTGCCATAGTTTCTGCCAATCTCTCGCACTATGGCGCTAGTGAAGGTATTTGCTAAGCTCATTTCTTGTTTTGTTTAATAAAATCAATGTAAGCTGCACTTACAAGTCCTGCGGGGATTGCGACAAGACCAATTCCAACAAAGGCGAGTGTCGCCGCTAATAGCTTCCCAATTGGGGTGATTGGATAGATATCCCCGTATCCAACCGTTGTAAGTGTTGAGACCGCCCACCAGATAGATTGAGACATATTTGTGAATACAGAAGGTTGTGCATCGTGTTCAGCGTAAAACATTAATATACCCGACAAAAGGATGACTATTGCACTGGTAAAGAATGTGATGGTAAGCTCATAACGAACAGCTTTAAATACTGCGACTAAATTCTCTATAGCCTTACTGTGCCTGCCCAATTTTAGGACGTTCACAAATCTTAGTAATCTAACTAACCTGAGGACCCGGGTATCGACAGCGACAAATAGAGGAAGGAAAAACGGCGCGATAGCAAGAAGGTCAATCAAGCCGAAAAAGCTAAACGCATAAGCTGGCAAAGAATTCTGCCTTTTAGCCAGGATCAACCTTGTGATATACTCCAACGAAAACAGCACGTAAGCGACTAAGTTAAAGGCCTCGAGCACCCTTGACTGAAACTCATTGAGAGTATGACTTTCCACTATAATTGCAGCAACGCAGGCAATAATCAGAGCATATGCCGCCTTATCAAGTTTTTCTTCAAGTGACTTTAAATCAAACATCGATTAAAGATATGAGTGCGCAAAAGTTTGAAATGCGTATAGACAGATGAGCAAAAGTTGGATTTAGAGCAAAAAATTAACGATTTGAGGCTATAAATGCTAGATATAGGCAAAAAAGGGCTTACGACGAGCTCATCAATTTAACTTTAGACTATATGAAAAAGCACATTTCAATTGGTCTACTTGCCATCCAGTTCATTTTTTCGACACAAGTTTCTACTGCACAGAATAAAGTACCTAACAACAACTCTGCAAATGCTGCTGGTGCAGTAGTAACAACAGGTATAGTCGCTGGTATAGCAGGACTTATCACCGCAGGTATTGTCTACGACCGCTGGATTGAAAGCCTAGAGCTTGACGCAACCGAACTATACCTCCGAAGCGGTCAGGCAGCCAAAGCCTTTGAGCTACAATTAATGCCAAATCAATTGAGCTCATTCAAGGATTTATCCAACACTACCATCCTAGCCTTCGCAATTACCGAGTCAAACATTCACCCAACAGTTGGCACACTTGAAGGACAACGGAACAAAGTCCTGTTAATGTATGTCCACGACGGATGGGTAACGGAGTACGGAGTGAATCTTGCATATGTTGATAGTGAAATCCTTACATACGACAAGTGGCGCAAACTTTACTTGGCCTACCTGAACTTAATCTTGACCAAGCCTATCCAAAATCCAGACAGCATTCCTTTATACAAGCAAGCTAAACTCAAGGAATACACTGATTTTGAAGGCGATAAGGTAGTGTTGTATGATGGAACATACTCTACTTACTACACAAAATTCAATGGGACGATCGATCTGCGCGGGCCTTTTGAGCACACTGACAAGGCGCTTATGAAGCCTTTTGGAACCTTTGAAGATGAGTGGCTTTTGATATCTCCGAAAGTCAAGCTATCAAATGACGAGTATATAACGGCCGACTACGACGATGAACAGATGCTCATATACAACGAGGGAAAGCTTGGTATCTACTACAAGAAATTCAATCGACTAGTGCAAATGAGCACTACTAGTATTGAAGACATAAATGACTTTTTGAAGCCAAGAAACTAGCATAATCCGGCGCAGCAGTTGTGAAGGGGGAATTAAAAACCCCCTCACAATTGCTTGCTTGGGGGCTAAAACAGAACAAAAAAGCATCTGGAGCAAATCTAAACGACTGATTCGACATAGTCGTTTTAAACGGAAAATGTTTAGAACTTCTTCAGGTGGTGCATAGGAAGTAATCCCGTGCTTTGATCTGACTATGCGAGTCTGGAGTGCAGTAGGTAACTGTTCCTTGTACGTGTCAAACCCAGTCTCAATAAGATGTCCGGCGTGTCTCAAGGCGAGTCTAGAACGTGTCGCAATGTGTAAAAGGATTGCTATCTTCGAGTCAAGTTCAACAGACTCATCTTTGGATTAAGTTCTCTAACTAGCTGTATATCAAAAAAAAAACCGAACACAGTACGCGTTCGGTTTTTTTGCTGGGGTGAATGACGGGGTTCGAACCCGCGACCTCCGGAACCACAATCCGGCGCTCTAACCAGCTGAGCTACAATCACCGTGTTTAGGGCGGCAAATATAGGAACTGCCGGTGGTTCAGCAAGCAGATTTACGCCGAACTTTACGCCAATGAACCTAATCCACGTCGTGCGCATGTGGCCCGATTCGGGCGACCCCCAGCTGGGCAGCTTTGTGCGGAGCCACGTCGCCGCCTTGCGCGACGCCGGGGCGCGGCAGCGCGTGGTGGTTTGGTCGGGAAGGACCCACGCGCCCCTCTCGCTTGACGGAGTCGAGATAATTGCCGGCCCCCCGGTTGCGCCCGGCCCAGCAGGGTGGAACGCCAAGGCGCGCAGCGTCCTTTCGCTCGGCCGGCCCGACGTGCTGCACGTGCACGGTTCCGGTGGCGACACCGCCTACCTCTTCGTGCGGAGCATTATGCAATGGGGTCAGCGCACCCCGCGCGCGGTCTCGGAACACCAGTACTTTGGCGACGGGGCCCTTCCGGGCGGAACCCTTTGGACGCACCGCCTCGCCAACCTTCGCACCGCCGTGTCGCCCTTTTTGGCCGAGCGGTTTGCGTCCGTCGGCCGAGTGGACGTGGTGCCGAATTGCTGGGATGCTCCCCTCGCCCACCAACGGCGCCAAGCCCACGGCGGCGGACGCCGCGTGCTCCACGTCGGCGATTGGATCGACGCTACCAAAGGGATTAGCCCGCTCCTCGAAGCGTGGCAAACCCATTCCGCGCGGCACCCCTCGGACCACCTCACCCTGGTGGGCGACGGAGCGGACCGCCCGCTGCTCGAGCCCCTGGTCCGCGCCACCCCCAACTGCAGCTGGCTCGGACGCATGGCTCCAGGCGACCTCGAGACTGAAATGGGACGCCACGACGTGCTTGTGGTGAATTCCCCGCGCGAAACGTTTTCGATGGTGGTGGGGCAAGCGCGCGAACGCGGCCTGCACGTGCTCAGCACTCGCTGCGGCGGACCCGAATCCGTATACGGCGGCCTCAACGGCATCTCCTACCGCCACGGGGCCTACAACGACGTGGCGGACCTTGCCCAGGCGCTCCACGACCTACCCCTTCCGTCGGAACCCATAGAGCCGGCGGAACTCCGCGCCTTTAGGCCCGAATCCGTTTCTGCCTTGTTTACCGAGCGGTACCGAAGCGTAGGCGTTCGAATCTAAAGCGAGCTGCCAGTTACTAGCTGCTAGCTGCCCGTTAGCCCTTTACCGCAACGCAAACAGCGAGTCCACGCCGATTCGGCGGGCCGCCAAAAAACCTTCTGCGTGCTCCACGCCCATCACCCGGCCCCATTCGGCGGTGCGGGCGGTCAGGGAATCCCAAAACCACTTCGACGAAATCACGGTTTCGGGTCCGTCGGCGTTGGCTTGGTAAAACTGCGAGGCGTGGGCGGCCAACGACGCCATTTTGGCCTCGACGTAGCCTGAAATGTCGACGGTAAAATCCGCCTGAAGATCATAAAACTGAATGTAGTGGTAGACGTGCTCGGGGCGGAACGGCGCCTGCGGCTGGCCGTCGTCGCCCAACGACTCCCACTTGTGCAGGCCGGCCCTGAAGCAGGCCTCGACCACCATGGCGGAAGCCACTCCGTGGTCGGGGTGCCGGTCCTTGGGCGCGTTGCAGAGCACCACGCGCGGCCGGTGGGTGCGCACGAGCTCAATGACGCGCTGCTGGCTTTCGAAATCGTTCACGAGTCGACCGTCGGGAAGGTCGAGGTTCACGCGGAACGTCGCCCCCAGAATCTGGGCGGCCTTCACCGCTTCGGCGTCGCGCTCGAGCACGGTTCCGCGGCTGCCCATCTCGCCGCGCGTCAAATCGACCAAGCCCACCGTATGGCCGAGGGCCACGTGCTTGGCGAGGGTTCCGCCGCAGCCCAACTCAATGTCGTCGGGGTGGGCGCCAAAAGCGAGAATATCTACCTGCATGCTCGGTTACTTTCCGAGCGCGAAGTTCCGAATTTCTGAATTAGTGGGCGACACCGTCGACAGGTGGCTGCTCACCCACTGACCTTTTTCGTTCACGAGGAACTTGTGAAAATTCCAGCGCACGGTGGCGTCCTTCGCGCCGTTCTTGGTCTTGCTGGTCAGCCATTGGTAGACGGGGTGCGGGTTGTCGCCCTTGATCGCGACTTTCTCCATCATCAAAAAGGTGACGCCGTAGTTCTTTTGGCAAAAGGCGCCAATTTCGGTTGCGGACCCTTTTTCTTGGCCCCCAAAGTCGTTGCACGGAAAGCCGAGGATGACAAAGTTTCCGCTCTTGGCCTCATCCCACAAAGCCTGAAGCTCCTTGTACTGGGGCGTGAATCCGCATTCCGAAGCCGTGTTGACGATCAGCACCCGCTTGCCCTTGAGCTGCGCAAAGTCGTAGGGTTCGCCGTCCAGCGTGCGCGCTTGGAGGCTGTAAAAATCAATCGGGGCGTCGACGGGTTGCGCCATCGAGCGGCTGCAGCCAAGCAGCGTGGTGAGTAGGGACATGGCCAGTAGGTTCTTCATCATGATAGGTGTATAACCGCAAAACGAAGTTAGGGTTCACTGCGCGGACTACCTTTGGCGCATGAAGCGTTGGTGGATGCTTGGGAAATGGGCGGTGAACGCCGACGTGCGCCGCGGCGCGGACTACCTGCAGTTCCTGCTTTTTACCGCGGTCGCGACCTACCTCGTCTACCAAATGGTACCGGCTCCCAGCCCCAGCGTGTGGCTCGCGCTCCTTTGGGTGGTGGTGCTGTTCAGCGCGATGCAGGCCGCGTTTCGCGCCTTCCACGAGCCCGACGCGCTGTGGTCCTACCTCAATCAGTTGGTGCGCCCTGAAGAACTTTTTTGGGTAAAAAGCGCCCAGATCGCCGTGCACACCGTCGTGACGGCGGAAGCGGCCCTGCTGCTTTTTGGGTTGTTTTTTGGATTGCCCGAATCGGCCCAGTCGCTCGAAGCAGCGGCCAAAGTCACCACCGCCTTGCTGCTGGGTGCGCTGGCCCTGGCGGCGACCATGAGCTTTACCTCGGCCCTCGCGAGCCGAGCGGGCGCCAACCCGACGCTGATGGCGACCTTGAGCCTTCCGCTGCTCATGCCCACCGTCCTCGTGGTGCGCCGGGCAAGTTCGCTGGCAGCGGCCAACCAAGAGTGGTCGGAACTGGCGATGCCCTTATTTGGCGAACTGGTCGTCTGGGCGCTTCCGCTCGCCTTAGGTAGCGTGCTTATGCCCTACCTTTGGAAGCAGTGAAAAACGGCTTTTCTATCGCTTGGAAAACCGCGGCCGCAGCGCTGGTTAGCTACAGCCTGGTCGCGGGTTTTATGGCCCCGGTTCCGCGGCTTTTTATCCTTAACGAAACCATTCGCAACCTCTACTTTCACGTGCCCATGTGGTTCACGATGATTGCACTGATGGGGGTGTCGCTGGGGCACAGCATCGCGGGACTTCGCAAGCCCGGAACGGCCGCCCTAGAGTCTGACCGCAAGGCCCGCCTCGCCGCAGAAGTAGCCCTGGTTTTTGCCGCACTCGGACTCGTCACCGGCATGATTTGGGCCCGGTTCACGTGGGGCGCCTACTGGACCAACGACCCCAAACTCAACGGAACCGCGGTGGCCGTCCTGATCTACCTCGCCTATTTTGTGCTGCGCAGCAGCGTGGAAGATCCCGAAAAACGGGCCCGCCTGGCCGGAACCTACAACCTATTTGCGTTCGTCCTGATGCTCGTGTTCATTGGCATTTTGCCCCGCATGACGGACTCCCTTCACCCGGGCAATGGGGGCAACCCGGCCTTTGGTTCTTACGACCTCGACAACGGCATGCGCGCGGTGTTTTACCCCGCCGTGCTCGGATGGATCGGAATCGGTTTGTGGATGCTTGAACTCCGCGACCGTTTGGCGCGTTTAACTCAATGAGATGCATATGATTCGTTTTTTACAGCAAGCTCCCCCCGTAGAAATGGCCGACGCCCTGCGCGCCAACGGTAAAATCGGGGTAGTCGTCGCGGTAGTGGCCGTCATTTTTGCTGGCCTCGTCGCCTACCTCACGTGGCTCGACCTTCGGCTGCGCAAAGCCGAGAAATCCGCGCGGTAAATGAAGCGAGGACACCTCATCGCCCTCGTCGTCATCGCGCTGCTCGTGGGCGCCCTTATGGTGACGATTCAAGACGCCAGCACCTACGCCACCTTTGAGCTCGCCCAGCGAAAGGCGCCCGAGCAGGTAACGGTCGTCGGACAGATCGACCTGGAGCAGCCGATCACGTTCAATGCCCAAACTTCGATGCTGCGCTTTACCGCGGTCGACAAGGACGGAGCGCGCTGCGTGGTGTACTTCAACCAGCCCAAACCGACTGATTTTGAGCGCGCTGAAGAAGTCACATTGACCGGAATGAGCTCAGGCGACACCGCCTTTTTTGCCCAAGATATTTTAATGAAGTGCCCGTCGAAGTACGCCGACGAAGCCAAGCTGAGCGCGCCCTAATGGACTACATCGGAGAACACACGTTTTGGGCCCTTGCCGGGCGATTTTTTACCTACCTCGCGTTCACGGGAGCCCTCGGAACGGCGCTGTTTTATGGCGTCAACTGGCTGCGGCCCGGGGCCTGCAGCGGGCCCGACGAGCTCGGACGCACCAAAACTCCCGACCCCGCCTACCTCAACGCCGGCCGAGGGGCATTTGCCCTGCACAGCCTGGGGGTTCTCGGCATCCTTGGCGTGCTTCTGACCGCGATCCTGAGCCATTGGTTCGAATTTGACTACGTCTGGCGCCACTCGTCGCGCGACCTTCCGATTCAGTACGTCTTTAGCGCCCTGTGGGAAGGCCAAGAAGGCAGCTTCTTGATTTGGATGGTCTGGCACGTGCTGCTCGGATGGATTTTGGTGCGGAGCGCCCGCAGTTGGGAGCACGGAACCATGGCCGTCGTCGGGCTGGTGCAGCTGCTGCTCACCAGCATGCTCCTCGGCGTGTACGTGTTCGGTACCAAAATTGGCTCCAGCCCGTTCACCCTGATCCGCGAACTGCCTGAAAACTTGGGACTCCCGTGGACCACCATCAAAGACTACTTGATCCGCATCCCGGCATTCCGCGACGGACAGGGCCTGAATCCCTTGCTCCAGAACTACTGGATGGTCATCCACCCCCCCACCTTGTTTTTGGGCTTCGCCGCCACCCTGATCCCGTTTGCCTACGCGGTCGCCGGCTGGGTCGAACGCCGCCCGCTGGAATGGGTCACCCCTGCCCTGCCCTGGGTGTTCTTTGGCGTGGGCGTGCTGGGCACCGGCATTTTGATGGGCGGCGCTTGGGCCTACGAAGCATTGAGTTTTGGCGGATTTTGGGCCTGGGACCCCGTTGAAAACGCCTCGCTCGTCCCCTGGATTACGCTCGTGGCGGCCGGCCACGTGATGTTCATCGTGAAGAAGAAAAAGACCTCGGGCGGACTGACGGCCATTCTGACGTTTTTGACCTTCATCTTGGTGCTGTACTCGACCTTTTTGACGCGGAGCGGGGTGCTCGGAGACAGTTCCGTTCACTCGTTTGTGGACCTGGGGCTCAACGGCCAGCTCATGCTCCTCCTCGGTTTTTTTGCGGCCGGAAGCCTGCTTCTCCTGCTACTTCGGTGGAACGCCCTGCCGAAAAACGCCGCCGACGAGGCTTTTTCGTCGCGCGAGTTTTGGCTGGTGATCGGCAGCCTTGTGCTCTTGCTCAGCGCCGTGCAAATCAGCTTCAGCACCAGCATACCCGTTCTCAACAAACTCATCGGTCCCGAAGGTTTGCTCCCGATTTTGGGCGAGGCCATGGCGCCCCCGGCCGACGTGTTCCGCCACTACCACTCCATTCAGATCCCGGTAGCCATTGTGGTTTCGCTGTTCATGGCGGCCGTTCCGTTTTTGCGTTGGGACGCAACCCCCAACGAGATGCTGCGCCGCGTGCTGCCCTCGCTTGCCGTTTCGCTGGTGCTCAGTGCGCTGGCGGCCTGGGGGCTGAAGTTCGACCAGCCGATGTACACGGTGTTGCTGTTTACCGGCATGTTTGCGGCGGTGGCAAACTTGGACTACTGGCTCCGCTACCTGCGCGGAACCTGGCGTGCCGGCGGCCTCGCCCTGACCCACCTCGGCTTTGCCCTCATCTTGCTCGGAGCCCTAATCAGCAACGGCAAAAAGCAGGCAATCAGCCAAAACCCGGTGTTTTTGCACAAGGATTTCCCTGCCAACGAGCACATCTTGCTTCCGCTTCGCGACACCGTTTCGATGCACCCCTACTGGGTTGAGTGGACCGGCGAACGCCGCGAAGGACATTTTCAGCTGTACGACGTGCACTTCTACGGGACCAATCCCGACCAAACCCCGGGCGAGAAGCTGTTCACGCTGTCGCCCTACATCCAGCTGAATCCGCGCATGGGCAACGTGCGCGAGCCTTCCACCAAGCACTTTTGGGACCGTGACGTCTACACCTACGTGAGCTTTGCCGACATGCGCAGCACCGAAGAAAAGGAGAGCGGATGGACCGAAGAAATGGAAGCAACCATGGGCCGCGGCGAAGAGGTATTTGTGTTTGATTCCTACCTGATGCGCTGCGACAGCATTCTAGTCAACGACGCGCAAATGGTCCAGGAAACCGGTGATTTGGCCGCGCTCGACATGGCCGCCCGCTTGACGCTCAAGCACATGGACGGCCGGAGCGAAACGGTCGACGTTCCCTACCAGGTGCGCGGAAACCAGGCGAGCCCCGGAGAGGCGGAATTCCCGACGCTGGGCGTCAAGGCCCGTTTTGAAGGGGTTTCAGACGACCCGGGACGCTTCAAAATGAAGTTTTGGCGCAAGGCCCCCGACGAGCAGGAGATTATTTTGCTTCAGCCGTTCATTTTTCCCTACATCACCGTGCTTTGGTTGCGCGTCGTGCTCCTGGCCATCGGAACCGGAATGGCGGTGGCCAAACGCCTCGCCGGCCCCAAAGCCGCTCCCAAGGCGTGAGGTACCTCGTCGGCCGTGGACGCGTAGGGGGCGCTTTGTCGGCGGCCCTGCCCGACGCGGTGCTGCTTGAGGGTCGCGGATTCACCGGCGAAACGGCCTGGGCCCCGGGCGACGTCGTCCTGCTCTGCGTGCCCGACGCCGCCCTGCCAGAGGTGGCCTCGCGCCTGCGCGAGACCGAGGCCGTAGTGCTTCACTGCGCCGGATCGGTCGACAGTTCGGTCCTCGAGTCGGCCTCTCGGGGCGTGTTTTACCCGATGGTTTCGTTTCGCGAACGCGTCGAATGGTCCGCAGTACCCGTGTTTGCCGAAGCCCACGACGCTCGCGCCCAGTCGGCCATTCAAGACCTCGTCCGCGACTTGGGCACGCCAGAACCCACCTGGACCGATTCCACCACCCGGGCGTCCTACCACCTCGGAGCCGTATTTGCCAACAACTTCAGCAACCACCTCGTGACCCTGCTTCAGGCCTACTGCCGCCACGCGGGGCTGGATTCGTCGGTTTACACCGCGATGCTCACCCAAACCGTCGCCGGCGCCCAGCGCGGCGAGGCCCGCAGCCTGCAAACGGGTCCCGCGGCCCGCGGAGACGAACCGACCTTGCAGCGCCACCTGAGTATGCTCCCTGAGGAACTGCGGGAAATTTACCGCGCTTTGAGCACCTCCATACAGCGCACTGCACCATGAACTACAAAACCAAGCTCGCCGGAATCAAGGCCCTAGCCTTTGACGTCGACGGCGTCCTCACCGACGGTACCGTGCTCATCTTGCCGGGCCAAGAGCCCGTCCGCACCTTCCACAGCAAAGACGGATACGCCCTTCAAGTGGCCGCACGGCAGGGCCTGCAGCTGGCCATAATCACGGGCGGCAAATCAGAAACCGTCAAAGAACGCCTCAAAGCCCTGGGCGTGCAGGACGTGTGGCTGGGAGCCCGCCACAAAATCGAGGCCTACGAAGAGTGGTTGGCTCGGTACGGACTTCGCGACGACGAAGTGCTCTACATGGGCGACGACTTGCCCGACACCGAAGTCCTGCAGCGCGCCGGGCTTTCTTGCTGTCCGCACGATTCCGCGCCCGAAATTCGGGCCCTAGTCGACTACGTTTCGCCCATTGACGGCGGCAAGGGCTGCGTGCGCGAAGTCATTGAGCAGGTGCTCCGCGCGCAGGGCCGTTGGAACCTCGAAGAATTTCGCAACTGGTGATCAAGCTGCCCTTTGAACTTCAAGGCTCGCTGGTGCTCGGTAGCGCCTCGCCGCGGCGCCGCGAACTGCTGGCCGTGCTCGGAATACCCTACGACGTGCGGACCAGCGAAGCCGACGAATCCGCGCCCGACGGCCTGAGCGACGTCGAAACGGTTCGCTACGTGGCCCGCGCCAAAGCTGAAGCCCTTTTGGCCACGCGCTCCGAGAGCGAGGTGCTCCTCACGGCCGACACCGAAGTGTGGTACCAGGGCAAGCGCTTTGGCAAGCCCCGCGATTTGGCCCACGCCGAAGCAATGCTGCACACCCTCAGCGGCCAAACCCACCGGGTCATTACGGCGGTTTGTGCCACCGACGGCACGCGCTGGTCGCAGTTCGAGGCCGTCGCCGAAGTGCGCTTTCACCCGGTGAGTACCGAGTTTATTAACCACTACGTCCAAACGTTTAAGCCGTTGGATAAGGCCGGCGCCTACGGTGCCCAAGAGTGGTTTGGGCAGTTGGGCATTGCGCAGATTGTGGGGACGTTCGACAACGTCAAAGGCCTTCCGCTCGACACCGTCGTTCAGGCCTTAGAGCCCTGGTTGCGCAAGGCCTGACGCATTCCGCGTTTATCCCGATATTGCAGCCCATGCTTCGCGCCCTTACTCCCCTGCTCTTTCTCGTCGCCGCCCTCGTCGTTAACGTTCAAGTTTACGGCGACCGCAGCCTCGAAGGCAGCAACCAACTCATCCTGCTCGCCTCCGCCGGAATCGCCGCCCTCCTCGCCCCCAAGGACCGCAAAACCCAACTGTGGGAGGGAATCCAAGGCACCATCTCCGACTCCACGAAGGCCATCCTCATCCTGCTCATGGTGGGCGCCCTCGCCGGCACTTGGATGGTCAGCGGAATCATTCCTACCCTGATCGTGTATGGACTTAAGCTGTTCACTCCGAGCACCTTTTTGCTCGCGGCCGCCGTTCTGAGCGCCGCCGTGAGCCTGGCCACCGGCTCGTCCTGGTCCACCTCGGCCACCGTGGGCATCGCGCTCATGGGCATCGGGCAGAGCCTTGGCCTCGCTCCGGGCTGGATCGCGGGAGCCGTCGTTTCGGGCGCCTACTTCGGCGACAAAATGTCGCCCGTCAGCGACACCACCAACATCGCCGCGGCCATGGCGGGCGCCGAACTCACCGACCACATTCGCCACATGCTGTGGACGTCAGGACCCGCCATCCTCATTGCTTTGGCGGTCTTTGGCATCAAAGGCCTCAGCGCGAGCGAAGCGGGCGACCTCAGCCAGGTGGCCGTCATCTCCGAACTCCTGAGCGCCAAATTCACCGTCAACCTTTGGCTGCTGCTGATCCCCGTAGTGAGCATTGTCCTGATTGCCCGCAACGTCGACGCCTTGGCCGCCATGGGCATCGGAACCCTTGCCGGCGCCCTCGCCGCCCTGTGGCTTCAGCCCAACATCGTTGCCGAAATCGCAGGGCACGACGGGCCCACGGCGTGGTACGAAGGCATCGCCCAAGCCATGTACGGCAGCACCCAAATCGCCATCGACCACCCCATGCTCGCTGAACTGCTGAAAGGCAAAGGAATGGCCGGCATGCTCGGCACCGTATGGTTGATCCTTTGCGCCCTCACCTTTGGCGGAATTATGGACGCCGCGGGCTTCCTCGCGACGCTGACCCAGGGACTCTTGCGCGTTGCGCACGGCGCCGCAGGCCTCATTGGCGCAACGTTGGCCTCGTGCGGACTCTTGAACCTGACCGCTTCAGACCAGTACCTGGCCATCGTCGTTCCCGGGCGCATGTTTAAAAAGGCCTTTGAAGACCGTGGACTCAAACCCGAAAACCTCTCGCGCGCCCTCGAAGACTCGGGGACCGTTACGTCCGCCTTGGTGCCCTGGAACACCTGCGGGGCCTACCAATCCAGCGTGCTGGGCGTCGCGACCGGCGACTACTTCATGTACGCCATATTCAACTGGATGAGTCCGCTCGTGAGCATGCTGCTTGCCGCCACCGGCTGGACCATTACCAGAACTTCTTCTGGCGCATCCACAGAACCATCGACCCCGCAATAAGGAGCATCAGGCCCCAAACCGCCGGGTAGGCCCAAGGCCATTCGAGCTCGGGCATCCAGGTGAAATTCATTCCGTACACGCCCACGACGAACGTCAAGGGCATAAAGACCGCTGAAAAAACCGTCAAAATGCGCATGACGTCGTTGGTCCGCTGGCCCACTGACGACAGGTAAAGGCTCTCCAGCGACTCGAGCAGGCTGCGCTGCGCGTCGAGGCGTTCGTAAATGGCTTGCACCTTGCCGCGTACGTCGCGCACGTAGGGCCGGTTTTCGCGCTTGATTAGCGGGTGCGTCGAGGCCTCCAAGCTGCTGAGCACGTCGCGCAGGGGGGTGACGTGGCGGCGGAGCGCGCTCAGCTGCCGCTTGACCTTCAGGATTTTCACGACAATGCGTTGGCTGGGGCGGTGCACGACTTCGGCTTCGAGGGCGTCCAAGGCCGACTCCAGGTGGTCGAAATAGGCCTCATAAGGCCGGAGCACCGACTCGATCAAGCGCAAAAAAAGGTAGTCCGAACCCTTGGTACGGATGAGTCCGCGCCCCGTGCTGAGGCGGTCTTCCACCCCCTCAAACAGCGAAAAATCGCCCAGCGAAACGACGCCCTGCGCGTGCACTAGGAGCCCCACTTGGACAAACGCCACGGAATCCAGTTTTTCGGACCGGAGCGCATGGACGTCCACGTAAATCTGCTCGGGATACTCCTCAAGATTGGCTCGGGCCTCCGTATCAAGAAGGTCGGTGGCCACGTGCGGATGAAAGCCCCATTCCGCGACCGCTTTGCGCAGCCAGGCCTCAGACGGGGCCGCCGAAAGCGCCAGCCAGCGCACCTTATCGGCGCCGAACAGCGGGGGAACCTCATGGACCTCGTTCACGTCGGACCGCTGGATTTGGTCCGCGCCATAATCGATTAGGTGCATCATGAAATGAAGGTACGCTGAAGTCCGTACTTTTGCGCCCTATGCCCGTACTCAGCATCGTCATGCGGGCCTACAACGAAGCCGCCACCATTCACCTAATCCTCGACAAGGTGCGCGACTGCCGCATGCCCGAGGGCTGGACTAAGGAACTCATCGTCGTCAACGACTGCAGCAAAGACGGCACCGAGGAGGCCATCGAGCGCTACGCGTCGGCCAACCCCTCACTGCCCCTAACCTACCGCAAGCACGAAGTCAACCAAGGCAAAGGCGCCGCGCTGCACACCGGCATCGCCATGGCCACCGGCGACTACGTGGTGATTCAAGACGCCGACCTCGAGTACGACCCCAACGAATACGTCGCGCTGCTGCAGCCCGTGATTGACGGCCACGCCGACGTGGTGTTCGGTTCGCGTTTTATGGGCGGAAACGCCCACCGCATCCTCTTTTTCTGGCACTCCATCGGCAATAAGTTCCTGACCTTCCTCTCGAACATGTTCACCAACCTGAACCTGACCGACATGGAAACCTGCTACAAGCTGTTTCGCCGCGACCTTATTCAGTCGCTCCACTTGCGCGAAAACCGCTTCGGATTTGAGCCCGAAGTCACCGCCAAAATTGCCCGGGTGCCCAAGGTCCGCATCTACGAGGTCGGCATCAGCTACTACGGCCGCACCTTCGAAGAAGGCAAGAAAATCGGCTGGAAGGACGGCGTGCGCGCCATCTACTGCATCCTGAAGTACGGGGCGTTTCGGGCGAAGTAGGCTAACTGGCTAACTAGCCAACTGGCTAATTGGCTAACTGGCTAATTGGCTAATTGGCTAGTTAGCTAGTTAGCTAATTGGCTAGTTAGCTAATTGGCTAGTTAGCTAATTGGCTAGTAAGCAAAAAAAAACCGCCCCGAAGGGCGGCCTTTTTTGTACCAGCTAAGGTTTACTTAACCTCTTCGAAGTCGACGTCGGTCACGTCGTCGGCCGCGTTGGCCGATCCCGCGCCTGGGCCGTTGGCGTCTCCGCCGGCGGCGCCCTCCTGCTGGGCCTTGTACATCTCTTCAGAAGCGTTCTTCCAGGCCTCGTTGATCTGCTCCATGGCGGCGTCGATGGCGCTGACCTCTTGGCTGGCGTGGGCCTTCTTCAGGTTCTCGAGCGAAGACTCAATGGCGCCTTTCTTGTCGCCGAGCTTGTCGCCAAACTCGCTGAGCTGCTTCTCGGTTTGAAAGATCATTTGGTCGGCGGCGTTCAGCTTGTCGACGCGCTCCTTGGCGAGCTTGTCGGCATCGGCGTTGGCCTCGGCCTCCTTCTTCATCTTTTCGATTTCTTCTTGGCTTAGGCCTGAAGAAGCCTCGATGCGGATCTTCTGCTCC
>JACCDZ010881141.1_pt1 | contig 38256 bp, 35 predicted proteins | sample 7449551 | NCBI WGS metagenome assembly JACCDZ01 (sample SAMN15323452, study PRJNA562643) | freshwater metagenome | isolation source: river surface water | place: USA:Blue River Watershed | collected 2017-08-18
CTCTCAATCTTTATCGTCATCATCCTCGGCGCATTTAGCGGAATTACATGGGTTACCGGCTTCACCATGCTCGGCATGGAGGTCCACGACGAGGTCCGCGGCCGCACCTTCGCCTTCGTGCAATCCCTTATTCGCATTACCTTGGTTGCAGTTTTAGCGATCGCCCCAGCCATCGCCGCAACAATCGGTGAACACCGCTACGAATTCCAGAACGTAAAGCTAGATTACAACGGCGCACAAATCACAATGTTGATTGCCGGCCTGATTGCAGCGCTTATCGGCGTCGTTTCATATCGCCAGATGCGCGATCGCCCAACAGTTTCACTTTGGTCTGATGTCGTTGCAGCTCTGCAAGGAGAACTCGGTGCTATCACCGGCGCACCTGCAAAGGGAACCTTCATCGCATTCGAAGGTGGCGAAGGCACAGGTAAATCAACACAGTCACAACTTCTTGCAAAGTGGTTAGAACAAGAAGGCGAAACAGTTGTCTTATCTCGCGAACCCGGTGGCACTGAACTCGGAAAAGATTTGCGCAAGATTCTTCTTGGTCACGAAACTGGTGCAATCAGCCCACGCGCAGAAGCGCTCTTGTACGCCGCAGATCGCGCACACCATGTCTTCTCTGTCATTCGCCCGGGCCTTGATCGCGGAGATGTTGTCATTACCGACCGTTACTTCGATTCATCTGCTGCCTATCAAGGCGCAGGTCGCGTACTTAATCCATCCGAGGTCGCACGCATTTCGCGGTGGGCTACAGAGAGCTTGTATCCAACTCTGACAATTCTCATCGATGTTCCGGCCACCATCGGCCTCGCTCGACTTAAATCCCTTGATCGCTTAGAAGCAGAACCAACTGAATTCCACGAACGCGTTCGCCAAGAGTTCCTGCAAATCGCAATGATGGACCCTGAAAGATATCTAGTTGTCGATGGCACACAGACCATCGAAGAGATCCACACCGAGATCATCGCTCGTGTTGCAGAACTTCCCGCACTCAAGCGCAACGCACAAGGCCCACAAACAAAGAAGATGCTCCGCCCAATTCAAATCGCAACAACTGCCGTATCTCGCGCAACGCACTCTGTTGGTTCGAAAAAGAAGAAGTAAATGTCATCCATCTTTGATGACCTCGTAGGTCAAGAACACATCATCGAAATTCTCAAAGGCGCAGTTGCTGCCAGTCGTACCGGCGAGGAAAGCCAAGAAATGACTCATGCTTGGGTCTTTACCGGACCACCAGGTTCTGGCCGCTCATCTGCCGCAGTCGCCTTCGCTCAAGCACTTATATGTGCCAATGATGGTTGCGGCACCTGCAGCGATTGCCGCTCAGCTGCCTCCAGCGGCCACCCCGATGTCGAGATCATCCGCACCGAAGGCCTATCAATCAAGGTCGAAGAGGTTCGCGAGCTCCTGACCCGCGTCGCATGGGCGCCATCAATGGGCGGCTGGCGCGTAGTCGTAATGGAAGATGCCGACCGCCTTACCGAATCTGCAGCCAACGCACTTCTTAAAGCAATCGAAGAACCTGGCACACGCACCGTCTGGCTGCTCTGCGCACCGACTCTGCACGATGTTCTTCCCACCATTCGCTCACGTTGTCGCCACCTGCAACTGCGCACACCTTCACTTGCCGCAGTCACCAATGTCCTTATCAACCGAGACAAGATCGCACCGGCCATGGCCGACTTCGCAGCTCGCGTTTCACAAGGACACATTGGCCGCGCAAAGTATTTAGCACTCAACGAAAGCGTCCGCAGCAACCGCACACGCATTATGCAGCTGCCACTACAACTTGGTTCACTTGCCGCAGCATTCCAAGCAGCACAAACTCTCGTTGATCTTGCTACGACAGAAGCAAACTCAGCATCCGATGAACGCGATGAGAAAGAGATCGAGAAGCTACAAGAAGCCTACGGAAAAGGTGCAACCGGTCGCGGAATGGCAACAGGCGGATCTAAGGCAGTTAAAGAACTTGAGAAAGAACAGAAGTCACGTTCTACCCGAATGGTCCGCGATTCAATCGATGGAGCGCTCCTTGATATCGCTACCTTCTACCGCGATGTGATGATGGTCCAATCCGGTAACACAGATTCAATGATCAACACCGATATGCGCGATGCCATCTTGGCGTATGCCGCAAAACACCCAGCACACTCAACAATCAATAAAATCAACGCAATCATGGATGCACGCACCAACCTTGCCCGCAATGCAGCGCCCCTTGTCACCTGCGAAGCGCTGATGTGCCGACTGGCTAAGCAGTAGATGCAAACTTTCTCCACCACGCCATTTCGACATCTCTTCTCGCGCTCTGGAAAAATTGCGGCGCTCGCAACAGCACTTGCTTTGATCGCTCTATCACTTACTGCATACCAACAATCAAAACCTGATTACCCAAAGACTTTATCTGGCTACTACGCACAAGAGATAGATTGGAAGAGCTGCCGCCAAGAATTCCAATGTGCAACTCTGGCTGTTCCAATTGATTACACAAATCTATCTACCGGAACCTTTGAAATAGCACTACTTAAATACCAAGCCAGAACAAGCAAAAAGCTCGGCAGCCTCATCGTTAACCCCGGCGGCCCCGGAGGATCAGGCGTTGATTACGCCTACGCTGCCGAGTACATCTTCAGCCCCGCCATTCTCGACCGCTATGACATCGTCGGTTTCGACCCCCGCGGAGTCTCCCGCAGCGCACCCATCCGATGCCTTACCGATAAAGAACTCGATGCCAATAACAATTCCGATAGCAAGCCCGACAACGAAGTAGAGTTCCAACAGATTCTGCAAGACACAAGGAAGTATGTTGAGAAATGTAAAGATAAGAACAAGCACTTAACTTCATACAGCACCGCAAACGTTGCTCGCGATCTTGATATTTTGCGCGAAGCACTTGGTGATAAGCAGTTGAACTACATGGGGAAGTCCTATGGAACTTACCTCGGCACTCTCTATGCTCAATTCTTTCCTGAGAAAGTTGGGCGAGTTGTTCTCGATGGAGCAGTTGACCCATCAATCTCTAACTTTCAGCAAACCTTGACTCAAGCTATTGGATTTGATCAGGCATTTAATTCCTTTGCAGCTGACTGCAACAAGAGAAAGAACTGCACGCTTCCGAAGGATAAGGAAGCAGCAATCACAGAGATGCAAAAACTCTTTAGCCATGCGGCTAATAAACCATTTCCAACAAAGAGGAGTTCAGAACGAACACTTAGTGAATCGATGATGGTTCTTGGTACTGCATCTGCCATGTATGACAGCCAAACAGGTTGGCCACAGTTGCGCAGAGCCATTGCTGAAGTGCAGAAAGGTTATGGGGATACCTATCTGAAACTGGCAGATGAGTACACCGGTCGCCAAGACGATGGAAGCTATCCAAACAATGAATTCGATTCAGGTGCAGTTATTGACTGCCTGGATTTCAATGAACCTCGCAGCCTTAAACGAATTAGAAGCGATGCAAAAGAATTCGAAGAAAAGGCACCTCTATTTGGCCCATATCTCGCTTATGGTGGTGTCACCTGTAAATTCTTCAACCAGGACACTGAGGTAACTATCGAGCCAACAATGACCGCCAAGCCTGTCATAATTATTGGAACTACTGGTGATCCAGCTACCCCATACGAATGGTCACAAGGACTTAGCAAGCTCCTAACAAATTCTCGACTTATTTCGCTGACCGGCGAAGGCCACACGGGCCAAGGCCAAGGCAACGCGTGCATCGATGACCAGATAGATGATTTCTACCTCACAGGACAAGCGCCAACCACCTCAACCTGTAATTGATAGTGGTCATTGGCACCCCTACCGATGGTGCAGAATTCCACCATGCGTCTAGACCATGTTTCTTATGTGACTTCCCACGATCAATTAGCTGACACCGTGCAACGACTAGGTTCACGCCTAGGCAGCACATTTGTTGATGGTGGTATCCACCCACGCTTTGGTACACGTAACTTCACAGCCTCACTAAAGAATGGTCAGTACATCGAAGTTGTATGTCCGCTTGATCACCCAGCTACAGAACAAACCCCTTGGGGCAAAGCGGTATCAAAGAAAGCTAACGAAGGTGGGGGTTGGTTTACCTGGGTATTCTCAACTAAAGACATTTCACCAATTGCCTCAAAGTTTGGCCGCGAAGCAGTTGAAGCCCATCGCACTCGACCAAATGGAACAGATTTAAAGTGGAAGCAAATCGGGGTTAAAGAGATTGTCGAAACACGTGAATTTCCGTTCTTCATTCAGTGGCTTTCGGCTGATCATCCTTCACAGGATGGAACCCCGCAAGCGGAAATTGAAAAAATTGTTATTGCCGACAAGAATCGGTTAGCCGAGTCATGGTTTAAGGTAGACATCTTGGCATCACTCGGTGACGTAACTATTGAATGGGTTGACCCTTCAGCAAATGACGATCAAACGGGGATAGTTGCTGTTCACCTCTCAACTCCAGGCGGTAACGTAGTTCTCGATTAATACATGTGCGAATTCAAAATTCGAGTATTGCTCAATTTGAGCTCAAATAAGTGTTAATGAATAAGCGAAATAAATTAAAAAAGTCGAACAAGTTCAGTAAGGGGATGGCTGAAGAGTGAATTCAAAAATCCTTAAGCATGTATTAAAAAAATTTATACCCGAATGGATTCTTGAGTTCATTTCGAATTTTGAACTATTGCGGCAGATAACCGGAATCGGCTATTTTGGACTTCACAAACTTGATAGAAGAATCTCGCCATATTTACCTAAGCGCGGCGGATATTTCGTTGAACTTGGAGCAAACAACGGAGTGACTCAAAGCAATACTTTGCACTTTGAAAAGTACAGACAATTTACTGGTGTATTGATTGAACCGATACAAGAAAAATTCCAAGAATGCAAGATAAACCGCTCCAACAAAAATTTTTTTGCAAACAATGCATGTGTGAGTTTTGACTACCCGAATTCCACGGTTGAATTGCTTTACTCGAATTTAATGACAACAACATTAGACGGCTCTTCAGACCTAAGCGATCGACATTCACATGCAAGGTCCGGTGAGCACCTAATTAAGGGCCAAATTTACAAGTTTGAAGTCCCGGCAAGAACTTTAAACTCAATTCTGATAGAGGCAGGCGCACCGGCTAAAATAGATCTCCTGTCTCTAGATGTCGAAGGCAGCGAATTAGAAGTCTTAAAAGGAATAGATTTTCAAAGATACGTATTTTCTGTTATTTGTGTCGAGTCAAGAGACGTGGTGAGAATTTCGGAATTCCTTAATAAAAAGGGTTATAAACTAGAAAAGAAAGTAAGCATTCATGATTATCTATTTGTTTACGCAGGAGAAATAGTCGCGTGATTTCCATCAATAAACTAAAGAACAAGATACTGAACAGGCTGGAGAATGCTGTAAGCACGGTGCTCGTATCTGCCTTGAACTTTAAGTGGGGCTCTGCACCACAAATAGCGACAAGAGACCAGATGACGACAATCAAACATTCAGAAATAATGGGAAGATTTTCGTCTATTGATATTGATGATGCTTATAGACAGTGGGAGTGTTCGGAGAGGATATGGAATCAGGGCAGATACTTCGAATCCGTAGAAATAAAAAAAGGCCTCCTTCAAAAAATATATGCGGCTCAAGAAATCAACGGCGTGAAACAAGTACCCCCTTTTCTCTCGGTGGGATGGGGCGCTGCAATCGGCCATATAGGAAGTCTTGGAGCTTACGTTTTAGGCCAGAAATTGGGAATAATCCCTTCTAGTCATCGGTACCTACCCACAACTAATAATGAGTCCGCACAGTTGATCGAAAGTTTTTTACAAGACAATGTCCACCTAGTTGCTTCCCGTGTGGGATTTTCAATTTTCGAGCATCCCAGCCAATGGCACCTCTCTGAGAGATTAGCAGTCGTGCGCACGACAGATAATTTCCTATCCCTATATGAACTTCATGAATCGGTATATCGGAACCCTCATGTTTTTAGTCAGGATGCAAGACTGACTATCTCCACAGATTATGAATCTCGAGCAATTCTTGAATTGAGGAAGTTAGGGCTTCCCGAGGGTGCTTGGTTTGTTGGCGTGCACATCCGAGAGAAGCCCAACTCGATAGATCCGAGGGTTGCGAAATTAGAAACCTTTTACGATTCAATTACTGAGATTGTGAGCAGGGGCGGATGGGTTATTCGTTTTGGTGCTGACCAGATGCAACCCTTGCCTTTGAATGAGAATGTGATTGATTTGAACACCAATAGCGAAGAGTTCCGAAAGCTCCATCTATTTATACTTGCCAGATCTGAATTCTTGCTGACGACAAATTCGGGACCCTCAGTCGTTGCCTGGGCTCTCGGCACGCCCGTATTACAAACCAACACGCTCTCAATAGGAAGAAACATTCTTTCATCCTCACGAGGAAGCCTTTTTCTACCCAAGAAATACATCGACAGGTCTGGTAGGCCTTGTTCATTCTCGCAAATCCTTCAGTCAAGCGAAGCTTATGCCGAAACAGACTTGCGAGAGAAAAATCTTAGAGGATTCCAATTATTGGACAACTCTTCAGCCGAAATCCTTGATGCAACGAAAGACATGTTTCATTTCTTAAACGAAAGGTTTCACGACAATCAATTTTCGAAAATCGTGGCCGAGATTAGAGAAGACCATAAAGCCGTGGGTCATGGAACAATTGCTCCTTCGTTCCTTGCTGAACACGAAAATTGGTTCTTAAAGTAATTAGTTTATGCAAATCCCTTAAGAATTCCGCAGTATTCGTAGTGATCTGAGTCAATCGGATACGATGATGGTGTTAAACTTGCGGAACCCGGTTCAAATGCGAGCGGTAAACCCTCGACATGTTGATAATCGAGTCTCCAGTCTTTGTAGCTTCCACCAAGGTAGTGGCTTTGCATTGGCATTTCCCATTCCGTGGGAAGCTTTTTCTCTCCAACTTCTGCTACAGCTAAGACAAAACCAGGGTGCGAACTCTCTTTCAATGCCGCCTCATATGGGTTGTAGTCAGGCCGACGTGTAAAGTTCGGATTGAATCTCCAGACTTCAGCGCTCAGGTTTGGCCAGTTAGAATCGTCAGAGATTGGGTGGAACCAGTACACGCGAATATTTCTAAACCCATTTATTGCGTAAAAACTTAACAACCACTCACATGAGACCATGCAAAAAGCACCCGGCCAATTAGATGCAGATACCCAGTTCACTATTCGACCACCTGAATCTAGCAGACTCGCCAAATTCATCTGAGACTGAGCCGGATTCCATACATTGTCTAAGCACCCACCATCGAATAACCCATCAAATTTATTTAACTCCGAGGGCTTGAGCTGTGCATCAAAAGGTTTATTTAGATCAAGAATAAGTCCAGCATTTTCGTAATCCGTAGCATCAAAGCTAAAGGTTTCCATTCCAATCAAATTCTTAATATAACTAGAGTCCAAAATAGAGTTCCGGGTCCGCAAAGTGTCGGTATCGATTGAATCCTCATCGAATAACCCGGTTAGAGAATCTTTTGAAAATCCATAAAGGAGTGCGAGATCTTGGATTTGATCGGGGGTGAGAAATACTGATTGGCGGCCTCCTATGCCAAAAGGTGAGCCCTTTCTAAAAGCCTTCTCTTTGTTTGAAGCCAAAATCATATGAGTAGTCCAAGAATTGAATCCCATTATATTTCCCCTATTTTCTCTAAGAACCTAATGCTACAAGAAGTAATAGGCATTACTTCAATAATTCAAATAAATTCAATAAATAATTTTTGTAATCACTTGTCGGCAATGAATTGACATTCGCAATGAACTCATTTTTGCCAACATATCCCATTCTTAAGCTAACTTCTTCTGGACACCCAATTTTCATGCCTTGGCGCTTTTCGATCACTCTCACAAACTCCGCAGCTTCGAGCAAATTTTCAAATGTCCCAGTATCGAGCCAAGCAGTTCCCCTTGCAAGCATCTGAACTTTTAACAACCCATCAGCCAAATAGCATTTCAAAAGATCCGTAATTTCCGTTTCCCCGCGTGAACTCGGCTTAAGGGATTGCACAAACTCATATGCTCGGCTATCAAGAAAGTAAACCCCGGGGATGGCCAAGTCGCTCTTCGGATCACTTGGCTTCTCTTCAAGTGAAATGGCATAACCTTCTTGATTAACATCTACAACCCCGTAATCAGACGGATTATTGACTCTATAGGAAAAAACTAACGCACCGCGACCTGAGTATGCGCTCTGAAGTGAAGCACCTAAGCCCATGCCATACAAGAGGTTATCTCCGAGAACCACCATTACAGAATCTTGCTTGAAGGATTCTGGAACTAAATTGAGAACATCTGGAATTCCTGTTGGAGATTGCTGTTGTGCAAAATGGAATTTTAGACCCCATTTGCTCCCGTCCCCTAATAAACCACGGAATAGAAGTTCATGTTCAGGATTGGTGACAATCAAAATCTCTCTTACTCCAGCCAACATTAAAGTGGTCAAAGGATAATAAATCATAGGCTTGTCGTATATCGGAAGTAACTGTTTACTTATTGTCGACGTACTGGGCCACAACCTCGTTCCACGACCCCCAGCCAGAATTATTCCCTTCACTGGACACCGCCTAAGTAGTAATGAGAATTCTCTGCATACCAATTCACTGTCTCAGACATCCCCAACCCTATAGATTTGGTGGGAGCCCAACCCAAATCTCGGATTTTCTCAGAATTCAGGGCGTACCTGAAGTCATGCCCTGGGCGATCGTCAACAAACTTAAGGTAATCCCCGCTAATCTTCAATTCTGAAGCGATAATCGCGGCCAGCTCTAAATTTGTGAGGCGTTCACTGGTCCCAATATTTACCAACTCGTATTCACAACCAACCCTTACCAAGTGCAGTATTGCCTTTACGTGATCTGAAACATGGATCCATTCGCGCACATTCATACCACTACCATAAATTGGCATTGGTAAACCCTGAAGTGCAGACAAAATAAAGGTTGGAATGACCTTTTCTCTATCTTGCCAAGGTCCGTAGTTATTGCAGCACCTGGTGACTGTAATTCTCTGTCCAAAGGTATGGCGCTGCGCAAGAGCAATCAAATCAGAGGAAGCCTTAGAGGCAGAATAGGAGGAAGAAGGTTTAAGTATGTCGACCTCAGACGAATCACCCCTCTCAATTGAGCCATAAACCTCGTCTGTAGAAACATGAATAATCTGGAGATCTGAGTTAGAGCGCCGCGCTGCCTCAAGCAGAGAAAAAGTTCCAAGAACATTTGATTCAATAAAGGGGAAACCATTTTGAATACTTCTATCAACGTGGCTTTCGGCGGCGAAATGAACAAGAACATCAGCATGAGATAACGCTTCCGAATACTCTTGCGTTTCTGATAAATCTGCATTAATGAGCGCTACCTTCTCAAACTCCAATTCAGCCTTAACGCGATTCAAATCACCCGCATAAGTTAATTTGTCTAGGACCCAAATCTTGTCAATCGAGGAATCCCGAGAGACTTGTCTAACGAACTCTGAGCCAATAAATCCTGCTCCACCAGTGACGAATAGCCTAGACATTCTAAGAGTCTACCCTAACCAACGATACCTCTAGAAATATAACCAAGGATTTTTTCCTTCAATGTTGGGATTTGATAATGATTGTGTAAGTAAAGAAAATCGATTTTCCTCGATGCTTTAATTTCCGAATTCAAAGTCATCCATTTTTCTGTTGGAGAAGAAGCGTCCAAGTATGGACTTTGACCCGAAGTCGTATGTGTGGCGTCATCCCTGAAACCTAAATTCCCTATTTGGTTGGATACCGGAGCCACACATTTTAGGTTGTATCGTATTTGCATGGCCAAAAATTGGTAATCCCAGGTATCTACATTTCCTGCAGCCACCGAATCGAACTTGTTGGCAAGAAACCTAGATCCAAGAATGCCAAATCTCCTCCAAAGAGTAAATCTTGAAATTTTAGTTTCCCAGGAAGTCATCTCAAACTCATACCTGCTCCATCGATCTCTCCAAGTGGCCCAACCCCAGCTAGAAAAGAATCTATGACTAATGAAATTTATGTCTGGCATTTGAAGTACATGCGGCAGGTACGCCGAAATTGGATTCAATCCAGTGACCGATCCAATACTCAAATCATTTTTTAGCTCGGATAGAAGGAAGTCCATGGTCATCAGGAATGACAATCCAAATTCGATATCATCTTCGATAATAATTCCAGCTTCAACATTGCTGAAGAACCAATCAATAGCGGACTTCATGGCAAGACCACAGCCCAAATTTGTTTCTAGTAGCCGATTTCTCTCCGGGAAATTAGTGTTGAATCTCTTTGCAATCTCTTTACACTCAAGCACTCTATAATTATCTGAGGAAACCGTTGCCCGAGGTCCGTCAATCGAAATAAAAACATTTGTGCAGCCAAGAAATCTTAGTTTCTGGAGAACTAAATCTAGTAAGTCAGGTCTGTTGAAACCTGTAACTAAAATCGGCCTACTAAACAAGGTCACCGCCCTTTTTGGAAAAAAGTCGAATATGTGGGAGTTTTGTAAATTTGAGTATCTGTATGAAGTCCCGAAAGATTAGGATCTTATCCCTGTGAGCTATCTGCATCCAGATTTCAGGAAATCTCACGCGAGTGTTATACGATTCCTGTCGTATCCTTTTCAAATACGGGAAGTAAATAAAAATCAAGACCCAAAGAAAGTTTTTTGGTGTCCCGTAACGATTGAAGCCAGTGTTTACAAATGACTTGTGTATACGGATGCCATGAAAATGAAACGAGAGAACCGGAAACCCGCAAATGAGAATTTTGTTGCAATTATCAACGATTTTAAATTTCTTCCGCTCCTTAAAAAAGTACTGACCGTTATTTACTCCTGGATGTCTAAGTACCACCACCCCGTCAAATTCAGGAAGGTCATCTAGATACTTCTGGTCTGCGAATTTATTTCCGAAAAGTTCGAGCTTGCACCATTCTGTGCATTGTTTTTTCCACCGGGCCAAGAGGGCACAGGATCCAGTGGATTTCCTGAAGATAATCATGCCCCCGTTGTATTTTCCAAATTTCACACTCTCAGCCATACTCTCTGGGAACAAATGCTCAGAAAGTAGCACGTCGAAACCAGCTGAAAATGGGTCCAATGCAAGCATCGAAGCGAAAAAAAAGATATCTGCGTCAAAATATATTAGGTATTCTGAATCTTTAATTTCTTCTAAGTAGTACTCAATCAAATGCGGTTTAATAGAAATAATTGCCTCGGCATATGAACGAGTTTGAAGAAAAGCCCTGAAAACTCCATCAATTTCAGGGATTGCTGAAATCTCAACTACGCGAATACGAGTTGAAAAATTCTTTTGTACTAAATAGTCTTTAGATACGCGATCCAAGCACACAATAAGACCATGAGCTTCTTGATGCGTTTCGAGAAAAGACTCAACCGCCACAGCACCTTGTATCAAGAATTCCTTAGAGAAATAAGTAACAAAATTTAGTTTCGGAGAGTCCATCATCCGACTATGTCTCCTCGAATGTAGACATAGTCACAAGAATCAACAAATACTAAATTGTAATCATTCTTCTTTAACATTTGAAAAATCTTTTTAGCTCGATACTTACTTTTGACACTTGGGAAATGCATCTCATCAATCTCAATTAGTATCTGGTCTGGGTAAATCAGATCTTCAAACATCTGCTGAATTACTTCTAGGCCTGCTCCTTCAATATCTAATTTCAAGATATTTATATGCTTCATTCCAGTGTCTGACATCAAACTCTTTACCGTAACTACATTGATTTCAAATGATTCCTGTGAGGGTTTGTAGAAGGAATGAATTCCATTTATAGACCCACTCGAATCCCGTGACGAGTCCGGAGGTAGGTAGAAATTCAAGGTAGTATTTGTATTCCAGAGCCCAAGTGGGTAAAAACTAAGTGAATCATTCGACAAACTTGAGAGGTCATAACTGCTAATTGGTTGGCGGCTGAAATCAGAATAACCCTGAAGGGCTGGAGTGCCTAAAGAGTTTGCCACCATTTCGAAATGGTCAGCAGCGGGCTTTGAGGGGTCCGCTAGGATAATTCGGCAATTGTAACGAGAAGCCAGCTCGACATCGAAAGATATGTCTTCACCAACGCCACCTGAAAGAACGTTTAAAACACCATATTCTAACTTTGGTGGCATGAATGTTTTGCGCCCATATTTCGAACCTAGAGTGATCAAGCCCAAAACCTCTGTGTCAATTTTCGGTGGGGTGGGTTGAAGGAACCTCCATCTGATGGATGTTAGAAATCGAACGCGTGCAGCGGTAACCACAATCATAGAATCCCATTCATATGGCAATAGTAACCAAGAAAGTCACGAATGATTATGTATAGTTAAAGAATTGATTGAAGAAACAGAGAGAAAAATTATGCTGCGAAATGCAAGATTTATGTCTTCAGTACTCGGAATCAAGCCGAACTTAATAATTCATGTTGGTGCAGACTTAGGCCAAGATAGGCCCGAGTACATCAAACTTGGCTGCAAAGACATAATTTGGTGCGAAGCAGATCCAGGGAATGTCGTCTTTCTCCGCAATCAATTTCCCCAGGATACGGTTATTAGTGGAGTCGCCTGGAAAGAAGATTTGGAAGAAATAAATTTCTACCAATTTAGTAATTCAGCGCAAAACAGTGCGATTCATCCCACTCATACCAACATGGCAAATACTCACGGGACTATTTCAGTTCAGGCACACATGTTAGATACTAGCTTAGCTTCGATAAAAGCCGTAAAGAAAACCTTACTCGTGATCGATGTCCAGGGAGCCGAACAAGAGGTTTTGGCTGGCGCCAGAGAATTACTTCGAAATATTGACTTTGTAGTTATTGAAATCGCCCTAAAATCTCAAGGCTACATGGAAGCACCCTCCCAACAATCCATAAATCTCACTCTTTCTGAATACGGATTCAAACCTTCACTTTCGCGCTTCTCTCACGATGAAACATACAAAGACCAACTCTTTTTAAAAGCAAATAGATTATTTGTGTTTAAGACTGCAGTTTACGACTATCTGTTCAATCAATTAATGATCATAAAGCACTTCTTAAAGTTTCATCACCTTCCGAAGCGCCACTATTACTGTTCAATTTGCAATGACTGAAAAAACCAGATTTCTAGTGGCTGGATTAACAAGAGATTCAGCAAAGTACATTAGAGCTGAGATTGAACATTTAAACAAACTTTTTAGTGAATTTGGAGAAGTAAGCTTCCACTTGATTGAGTCTGATTCGAGTGACAACACGGTAGGAGTTCTCGATTCCCTCCACAAAGAATTCCCAGGCATTACATTTAAATCAATGGGAAATCTTGAACCGCAAATTCCATTGAGAACCGAAAGGTTAAGATTATGTAGGAACGAGTATGTCAGTTGGGTTAGAGCCAATTCCCAAGCCTTTGATTATGTCGTGGTTGTTGACTTTGATGGAATGAACAAGAATCTCACTAAGTCAGGGATTCAGTCTTCATTAGATAAGAAATCACAATGGAATGCATGTTTCCCGAATCAGTTGCTGGGCTATTACGATTTATACGCACTTCGGAGCCCAGAATGGATAGAAGAAGATTTTCTACCTGGCCTTAGAAATCAGATTGAAGAATTAGGCAAAAAAGAATTCAAATTTCCATTCAGGAGGCTTCGCCTGTTTCTGAAGTCAGATTCAATAAGGCGCAAAACCGTGTACAAAAATATGAGAATGCTGGCGCCTTGGGGTTCCTTGATTCCCGTAGAATCGGCTTTTGGTGCGTTAGCGATTTATGAAACGAAATGCCTGATAATCTCCGATTATGGAGTCATTCAGTCGGAGTACAGTGAGTGCGAGCATGTCTTCTTTCACAAACTTCTGATTTCAAATGGGCAAAAGTTGTTTATAAATCCACGAATGATTAATAACTGGGTGAATCCATATAATCTGAATAAGTTCTTTGTTGTGCGGGTTGCTAGAAATTTACGAAGCCTTTAGTAATACTTGGCATTAGAGAGAAAATCATCTCCGATGGAAACTTTAGTGATGCGCTTAAACTGGTTATACAAGGATTCCGGCAATCTAATCTCTCCTGGAACCTCAAGGGACCATCTAAATAATGCGACCCACAAAGAAATCTTAGAATTTGTGCCGATAAATGAGTTAGTCGCAATTAGTGAACCGAAGGTATCCCATGTGCATAATTGATCCCATGTATATTTAAAACTATTTAGGTTCATTTCCGAATCTAGATCGATAGGAGAATCAGAAAGTATTCTTAGTTCAATTTTTGCGCCAATCAAATCCTTCGTAATGTCAGCAACCAGGTCTGTAATAACCGAAAAATTGGTCAAGCTCGAACTCTTCTCGAGTCGCAAATCTCCGGCTCGGAAGTGAATTCCAAGCACAAATATTCCCCCTGAATCCACAACCTGAGAGGACTCTGGAATGTAGGTGGAGATTAGCCGAATAGTTTCCCTCGAAATTTTAGCCATTCCGTAGTGACATCGGATAGACCTTGTCCAGGGCATTAACTTGAGTTGCTCAGAGTCCTTGGAAATGACTAGTCTCGTAAAATTGAAAACCCTTTTCATCATAGCCTGAAAGTTTTCCTTTGGAAGGTTTCTTACTTCTTTTCCATTACCAACGCTAGATTTGAAATCATCAATGAAAACGATTTTGACCAAATTAGAAAACTGATTTACCTCGGAGAAGCGCCTAGTAACTCCACTTGAATGAATAACCAACATCAAGTCCCGACGCGGATGGTTTTTTTTCAAGTCTAGAAGCACGCCCAAAGCCATTAGCTGTGAACCCAAACCACCCCATGAATGTATTCTTAATGTATTCCTAGGTAGAATTTTCATAATACTCTAAAGTTACACCATGAAAAACACGCTGACCTATGTTTTCTTTACATGGGAAGATATTTCATACTCTCGCACAGGTGTAATTTTTTCTGGATTGAAAAAAAGTCACCCAAATACCCTCCTGAAGAAAGTTGAATTAGGGTCTATCTTAAATATGGCAAAACAAATTCGGAGATTTCTCCGTCATTCAACCGTTGAGAATCCAGTTTATGTTGTTGGATCACCATGTGGACTCTTGGTCCTCTCACTTAGACTGGCGGAACCAAAAGCGAAAATTGTTTTTGATACCGGTTGGCCACAAGTGGACGCATTACTGATGAATCGCGGTCCTAACCTAGACAAATCATTGAAGTATTTGAAAATGTACTTCCTTGACTTTTTTTCAATCAAGTTTTCAAACCTAGTAGCCGTGGAAAGCAAGAGCCAACTTAAACGAATGAGGTTAAGATTTATCGTTAGAAGGAGGAAACTATTTGTTTCATATACCGGTTTTAATGAGCAAGTCCTAAATTTGGCCCGATTGCAGGAGCTGGAGCCCAACGCGACCGGAATAATTCTATTTAGGGGAAAAATAAATCCGGAAGCAGGAATTAAGCTAATTGCAGAAGTTTCGATGCTTTTGCCCGCGCATTTGAAGTTTGTTGTCATTAGTGGCAACCTCCCTACAAACCTAGAATTTGCACCCGGGACCGAGATTATTTCAAATAAATTAAGCGACCAGAGTTTGGCGGAATATTACTCTCGATCCTTGCTGGCAATTGGGCAATTAGGTAAGTCAAAAAGAATTTCATTTACCCTACCGCACAAATTCTTTGAAGCAGCCTATTTTGGAGTGCCATATCTGACTCCCGAAACCCCTGGGATAACTGAATTAATCTCTGCAACAGAATACAAACTGTTTTGTAATAATTTATCGGCAACAGGAATAGCTAGGATGATTACCGACTTTGCAAGTAATAAAAATGAACAAGTTATTGCAAAAAAATACCTTCTCAATGTTTACGATAAGTCTTTTTCGCAAGGAATAATTTCGAGAAATTTCGATGTAGCAACAAGAAGATTTTTCTCAATTTTCTGAGTAGATGCTATTTAGTTCCAGTACCATTTTTTGCGTTTCAAATAAGGGCAATCGCAAATTTTGAAATTCGATAACTTTCCGCCTCAAAGATGGTGAAAGACTCCCCAAAATATTCTTTGAAAATGATTCTGGACTTGAAATCTCCGAGATGAGTGGATGGTTAGAGCCAATGACCTCTGGAATCGCCGAAACATTTGTTGCGACGACTGGGACCTGGTGATTCATGGCCTCCAGAAGTACCAATCCAAATCCTTCGTATCGACTTGTGAGCACAAAAGTGTCCAAGTTCGCATAAAAGTTTCCTGTGTCCTTGGTTCGGCCTAACCATTTCATATTCTCGTGAATGCCTAAATTTTTTGCCAACATTCTTAGTGAATTCTCAAGCGGACCAGATCCCACAATCAATAGTTCCGCCTTAGGAAATTCAGTTAACACAATCGCAAATGCTTTCATTAGTGTTTCAAGATCTTTTTGTGGTACAAGACGTGAAATTGTGCCAATCTTAGGATGGTTAGGAGGTGATTTCTTTTTCACCTGAACCGTGCGCTTTCTTGATTCGATTCCGTAGTAAACAACCGAAACATGACAACATGAGCAAATTTCACCAGAATTTAGAAGATAGAGTCTGACAGCCTCTGAAATAGCTATCCCAGCGTTTGCTCGATGGCTGACAATTCTTGATAACACTTTTGAGATTAATCTGGGAGAACCAGGAAAAAATGGTTCGGCATTGTGCCTGCTGAAAAAAAATTCATGATTCGAGAATGCAGTCATTAATTCAGCTCTAGGTAGATGAGCATGCACAATTCCGGAGTAGTCCTTTAGATAATTCCGAAGAGAGATTGCCTGGTGAATAGGATGAGCACCATAGAATGCAGAATTTACTCTCGCTCCTATCTCTTCAAATTCATTTATCAACTCTGGCTCACCTTTAAGAAAAATCACTTCTACTTGGAAACCATCACGTATCTGCGCCTTTGCTAGAATTAATAATTGATTTTCTGCACCACCACGATTTATTGTGGTAATCACATGAAGAACTCTCTTCATGTAAGCAAAAGTTGGTTTCTGAAATATTCTATGGTTTTGCTCACGCCTTCCTGAAGTTGGATGGTCGGCTCCCATTCAATTACGCTTCTCGCCAAATTAATGTCAGGTCTCCTTTGTTTAGGATCATCTTGAGGTAATGGATGAAATACAATATTGGAATCAGAATTTGTTGCCTTAATAACAGTCTCGGCAAGCTGAAGCATTGTAAATTCATTTGGGTTCCCGAGATTTATTGGAGAAAATGGCATTTCCTCCAGAGATAGCACTTTGTAAATCCCTTCAACCAAGTCCGTAACAAAACAAAATGATCTGGTTTGCGAGCCATCGCCGTATATTGTTATATCTTGATTTTGTAGCGCTTGAACGACGAAATTGCTAACGACTCGACCGTCACCTATCGCCATATTTGGACCGTATGTGTTGAAAATTCTAATTACACGCGTATCAACCTGATATTGTCTTCGGTAATCAAAGCAAAGCGTCTCCGCAGCTCGTTTGCCTTCGTCATAACAACTCCGAATACCTATCGGATTAACATTTCCCCAGTAAGTCTCAGGCTGAGGAGTCAACTCTGGGTCCCCATACACTTCACTGGTAGATGCCTGAAGCAACATTGCTTTGTTGCTTCGTGCCAGATGTAGCATGTTGATTATACCTAGAAAGTTCGTTTCAATTGTACGAACTGGATCTGCCTGATAATGAACAGGAGAAGCCGGACAAGCAAAATTCAAAATTGCATCAACCTTAATGTTCAAAGGATCTCGAATGTCTTGCTCAATGAATTGAAAACCTTCTTCATCCTTAAGTGTTGATAAATTCTGAATCGAACCGGTTGATAAATCATCCAGACCGATTACATAGTGCCCCTCTTTAACCAGCTTAGAAGCAAGGTGTGAGCCAAGAAATCCAGCAGCCCCAGTAAGTAAAATCCGCATGTTCTTATGTTCTCATGGTTGACGAGAAAAGCTGTTGATTTGCCCGATCAACGATTAAGAATCTGGGCAATTTGGTGCGACCAACTCGTCAAGCTATGTTTTGATAGTGCGAGCTCACGCCGAGAATTCAAAACCGAAGTAATTTCAGAATGGCTCATTTTCTTTAATGCTTCTATTTCATTTTCAAGTGAAAAGAAACCAGCTGAATTCCAGCTACCAAATATCTCCAGATATTCCGGATTAGCAGTTACTACAGGAATTCCAACAAACGTTGCCTCGAGAATAGACTTATCAAGCGATCCAATGTATGCATGTATAAAGATGTCGAAATTTAAGAGCAGGGAGCCAATACGATTTCTCGATACCGCGGGGTGCAGAATTAACCAACCGCCATCGGATCCCCCTTGCAATTCTTGAACAATCTGATTTACATAGTGGACTGATTCAGGGGTAGAAGGACTTCCATAGAGCGTCAGAGAACTGTTGCCGTCCAGTTCCCTTTGCTCTCTAATTGTTTCTACGATTTCCGAAATTCGTTTCGATTTGTCGAGTCTCCCAAAATGGACAAACTTGAAAAACTTATAGGAGTCCCTGGTAACAAACTCAAATTTCTTAGAGTTGATTGCTTGACCGATAATGTGAACTTTAGAATTAAATACAGGAAGAGAACCGCGTGTCGAAGTGATTAAACCTGAAACAAAATAGGAGCTAAACGCCAAGAACCTCGACTTTGTCGCATGCGCGTACCAAAGGTATTGTGGGATTTTTAGCACCTTTAACGGAATTCCGAGTAGCGCGGATTGAACATCCGTCATATGGCAAAAAACCACGTCTATTTTTTCCTTACGCAGAATATCGAGGAAGGTTTGGTAAAAAAAGATTACATTTCGTATATTCCTTCCTGATTGCCACGGCAGATATTTAACCACCACATTTTCTTTATATGGATATTCACCAATTTGGGAAGTAAGAACGATAACCTTAGAAAAATAGTTTGAAATTTCATTAGCAGATTCTGCTTGGTGGGAAAACACTGAACTATTTTCGTCCATGGCGTAGTTAACGAGTAATAAATTTTTCATGACATTCCAATCAATTTAACGGCAAGAGTGGCCAGTGTGGATTCCATAGGCATAGACTATGTGAGTGAGATACTTAGTTACAGGAGCTGCGGGTTTTATTGGGTTTCACTTGGCAACTTCATTAGCAGTTGATGGCCACGAGGTTCTAGCCATAGACAACTTCACAGATTACTACTCGAAGGATCTTAAGAGGCTACGTGCGGAAAACTTGTCATCAAAGGTTGGGGTTAAAACTCATAACTTGGATCTCACCAATAAACCGGAACTATTAAAATTCACGAAAAACAAGCAAATTGATTCCGTTATCCATTTAGCAGCTCAACCAGGAGTACGGCTCCAGCCTAATCAATACTTTAGATATCACGACTCAAATATAATTGCTTTTTCGAACCTACTTGAATCAGTCCTAGCGAACCAAATAAGTAACTTCCTCTACGCTTCTTCTTCAAGTGTTTACGGAAATACTCAGAGTGAGCTACATAGTGAGACAGAAACAGGACTTCACCCAATTAGTTATTATGGAACAACCAAACTCGTTAATGAGATCCTAGCGTCTAATTTTGCTGCTAATTCTGGAATCCGCGCGAGAGGCTTGAGATTTTTCACGGTGTACGGCCCCTGGGGAAGACCTGATATGGCGTATACAAGATTAATTAATTCATGCTTAAGTGGACAACTTTTCGAACTGTACGGTTCAAAAGAAACTTTACGGGATTTCACATATATAGATGATGCCGTAAGAATGGTGTCTCTTTTAATTTCGGAACTTTCGCAACGTGAATTAGGTTTTTCGGATGTAGTAAATGTTGGAGGCGGCCAACCTGAAACCCTGTCAGAGATGATGAAAGTCATTGAATTGGAAACAGGAAAAAAAATAAAAATACAAAATTTTGATAAAAATGAAAATGACGTGATTAAGACTTTTGCGGATTCAACTTACTTGGAAACTTTAGTTCGAGCCAAACCCCTTACGACGATCAGTAGTGGCCTTCCGGAAGTTGTGAAGTGGGCAATGAGCGATGGTATTGTGGAAAAATTAGACATCTGGGTTCAAAGTGTCCGATGAATGCTAGAGCCAACTGAGAGCAATTTTTCTCAATGATTCTTGATTCAAGGCCTTTCGAACGCTTCTAATATCGTCCAAGACTGATGGGCTTAATTGATTTCTAAGCGCTCGTTCGCAGGCCGTGACTGCCTCTTCAGTTGTAGAAAAAACCTCTAACGCAGGTGAAAGTTCCTGTTTAGCTTCTTTTGTCCCTAAATTGCTAAGAGCTATCACAAAAAGTCCAGCGTAAGCCGCCTCCCTAATCGCTAGACCGAACCCCTCTTCAGGTGCGCTTGAAACCAACATCCAAGACTCTGACATATTCTCAAATACATCCGCGTGGGGCAAACTGCCGAGAATTGAGACTCTGGCTCTAAATCCAGACTGATTAACAATTGACTCAACCTTTGACCTTAAGGGTCCGTCGCCAATCAAGACTAAGGTTACGTCGGGATTCCTGGCTAACACCTTCAATGCTATTTCAACTGATAACAAAATCCCGCGTTCTTCATGCATCCTGCCAAGAATTAGGATCTGTTTCCGTTTCTTCGAATTATCAGGTAAGCAAGGCATCTGTACCGGAATTGGCGCAACAAAAATTCGATTTTGATCAACTCCCCAATTTTCTTGAAGGAATCTGCTTAAGTGCTGTGACACCACACGAACGCTGTCTGCTTTCCGGCTGGCACTGCGAAGTCCGAGAAATCTCAAATTTAGGAACTTAAGGTTACCCCCAGACAAAGGAAGGCCATGAATCGAAATCTGTATTCTGATTTTTCTCCCTAGCAGCTTTTTAAGAAGCCAAATAACCCAAAAAGTCAAGTATGGATCACCCGAAATCACAGTTCTTTCCCTTAGAATTGAAAGGATTAGGGACAAATAGATTTTAATTTGTCCAAGAAAATTCCTTTTGTAAAATACTACTGTTAGGTCTTTAAACTGATTGTATTTTAAGTCGCCAGTATCTTTCGCCGTAAGTGCAAGAAGTGTGATTTTTTCTTGACCGTTACCCAACGTGTGAAAGGCTTGAGCATACGAGTCAATTCGTTCAAGTATTTGGGGGATCGGATCTGAATTAGCCCATAGCCTTGGCGCAAAAAAAAGTGGCATTTTAAATCGAATCTTCCGACAAAATATTGGCTATTTTTCTAAAATTAACTTCGGAATTGAAGTTTTCCACAATTCTTTCACGTGCATTTCGCCCCATGGTAGCCGCTAACTTAGAATTTTCGAGTAATTTAGGAACCGCTTCTCTCAAAGGAAAATATTCGTCAATAAGAAACCCATCTACGGAATCTCTTACAACCTCTGAGCTTCCTGTCTTCCTTGACGCAATAACGGGCAAAGAACAAGCCATCGCTTCGAGAAGACTGTAGGAAGATGCTTCAAAATTACTATTCAGAACAAAAGCTCGGCAACGGCTGTAATAACTTGGGAGATTCTCTTGGGCGACATCTCCAGCAAAACTTACGCTTGCTTTGTTTAACTTCGCAACTTTGTTGAGGTTTTGCATTTCTGGCCCATCACCAACTACTAATAAACTTAATTTATTCTCCCCACATACTTTAATTATTTCATCAATCCCTTTCCACTTCACAAGGCGAGCAACGGTCAGAAGATCAAAATCTTTATTCAGGGTAAGGTCTTTGAATTCATCTACAAAAACAGAGTTATGAACGAGATGGATTCTACTTTTTGGGACCCCCCATAGTTCGCAAAGATCAAACAGATGTTGAGAGGGAACAATCACATGTGTTGCATTTCGAAGACTTCGAGAATAAATCTCCCGAAAAAAACGGTATTTCCAGTTCAAGCTTTCATTTTGGAACTCATCAACTCCTAATGAAGTTACGGATTGATTCTTTGCTCTTTCCCAAACGATGTCCCCTGGAACTTTCACAGAATAGCTAATGCCAAAAATTTTCGATGTTATCCATAGTTCTATAAAAAGACCATTAGCGAGGATTAGTTCAAATGTCTTTGAACTTCTATAAATTTGTTTAATCACAAGGATATATCTTTTGATGAGACCTATTTTTCTGGAGACTAGGCTCACCTCTACCGCTCTAAGAAGTTTTCTTCCGTGACCGGAATCAGAGAGTGAAATTACCTTTACATTCCATTCCTTCGCAGATAACCATTGTGAGAAGACATTCGCAAATTTCGCAGGCCCTCCGACATCAGGCGGGAAGATTCCAGAGAGAATCAGCATTGAGCGGGACATGTTGATAATCTACATTAATAGCCCTACCACTTCTCACAGCACTATAATTTATGTATGAATAGTTTCCGGCGTCGTTTTAGTGAAAGTTTGGTAATCCGGGCCTTGCGTTTGCTACCTTCTAGGGATCGCAGGTATTTGCTCGTCGTGATTTGCCTCCAATCCCTACTTGGAATCTTGGATCTTATTGGTATCGCAATTATTGGGGTCTTAGGAGCATTGGCAATTACGGGTGTGAGTACTGGTAAGCCAGGGGATAGGGTGAGCTTCCTGCTTGAAAATTTGGGAATTGCAAACGAGAGTTTGCAATTTCAAGCTGCTTCTTTGGGAGTATTAGCGGCCGTAGCCCTGATTTCAAAAACTCTGATTTCAGTATTCTTTTCAAGAAAAATCATATTTTTTCTTAGTCGCCGAAGCGCACTTTTATCGTCAAATTTGTTGTCAAAAGTCTTGAATCAAGATTTTGTGGATATTCGTCAAAAGCCCATGCAGCAAACACTTTACTCTGTAACGGCAGGGGTAGATTCGATCATGTTGGGTGTTGTTGGGACAGCTCTATCACTCGTATCCGACATGACTCTTTTAGTAATTCTGGGTTCAGGCCTTTTTTTCGTAGACTCAACTATAACTTTTCTTACTTTCTTGACCTTTTCTGGAGTTGCAATTCTAATGTATCGCCTTCTTCACCTTAGATCACAAAAAATAGGTCAACAGGAAGCACAACTCATTATAGAAGCAAATGAAAAAATTATTGAAATTCTTTCGTCCTATCGAGAATTATTAGTGAGAAACAGAAGACAGTATTACTGGACTACAATCTCACAATTGAGATACCAACTCGCGGATACACTTGCCGAGAAGAATTTCATGCCGAATATAACTAAATATATTCTGGAAGTAATTCTTGTTGTTGGAGCCTTGGTGCTTGGGGCGTTTCAATTTGCTTCAACGGACGCTATCCATGCAGTTGGAGTGCTATCGGTATTTTTGGCTGCAAGCACTCGAATTTCCCCAGCTATTTTGCGAATGCAACAAGCTTTTATAATTATCAAAGGAAGTGTTGGTTCAGCCGGTCCCACCTTAGCGCTAATTGAAGAATTAGAGGATGTACCAAGTCTCGCAATTGAATCTACCCCCAACGAATTGTCTCGAGATGGCTTCACGGGCGCGGTATCTTTAAAAAATGTTTCTTTTCGATACCCGGGCTCTGAATACAATGTATTGACAGATCTTGAAATGACCATAAATTCAGGAGAGGTGGTTGCCATTGTAGGGCCCTCGGGTGCTGGGAAAACTACTTTTGCTGACGTAATCCTTGGACTTCTTGACCCAACATCGGGATCAGTTCGAATCGATGGGCTCCCACCAAAAGAAGTGATCAAGAAATGGCCTGGAGCAATTGGATACGTTCCACAAGATGTCTTGATAACAAATCGAAGTATTCGCGAAAACGTGGCGCTTGGGTTTGATATGGAGGAGAATTTCGACGAAACAATTTGGAAAGTTCTCCAGATAGCTCAACTAGACGACTACGTGCGCAGTCTGACTGATCAACTTGAGACCAAACTCGGTGACAGGGGAGGATTTCTTAGCGGCGGACAGAGGCAGAGATTAGGTATCGCACGGGCACTTTATACAAACCCAGGATTAATAGTTTTGGATGAAGCTACTAGCGCATTAGACGGGGAAACCGAAGCAAATGTTTCTGCAGCAATTTCTAATCTTAAAGGAAGAGTTACAGTTGTGTTAATTGCACACAGGCTGTCGACAATTAAGAACGTCGACAAGATTTTTTATTTGCAGCAAGGAAAATTCATTGCCTCAGGTAACTTTGATGAACTAAGGTCGCTGGTAGATGACTTTGATAAGCAAGCAAGACTCATGGGACTTTAAGTGATTGTTAACTTGGGCTGGTTTTTTATATCTCGGGATCCATTCTATGATTGGGTTTTCCGAACTTTACGATAGGCACTACGCGAGCATCTGTTTGAATGATGACTTCACAAAATATCTTTGCCTGACTATTTAAAGCAGCGCTTAAGTGCCGGGTTATCTCATCAGAATTGTCGATTCTAAGATAGGAAAAGTCGTTTGCTTCCGCCAATAATTCAAAATTTGTAAAGTGTAAATCAACGTTTGAAGACGAGGCGAAATAGTCCCCGTCGAACCATTGATCCTGTGTCTGTTTTATCATCGAGTAACCACCATTATTTAAGAGAAAAATTACAACAGGACCGCCACATTTACTTAGTGTGGACAAATCATGTTGAGCCATCATGAGGCTGCCGTCACCAATTATGCAAATGGATAATCTCTCGGGTGAGGAAAGCACACTTGCGATGGACGCTGGAATAGACCAACCCATAGCGGTATTGTTGAAATCATGAATCAATCGCTGGCCATCTTTCACAAGCCACTCTTGCATGGTCCAAGCCACCGCACAGCCGGTGTCAATAATGATATTGGTTTCAGGGGAAGCAACACCTGATAATTGGGCGATGAAATCATAAGGGTTTACGCCAGGACTATTAAACCTCCGAGGTTCTTGTGGAGCCGCAGATTTCAAAGCACGAACCTCTGATATCCAAGGCTCAACTTGGAAATCAAAAGTGGCTAAATTCTCCGTCAAGATTTCAAACTCAGGGGATGAGATGTCGATGCAAATCGGTAAATCAATTTCCATCCCAAATTTTTCAAATTTGCGAAGTTCGCTGGCATCAATGTCGACCATAACTTTTCTTGCGTTTGGAGCGAAACCTGTGACAGGGCTTCCTGTCGCTTTCAAATCTAGTCTGCTCCCAATAGAAATTAGTAAATCGCTCTCATTAATAGCTGTATTCACAATTCTATTTCCATGAGTTCCGAAAGTTCCTAAGACCATTTCGTTTGTCGAAGAAAATAGATCTTTTCCGCCCCAAGTGAGAGCAATAGGAATACCGGCTCGCTCAATTTTTTGAACTATCCGAACCCTATTGTTCGAGGAACGAATTCCCGCACCACACACGATAATTGGTTTTTGAGAGTGTTGTAATAGTTTTGAAAACACCTTCCAAGTCTCATCAATGTTGGAAAAGTTGATTTCAGTGGAATTCGGATCCTTTTGAATCATTTCTTGGGGAAACCCAATGTCCATCCGCTGAATATCGTCGGGGATGTCAATGATTACTGGACCAGGTCTTCCAGCGATGGCTAAATTCCAAGCATCTTTTAGCGTTGGCAAGACTTCCTCTGGTGTTGTAACCGTAAAAGCGAATTTAGTAACAGATTTTGCAATGTCTACTATTGGCGTCTCTTGGAAACCTATTTGCCGTACACCTAGATCACCTTTCATTCTCGTGGTACTAACTTGACCTGTGATAAACACGCAAGGTATAGAATCGTAATAAGCTCCCGCAATCCCCGTAATCAAATTAGTTGCGCCAGGGCCACTCGTAACAATTCCAACACCTACCTCATCAGTAAGACGAGAGTGCGCCTCTGCTGCCATGGCCACTGTTTGTTCGTGGTGCACACAACTCAGAGTTAAGGCAGGGTTGCGGTTTACCGAATTCAGCAAGTGGAGTGCGGCTCCGCCAGAGACACCAAATACTCTGGTAGTTCCCATGTTCGAAATAAAAACTGAGATTGCATCTGAGACCTTCAAGTGGATCTCCTATCCAAGCCTTCGCAGTTTGAAGTTGTTCGGGAACTTTGAAACTCGTTCAATAAAATCAGGGGAATTCCACCCATCTCCCTGCAATGCAAAATTTAAGCCCGATATAAATTTAATTGGCTGACTGTTCATCCAAGAAATGAAATCACATATCAGATTCGGGTCTCCAAAGTCTCCTTCGTCCAATCGCCGAACAGTTTCTTGAAATGCGCCGCCCGCTAATTCCCCCGCCTCGAGAGTTTGGCTATGAATTGCGGACTTGATCCAACCTGTACCAAGTGAAACAAAAGCGCAATCACTATATTCAGAGGCGAATAGCTCGGTGGCCTTTATTAACCCAATCTTAGATAAAGTATAAGCAGAAAAGTTAATTGGAGCGGAATTCGTTCCGCTACCTGCAAATGTAAGAATGGTTCTTCTTTGTGCTGACAGATTACCCGTGAGACTCAAAATTTGTTTAATAAAGTAGACCTGGTTTAGAAAATTTAATTTTATTGATTCTTCCCATTCATCAAAATCTGTATCTGTAATTCTTCCGATAGGACGTAATTGTCCAATACTCAAAACAATCAGATTCCAACCTGGGTTTCCATTCACAAAAGCTGAAGCAACTTTCTTAATTGATTGCTTATCTAACATATCGCAGTAGTTGAGCTTTGGATTTTGTAATCTTTCTACTAAATCACGCCTCCTGGAAGTGGAATGAACGTCCCAGTTTTCACCTCGTAAGTAATTTGCTATAAGCGCACCTATCTCGCTGTCGTTTCCAACGATTAAGGCTACGGGCATGAGAGAATTGTAGCCATAAGTCATATCGTGCGAGTCAGGATGCTTCCGTTAGCGACACATGTAATCGACCAATGGTTGACCATCTATGAGGCACATGGGATAAGTTCCTTTCGTGAACTTGAGAAAAGGAACGCAAAGATGAGTGAAATAGTACAAACTGCCCATAAATATCTGGGCCAATTAACTTCTGCGTTAACTGAGTACCCAATAGAAAGAGTTCTTGAAGTTGGGAACATCCTAATAAAGAATCTAGACCAAGGAACACTGTATGTAGCAGGAAATGGAGGAAGTGCTTCAACCGCATCCCACATGGCGACTGACCTTGGAGTGGGTTCATTACGAAGAAATAATCCTTTAAGAATCGTTTCTCTGGTAGATAACACTGCAGTGCTAACCGCCACGGCCAATGATTTAGCCTTTGATCAAGTCTTTTCTCAACAACTCAAACTTCTAGGAAGAAAAGGTGACATATTCATTTGCTTCTCTGCTTCTGGTAATTCCAAAAATCTACTAAACGCAGTCGAAGAAGCGAAAAGAATAGAAATTACAACTATATCAGTCACTGGATTCAACGGTGGCTTGCTAAAAGATATCTGCGATTTTAATATTCATATTGAAACACCGATTGGGAGCTATGGCGTAGTAGAAGATATTCACTCGACTGTTAGTCATATGCTTACGGAAATAGTCAGGTCTTTCTAGTGAATGAAATTTTGGTTCTTGGTTCTAATTCTTTCTCTGGAAATGCGTATTTGGCAGAGTTGTCGAAGACGAATCGTGTCGTGGCGGTTAGTCGATCTCCTCGACTCAATCCGGCAATTGATCGCCTAACCGGATCTTCATACCTTGCAAACATTGATTTTGAGCGATGGAATCTGAATGAAGAACCGGATAAAATTATTGATTTGATTCTGGAGCGAGAGATTAAAACGGTTATCAACTTTGCAGCTCAAAGTATGGTCGGCCAAAGTTGGGAATTTCCCGAAGATTGGTATCAGGCTAATGTGACATCGTTTTCAAAACTTCTAACTAGGTTAAGCAAAGTTACTCAGCTAGATAAGTTTATCCAATTTACGACACCCGAGGTTTATGGGTCAACTAACGGATGGGTAACAGAAAATTTCAATTTCGCGCCGAATACTCCCTACGCGATCTCGAGAGCTGCTGGCGATTGGCACCTAAAGGCGCTTTATGACAATTTTGGATTCCCAGTGGTTTTCACGCGCGCGGCAAACGTATATGGGTCCGGGCAGCCTTTGTATCGGATTATTCCACGCGTAATCGTTAGTGCGCTTATGGGCCGCAAAATTCCACTACAAGGTGGAGGGAAATCCGTCCGATCATTCATTCATATTCAAGATGTCAATTCTGCACTAGAAAAGATTCAAAATTTTGGAATTCCAGGAGAGAGTTACCATATATCCACAAATTCACTTGTGACCATTCGTCAACTTGTAGAAGTCATCGCAGTAAAATTGGGAATCGATTTCGAGGATCTCGTGGAGATTACTCCCGATCGCCCGGGTAAAGATTTCGCCTACCAGTTAGATTCAACAAAAATTAGATCTGAAATGTTATGGGAGGACACCATTTCCCTCAGTCAAGGCATCGATCTGACCATAGACTGGGCCAAGGGGAATATCGAAGAATTAAGTAAAATGCCGCTCGATTACACACATAGAAGGTAACGAAATGAAAATACTTGTAACTGGTGGATGTGGTTATGTCGGCTCTGTTTTGGTGCCACGATTACTTGATTCAGGTCATCAGGTTTTGGTAGTGGATGCACAATGGTTCGGAAACTTTCTCCCAAAACACGACAATCTAGAGCTGTTAAATAAAATGTTTTTTGAGCTCAACGTTAATGATTTGCAATCGGTGGAAGCAGTGATTCATTTAGCTAACGTTGCAAATGATCCAAGCGTCGAACTTAATCCCGTGCTGTCCTGGGAAGTAAATGTATTACACACTACACAGCTTCTAAATCTATGCAGGAAGATTGATTCAATTAAGAAATTTATGTATGCAAGCTCGGGAAGTGTCTATGGCGTCAAAGATGAACTACGAGTAACTGAAGACTTGGATCTTGTTCCAATTTCAGCCTATAACAAAACGAAAATGTCTGCGGAACGAGTTGCTCTAAGCTACTCAGACGACTTTGACATTTACTGCGTTCGTCCTGCCACCGTGTGCGGACTGTCTCCACGGATGAGATTTGATGTGGTGGTCAATATGTTCGTGATGCAGGCATTTAAGAACGGGTTAATCACAGTGCTTGGGGGGGATCAGGTCAGGCCAAATATTCATATTGAAGATATGGCTCGTGTGTACGAACACTTTCTAAACTCAACTGGCATTCCTTCAGGTTCGTACAATGCGGGTTTTGAAAATATCAGTGTCATGTCAATCGCAAAAATGGTCGCAGATAGATTTGACGTAGCCATAGAAGTCAAAGAATCCAACGACCCGCGTTCCTATCGCCAGGATTCGACCAAGTTATTGGAAACTGGATTTGTGCAGACAAAATTCGTGTCTGATGCAATTGAGGAGATATCCAACGGTTTGGTGTCCGGAAAGTTAAAAGATGACGATCGCTGGTATACGGTTCGCTGGATGACAGCGAACAAAATTGGAGATTTGAAGTAAATGGGAATAGAAATAGATCTACTCGCCAATTATCCAAAAGTTACCAGAGACTTGACCGCGAGGCTTGAGTCCAAGAGTGAAGAAGCAAGAGCAATTGGCAGAAAATTTGGTTTCGATTATTTCGATGGAGAACGAAATCATGGGTACGGTGGCTTTACATACCAAGAGAGATTTTGGAAACCGGTGGTCCCAGATATAGTTAAGCGTTATAACTTGAGTAAGGACTCTCGAGTTTTGGATGTGGGTTGTGCAAAAGGGTTCTTTCTCCATGATCTTCAGGAGGCGGTTCCTGGAATTAGAATTACGGGAATTGATATTTCCTCTTATGCAATTGAAAACGCAATCGAATCTGTTCGGGAAAACGTCTCTGTTGGCGATGCTCGGGAATTGAAATTCGAAGATAACAGTTTTGATTTTGTGATGTCCGTTAACACCGTTCACAACTTAAATCGAAATGATTGCAAGCTCGCCCTATCGGAAATTCAGCGTGTTAGTGGGGGAAAATCTTTTATTACGGTCGATGCTTATAGAAATGAAATTGAAAAACAGAGGATGGAAGCATGGAATCTAACTGCTCTTACAATGATGTCAGTAGAAGAGTGGCGGTCTTTCTTTCGTGAAGCTGGTTATGACGGTGACTACTACTGGTTCATTCCATGACACCGGAATTAGATCTTGCAAGGCTTTATCGCACATCTCTTCGAATTCGATTAATAGAATCGAGAATCGCAGAGCTTTACCCACAGGGGAAAATGCGGTGTCCTGTCCATCTATCAATTGGCCAAGAGATTCCAAGTGCCATAATTGAGCAGGTTCGAAAATTCGGAGATCAGGCAATAAGCACACATCGGGCGCATGCACACTACCTAGCAATGGGTGGGGATTTACAAAGAATGCTGGCTGAAATCTACGGTAAATCTACAGGATGCTCGAAGGGTCGAGGTGGCTCTATGCACCTGATCGATATCGAAAAAGGATTCATAGGTTCTTCGGCAATAGTTGGCAACAGCATACCGATAGGCGTTGGTGCGGCATATGCAAAGATGTTGAACAAAGAAACTGGGGTAGTTTTCATTTTCCTTGGAGATGGCGCGGCAGAGGAAGGAGCATTTTACGAGTCGGCGAATTTTGCAGCAATTCATAAACTTCCAGTGGTATTTATTCTTGAGAATAATCTCTATTCGGTTTATACGGGCTTAGAACTCCGCCAACCCCAAGATAGGTCCCTCTTTGAACTAGCCGAAGCAATTGGCCTAAAGAGCAAGAGAGCGGAAGACTCTGACTTCAAGGGCGCATTTACAAAATTAGAAAAACTCACCACCATCACTCGAGATGGACTCGGTCCTTCGTTTTTTGAAATTAGTACTTACCGAAAATTGGAACATTGTGGCCCAAATGATGACGACAGCCTTGGCTATAGACCGATCGAAGAACGAAAGAAACTCAAGGATGTAGATTTATTGAATGTCCTTAGAGATCAAGCAAGAATTTCCAATTCAACCTTCGAGCAAATTATCTCCGAATTTGGTCAAGAAATCGACTCAGCAATTAACTTTGCAGAAACATCACCGTTTCCAAACTATGCAGAAATGTCCGAGGATGTTTATGCAAGTTAATGGTGCTTCTGAGATCTTGAGAGTACTAGATGAGAATTTATCTCGAAACCCAAAATTCTTAATCGCTGGACTTGGTGTTTCAGATCCAAAGGGAGTATTTGGCACAACACTTGGGTTGGTTGAAAAATATGGTCCGCAGCGAGTGCTAGAAACTCCGACATCCGAAAATGCGATGACAGGCGTAGGAGTTGGGCTCGCAATTTCTGGATATCGACCAGTCATGATTCATCAGCGACTTGATTTTTTCCTGCTCGCAATGGATCAAGTTGTTAATTCAGCAGCAAAATGGCATTTTATGTTCGGCGGTCAGCAATCCGTCCCCTTAACAATTCGCCTGATTACAGGAAGAGGTTGGGGACAAGGACCAACACACTCACAAAATTTACATTCTTGGTTTGCCCACATTCCAGGGTTGAAAGTGGTGATGCCTTCATTTGCTTCCGAGATTGCCGCACTTTTACAAGCCTCGATTGATGATCCAAATCCCGTAATTTTTATTGAGGATAGATGGATTCATAATCTCAACGCGGATAGTCAAGATTCTAGAATTAATCAAGCTATCCCTTTAGGACAGGCTTCTGTCGCACATCCTGGATCTGAAATTACAGTTGTTGCTTCTGGGTATATGACAGTTGAAGCACTAAAGGCGGTCACGTATCTCTCAAAGAAAGGCATTTCAGCTGAACTAATTGATTTGAGAACCATAAAACCTTTGGACATGGCTTCGATCTTGAAATCTGTTCAAAAAACGAAGAATCTTATTGTTGTAGATTCCGGGAATGAAATCGCTTCTTTTGGAAAAGATGTAATTGCAAACGTAGCGATGGAGAAGAATCTAGTTTTAAGAAATGCCCCTAAACTTGTTTCACTTCCTGATGTACCTGAACCGACTACGCACGGAGTAATCGGAGAATTTCGTGTTTCTGCCAAAAGAATTGCGCTATCAATTTTGGAGTTGTTATCAATTAACCCGTCAGAAGATTTGGTTGATAGTCTGACACCGCCCAAGGAGGATATCCCTGACTCCGCATTCACTGGCCCGTTTTAGATGATTCATCAAAGCGCTGCCCTTTTTCTAGATCGCGACGGGGTAATTAATAAGAACTTTGGATACGTCTCCAAAGTTCAAGACTTTGAGTTTATCCCAGAAGTATTTAGTATATGTCGTGCGGCCCAGAAATTAGGATTTCGTATAGTAGTTGTTACAAATCAAAGCGGTATTGGGAGAGGCTTATTCACTGAGAAGGACTTTGAAATACTCACTGCTTGGATGATTGGTGAATTCTCCGAAAAAAAAATCGAAATATCTCTAGTTTTGCACGCTCCAGAAAACCCAGAGAACTCTCTTAGCCTTTTGAATTTAAACAGGAGAAAACCGTCTCCTGAGATGTTTTTCGAGGCAGCGAGCAAGCTCGAACTAAACTTAGCTAATTCTATAATGATCGGCGATACCGAAAATGACATGATTGCAGCTCAGCGTGCAGGTTTAAGCCACAGAATTCTTATTAATGCAAACTCGAAAAGCAGCGTCGCCACGGAAATTGTTGCGGACCACAAGGCATGCTTAACCGTGGTAACAAATATATTGACTGCGAGTAGAAAGCATAATTTACAATGACAATCAAACTTAAAGCGGCCGTACTGCGCAAGACTGGTGAACCTCTTTCAGTAGAATATCTCACCACGACACCTTTACGTCCCGGCCAAGTTCTTGTGAGAATGATTTACTCGGGCATTTGTCGAAGTCAGGTCATGGAACAACAAGGCAAAAGGGGTATTGATAAATGGCTTCCCCACCTTCTGGGCCACGAAGGTTTTGGTGAAGTATTGGAAACAGGTGCGGGTGTGACCAAATGTCATGCTGGAGATAGAGTTATAGTCTCTTGGATTGCAGGAACGGGAATAGATGCAGATAATCCAGTTTATATCGACGGCCATGGTTTAACTGTAAACTCAGGAAAGATAACAACATTTTCAACGCATTCTGTAATTTCTGAAAATAGAGTTTTCTTGGCTCCGGTTGGGTTCCCAGATCACATACTCCCACTCTTTGGCTGCGCCCTCTTAACTGGTGGGGGCATGGCACTTAAATATGGGGAAGTCTCACCAGAAGCAAATATTTGTATTCTTGGATTTGGCGGGATTGGTTCCTCTGCTGCCTTGGTTCTCAAAGGAATGGGCAAAGAGAATATTGATGTAGTGGACGAAGGCTCAGACAAGAGAGAGGTCGCGAGGCAACTTGGCTTTTCCAATGTTTTCGCAACCATAGATAGATCTGGTCGAAAATATGATGTGGTTATTGAATCAACTGGCGCAATTCAAGGGATTCAGAATGGCTTTGAGAGTTTGAAAGATTCAGGTGTTATGATTTTTGCAAGCCACCCGGAAGAAGGTGGAAGAATTTCATTAAACCCACACGATCTAATTAAGGGCAAAAGAATTTTTGGTAGCTGGGGCGGTGATGTTGAGCCGGATTCCGATATTCAAAGAATTGCGAATCTGCTTATCGAAAGTAACTCTGACCTGGGTTTGCTACTTGGGGAAGTTTTTGCAATTGACGAAGTGAATGAAGCCCTGGCTTACTTGGACTCCGGGAAACCCGGACGGCCGCTCCTAGGAAAAGACGGGGACTGAAATGAAAGACAAAGTTGCAAGAGTTTTTGTTTCAGGAAAATTTCGAGTAATTCACGCGGGTCACCTGAGGCTATTTAGGACTGCCTCCGAACTGGGACAAGAATTAATAGTCGCGATTGACATTGAGGGACTGACTGAAGAGGAAATTAGCTGGAGACGCAATATTCTCAGAAATATAGAATATATAGATCAAGTTATTGAGTTTAACGGCAATCTTGAAGCAATCCTTCAAAGTATTCAGCCCAACATTGTTGTTAAAGGTTCGGAATTCCGAGATGCAAATAACTCGGAAAGTGAGATTCTTAAGAGTTATGGAGGAAAATTAGTATTTACTTCTGGCGCCAATTTTTATTCTGAGAGCGATTTAATTAGTGATTCAGATCTAGAGTTTGTTGAAAAACTGGCAAAATTACCTCAAGATTTTATGGAAAGAAATGGGATTTCAACAACAAAACTTCTCAGTCTAATTGAGGCGTTTTCCAAATTAAGAGTTTGTGTGGTTGGTGACCTAATTATTGATGAATATATAAATTGTCATCCTTTGGGGATGTCTCAAGAAGAACCAACGGTTGTTGTTACTCCAGTAGATAGTCGGAAATACTTCGGAGGAGCGGGAATTGTTGCAGCACATTGCAGAAGCCTAGGGTCGCAAACTTCATTCATCACCGTAACTGGAGATGACCAAACTTCAGAGTGGGCATCAGAAAAGTCAACAGAGTACGGTGTTGAATCTGTGAAGATTATCGATAGTTCCAGACCCACAACTTTAAAACAAAGATATAGAAGTGGCACGCAGACTCTTCTTAAGCTGAGTCATCTTAATCAAGATTTCTTGGATACACAAAAGGAGCAGGAGATAATTGAAAATTTCAGGAAGCTTGCTCCTTCTGTAGACGTATTGATTTTTTCAGATTTTTCGTATGGAGTACTCTCGCAAAAGGTTGTCAACGAGATTTTAGAAATTTCAAATGAAATGGGTTTATTTGTTAGCGCCGATAGCCAATCGTCATCTCAGATTGGGAATTTAGGAAAATTCAGGAAAATCAATTTCGTATCTGCCACGGAACGAGAAGCGCGGCTTGAACTGAAGGATGGAACTTCTGGATTGGTCGTTATAGCAGAGAGCCTGCGAAACCATTTGGAATCCAAATATTTGTTATTGAAAATGGGGGCTGATGGCGTGCTCATAAGCGGTCAAGACCAGTTGGATAGAGTGATTGCCACTGACGAGATTGGGGCTTTAAATAAGAATCCGGTAGATACATCTGGGGCAGGCGACTCAATGCTCGCAGGAGCAAGTCTTGCTCTCGCGAGTGGGGCAACCATTCACGAAGCTGCACTAATAGGTTCTGTGCTTGCTGCGATTCAAGTGGGAAGAATTGGAAATGTCCCGATTGCCCAAGAGACACTAAATTCGTTTTTGCAGTTATGAAAGCACTATTGCTTGCGGCTGGATTCGGAAGTCGACTCGGGGAGATAACTAAACAAACCCCAAAGCCTCTGGTCAAGGTGAGAGATAAACCAATAATTAGTTTTTGTTTGAATCAGTTGGAAGAAGCGGGGGCCACAGAAGTTGTCGTCAACACGCACTACCTAGCTGATCAGATTGAAGAGTACTTAAAGGAGTATGAAGGTTCGCTCAAGATCATACCTAGCTTTGAGAAAGAACTTCTAGGCACAGCAGGCACTACGAGGAAACACTTTGACTTTCTAGCTTCTGGTGATTTCATCGTAATGCATGCGGACAACTATTTTGTCCGCCCATTGTACGAGTTTGTCGAGGCCCACAATGTTAGAAAAGTCGGAAAGTGTGGCACTTTAGGAACCTTTCTGACAGAGGACCCCAAGAATTGTGGCGTTCTAGTGCTTAATCCGGATCAAACCATTTCTCAATTTTATGAAAAAATCGAAAACCCACCGTCGCGAATCGCGAATGCAGCCATTTATGTTTTCACTCCGGAGATTAGAGATGCGCTGTTTAGTTTAGGTGAACGAACTCCAGACTTGAGCAAGCACCTCATTCCATTAATCAAGAATGAGTTGTATGTGAATAATTTTGAAGGCTTATTTGTTGATATAGGAACTCCGAAAGGTTTAGAACTAGCGAATAGTTATAAAGGGGAGCCCATTCGTTCCAAGACAGACTGAGCAACATGTCGGCCAAATGGGAATGCTGCGGTCCAGCCCGGAGATACTGCATTCAAGATATGGGTTGAGTTAGCTGCATGTTTAATCACGAAGTCTTGGAGAAGTTCTCCGCTATTCACATCAATTAATTGACCTCGAATTCCAGGCGATTTTGGTTTCCAATCCCGGGTCCGCTCTGCAGCGGGAACCAATTTTGAAGCAGCGCCAACCAAATTAGAAGTTATTAACTTTGGTATTTCATATTTCATCATGGCAAGCAAATCATGCTTGTTGCCTTTACTCAAACTTATTAAATTGCGTGCGTAATTCAATACTTCCTGAGACGAGACAGGCGATTTAATCGTGTATTGACTTTTCCCAATTATGGGTAAAGCCGAAGGTCCAATTTTTACTTTACCATCGAGAGTTATCGTGAAATGCACCCCGAGGAATGGGTTGATTGGATGAGGTACGGGGTAGACGAGAGACTTAATTGGAAGATTAGATAATGAAGTTTGCTTGTAAAGGCCAAGAAAGGGCATGGTCCTAAAATTTACTCCAACATTGATCTGATGAGCAATATCAAGTGCCCATGCCCCAGCTGAATTTATAAAATATTTAGCATTAATCAATTCATTGTTGCTCATCCATTTACCATTCTTGACTTCAACCTTGGAATTTGAAAAAAAGATAACTCCATCATCCACGAGCTCTCGGCGAATGGCCGCGTTGACAATTGAAGGGTTGGAGATACTTGTGTTAGGCGACCAAAGAAAAGAGCCTTGGGTGACGGCTAAGGGTTCAAATCTAGCAAGTTCGGACGCTGGTAATCTCTCGAGCAGTACGCCGTTTGAAAGACCACGATCAAGTAAAAGCGATATTCGATTATCTTCATCTTCGTTAGTAGCAACGACAACCTTTCCAACCTTTAAGAACGGAATGGAATGTTTAGAAATCAAAGATTCTAATTCGTCTCGCCCGTCCCGACAAAACTTTGCTTTGAGAGATTCGGGTGAATAATAAAAACCCGCATGCAACACACCTGAATTTCGCGCACTTGCGTGGGACGCGAATTCCGAATCCTTTTCAAAAATGGCGATAGAAAGCGTGGCATCGAGTTCCTTGAGCCCGCGTGCGATGCCTAGACCGATGATCCCTGAACCCACGATTGCGATGTCCACCGTCTTCATTAGGCAATCCCATCACCAAATTGACTTCCCCTCGACCAAAATCCGAACGATGTAGGCGAAATGTCCGTTTTGTACCCTTCCCGCGACAAACTAGGATGGGATTCGTAGAAGTGGATAGAGGCAGCGACGGCTGGTTCTGCAACACAAAACCGGTTAATGAAGGATCTAAAAAGTGGCACTTAGCGTATGGACAGTTGCTGAACTGGGGGCTTTTTACACTGAGCACCGTTCAGAGCTACTCGCGCATGCCAATCGCGTATTGAAGGATTCAGCCAAGGCTGAAGAGATCACCCAGGACTCACTGATTAAGTTCATGCTCGCTGCTCCAGAGCTTGAATCGGCTGAGCACGCACTCTCTTATCTACATCGCACCATTGAAAATCTCTGCATCGATTACTTCCGCCTTGAAGGCCGCCGTCCAAACCTTGTGGTTATCGATGACGCCCAGGCTGAAGTAGAAGCTGCATGGCAGGTTTCAGGCGATCACTCAGAGGTTTTGACTCAGGCTGAAGATGCAGCGATTATCCGCCAAGCACTGGCTCTCCTTTCACCTGCAGAGCGCGCTGCGCTTGTTATGTGGGAGATGGAAGGTCGCTCAACAGAGGAAATCGCAGCAGAGCTTGGAATCAAGGAATCTGCAGTGCGTCACACCGTTTCCCGCGCTCGCACTTCACTTCGTCGTGTTCTTTCAGAGCTCGTTATCGATCCCGAGCGTGGTCTTACAGCTCTCGACATGCTTTCTACTACCTATAAGAAGGCAGCCGATCTTGCAGCGAAGTCTTCTAAGGTCGCTCTCTCCTTACTATTAGTAGTCACTGCATTCCTAGGGTTTAACTCAATGACAGGTCAAGAGGGTGTTCTTCCAACTGTCACAACACAGGATTCAACCGGTGACGTAGCTAAGGCTGGGTCTTCTGATTCAGCAGCTCCTGCACCATCTATCTCGATGCCAGCTAAGAAGTCATCAACTATGGGCCCTCGCCTATACATCAAGAGCAGCAAGGCAACATGGCCTGGTCTTGATTCAGAGGGCATCCCAACAGGTTTCACTGTCACAGGTGAGAAGGGTCCAGCTGGAGACATCCGTGTAAACCACAATGTTCCAGAGGCGACCGGGCAAGGCACTATTTTGGCCACCCAGGCCATCACATCTGGGGGTGGACCAAATGTCTCGATCGATCAGGTCGTGACAGTCGATGGCAACGGCACAAAGTATGCGGCTGAGTACGTATCCTTCGGAATTGACGGGGTTTGGGCGGTAGCTGAGGCTCGCGCCACAAGCGTCGATTTGGAGCGTATGTCCAATGGCAAGTACCTTATGACCGTTACAATTTCCCTACTCTCAACCCCA
>JACCDZ010125502.1_pt1 | contig 38251 bp, 37 predicted proteins | sample 7449551 | NCBI WGS metagenome assembly JACCDZ01 (sample SAMN15323452, study PRJNA562643) | freshwater metagenome | isolation source: river surface water | place: USA:Blue River Watershed | collected 2017-08-18
CCTTTCGATTTTACATATTCAATTTGATTTTTTACATTTTGTTCGCAACCTTTTGGATGAGCTGTCAAACAAATAAATCCTCGCATTCTTGGTTCTATAATCATGATATTCTATTTTTATAATTGGTTTGTTGTCGTTTAAAATGAAAAACAAAAGTACTTTAAAAAATTAATTCAACAAAGCTTTTGCGTGTTGTAAAGCCGAATCTGTAATTTCTTTTCCAGATAACATTTCTGCTATTTGTTGGATTCTTTCTTCTGATGTTAACAGATTTAATTCTGAAATTGTAGTTTCACCCACATTTCTTTTTGAAACTTTATAATGCGAATTCCCTTTAGCGGCAATTTGTGGTAAATGTGTAATGGCAAATACTTGCATGGTAGCACTCATTTCCTTCATGATTTCTCCCATTTTAATTGCAATTTCTCCAGAAACCCCTGTATCAATTTCATCAAAAATAATTGTTGGCAATTTGGAATAATTAGCTAAAATGGCTTTTATAGCTAACATGATGCGCGACATTTCTCCGCCTGAAGCCACTTTCTTTAATAATCCAAAACTAGTCCCTTTGTTTGCAGAAAACAGTATAACCACTTCATCTTTTCCTTTAGGATAATAAGAATTGGTATGGTTGATTTCGATTTGAAAATTGGCTTCTATCATTCCTAATTGAGCTAAAATAGCTTTAATTTTATCGATTAAAATTGGGCCTGCTTTTTTTCTATTTTCAAAAATAGCTTGAGCCAATTCATCAACTTTGGCTTGTTTCGAATTTAATTTGGATTCTAATTTATTGATAGCGCCATCCAAATCATCAACACGAATTACTTTAGCATCTAATTCGTTTTGAATTACTAATAACTCGGCAATGGTTTGTACTTGATGCTTCTTTTGTAAATTATAGATGGTTTGCAGTTTAGTATTCACCAATTCTAATCGCTCAGGATCGGCTAAGATTTTCTCGTTGCTTTGTTCGCATTCTGAAATAATATCTTCAACTTCAAGTAAACAACTTGTCAAACGCTCTAAGAATTGCGCATTTTGATATGAAAAACCAGCTATTTTTTGAAGTGCAATTTTAATTTCTTTCAAATTTACTAAGGCGCCAACTTGCTCTTCATTGGCAAAAGCTAAAATTCGTTCGAAATTTTCTTTTATGAATTCAACATTACTTAATTGCTCTAATTCTTGCTCTAACGCTTCTTGCTCGCCATCAATTAAGTTGGCTGCTAAAAGTTCGTTCAACAAAAAAGAATTGTACTCATACTCTTTCACTAAAGCCTCTTTTTCCGAAATCAATTGTTTCAACTCTTTTTGAGTCGATTTGAAATCAGTCAATGCCTTTTTATATGAATTTACAGATTCGCCATTATTAGCAACCGCATCTAAAATATCAATTTGATAGTTTTCTTCCGCAAGTTCTTGGGTTTGATGTTGGGAATGAATATCTAACAACATTTCTCCTAGTTCCTGAAGTTCTTGAAGATTTACTGGACTATCATTAACAAATGCTCGAGATTTTCCTGAAGGCAAAATTTCTCTTCTAATAATGGTTTTATCTTCATAATCCATATCATTATCTTCAAAAAAAGATTGAAGATTATAATTAGAAACAGCAAATTGTGCTTCAATTATACACTTTTGTTCTTTATCTTTTAGTGAAGTCAAATCAGCTCTTTTTCCCAATACCAAACCTAAAGCACCGAGAAGGATCGATTTTCCTGCACCGGTTTCTCCTGTAATAACAGAAAACTGATTGGAAAAATCAGTTTCAAGCGATTCGATTAACGCATAATTTTTAATGGAAAGTGAAAGCAACATAAACAATTTATTAAAAATAATGTTCTATCTAATTCTATTCCACTTTTGAGAATTTAATGGAGATATTTTATTCAAAGTTTCTAGCAATTTAACATTGTCAACTTGTGGTCCTCCAGAAAACATTGCTACTAATTCATCGACTTTTGCATCAAAAAATGTTCGCACCAACAATGAATTAGGTCTAGTTTTTTGAATTTCTGCTAAAGTTTGTATTGAATTTGATATATTTTCTTTCCCTTTTTTTACATCTTCACTCATCGTATCTAAACCTAATCTATGATATTCATACATCGCTTTTCTATACGGTAAAAAAGTAGTTGCTAACATATCTGAAACTAAAAAATAACGATTATTATTACTACCTTCAGATTGCGACCAACCTTTATACCCACTAGGTTGTGCTAAATTAACAATATTTGAAGCCGCTTCTAAATATTTTGTTCCTCCATTTAAAGCAAAAGAATCCATATCTAAACCAATAATCATATTGGCATAAAAAGCTAAAACCGCTACTAAATTGGAATTAAAAGAATTTTGGTCATAAACCATAGCTTCAAATTCTATGAAACGAAAAGTAAAATTTTTATCATTGATATTCAATATCGGTGAAGAAAAATTAGAGTTATATATAGGTCTTGAAGATTGTACTTGCAAGGTAGCTTCAAAGGTATTTGAACCATAAGAAGTTACATTTATAAAGAAGTTACAATCGATTTTTTCAACATCTGTAAATTCTTTAGTTGTCCATTTTGTAGTATTCAAAAATTCTTTTACTTGCGTTTCTAAGTTTTTGAACAATTGTGGATTTCCATTTGCAACTTGCTGAAAATTAACAGAAACTGTTGCATTTAGTTCTTGAGAAAATACATTTACAAATGAAAATAAAAAATATATAATAAGTATTGTCTTACGCATTATAAAATTGAATTACCTTGTTAATAATATCTTGAGCTACTTCTTCTTTAGATTTCAACTCTTTTGGTTCTATATCAAAATTTTTTGAAATAAAAGTGACTTTGTTTGTAGGTTGTCCAAAACCTGCACCTTCATCATTCAATGAATTTAATACTATCAAATCTAAGTTTTTTTTCTGAATTTTTTGCTTTGCATGTTCAATTTCATTTTCTGTTTCTAATGCAAAACCAATTAAAAACTGATGTTTCTTTAATTCACCAAGAGAGGCTAAAATATCTTTTGTTTTTTCTAGCTCTATAAATAACGTTGATTCTTTCTTTTTTATTTTCTGATTGGCAACATTTTTTGGACGATAATCCGCTACTGCGGCGGCTGCAATAGCAACATCTACTTCATTGTAATACTCATGACATGCATTATACATTTGTTCTGCCGATTTAACTCGAATCAATTTAATCGAAGAATTTTGCAAGTTTAAATGAGTTGGTCCTGATATCAAAATTACTTCAGCCCCTTTATTTGCCGCTTCATTAGCGATATCAAATCCCATTTTTCCTGAGGAATGATTTCCAATAAAACGTACAGGATCAATAGATTCATAGGTTGGACCTGCCGTAATTAGAATTCTTTTATTTTTTAATGGCAATTTTAAAGCCAAATCGTTTTCTAAGAAATCAACAATATTTTCAGGCTCTGCCATTCTTCCTTCTCCAACTAAACCACTTGCTAATTCACCCTTTTCAGCAGGAATCATAATATTACCAAATGATTTTAATTTATGGAAACTATCTAAAGTTGAAGGATGCTTATACATATCCAAATCCATTGCAGGAGCAAAATAAACTGGACATTTGGCAGAAAGATAAGTAGCTATTAACAAATTATCACAATTACCATTAGCCATTTTGGAGAGCGTATTTGCTGTTGCTGGTGCAATTAGCATTAAATCTGCCCATAAACCTAATTCAACATGGTTATTCCATTCCCCATTTCCTTCTTCTTCATTGTAGAATGTTGAATAAACTGGGTTTTTAGAAAGCGTTGCTAAAGTAAGTGGTGTAACAAAATGCAAAGAAGCAGGCGACATTACAACTTGTACTTGTGCACCTGCTTTTATAAGTAATCTAACCAAATTGGCTGTTTTGTAAGCAGCTATACCACCAGATATACCTAGCAAGATTTTTTTACCGCTTAAAACAGACATAATGATTATTTTGCGTCTCTGTAATAGATCTTACCTTCTTCCCACTCTTGCACTGCTAACGCATGTGGTTTTGGTAATTTTTCATAGAATTTTGAAACTTCAATTTGCTCTTTGTTTTCAAAAATTTCCTCTAAACTATCATTATAAGTAGCAAACTCTTCTAATTTTTCAATCAATTCTTTTTTAATTTCAGTATTGATTTGATTAGCGCGTTTTGCCATAATAGTAATCGCTTCATAAATGTTTCCAGTAGGCTCTTCTAATTTGCTTTTATTGTAAGTAATTGTGTTTACTGGAGCATTTGTTTTCTTTAAATCCATGATTTACTTTTATTTAGAAAATTGTTTTAATTCTTGTTCTATATCCGCTAAAATTTTATCAGCTTCTTCTTTATATATGGAGTTTGGTCTAAACTTTAACAAACTATTATATAAAGTTTTAGCGGCATTATAACGTTCCTCTTTTTTTGCTTGAATACTATTTTTTGCATATCTATATGCCGTATCAAATCTCAAAAACATAGCTTCTTCTTTGTATTGAGTTCCAGGAAAATCAGCAATAAAATTTTCCAAAGTTTTTAAAGCTGCATTATATTCTAATCTATAATCTGCAATTTTATGATACTGTTTTGCAATTTCAAATGCCTTTTTCTCTAATTTTTCTCGCAACTCTTTAACGTAAGCATTTGCTTTAGGCAAATACTCTGAATCTGGATAATTATCAATAAAGCGTTGAAGTTTTTCTAATGCCTTATCTGTATCTGTTTGATCAAGACTGTAGGTAGGAGATAATCTGTAAAAACATTCAGATGCTAAAAAACTAGCTTCTTCTCTTTTATCGCTTTTAGGATATGATACAGCAAAATTCTCAAATTGATAACCTGCTAAATAATACTGCTTTGTATTGTATAGCGATTTTGAATAATTATAAAATAATATTTCTGATGTAGGTTTACCTTTGTAAGCAGGGGCTACCTGTTCATACAAACGTAGTGCTTTATCAAATTTATTTCTTTCATACATTCTATTTGCAACTTGTGCTTTCAATTCCACATCATCTGACTTTAATGCCTTTTGATAAGGACTACATGAGACCAATAAAATGGCTAGTGAAAGAAAACTTAAAAATTTATTCATTTGGCTTTACATTATTATTTTATAAACATCAAAAAGATGTCTCCTAAAAAAGCAACTGCAAATTTAGGCATTATTTAATTACTATAAAAATCTTTTTTTTAACTTAATTTTCTTGTAAAATTATGCAATCTTGTTGCTAAATCTTGATTTACATTTACAAGTGGTAATCGTACTGTATTCTCGGACAATCCTAATGCTTTAAAGACTTCTTTAATTCCTCCAGGGTTTCCTTGCTCAAAAATCATATCAATACTATCTGCCAATAAATAGTGTAATTTATAGGCTTCATCCACTTTTCTTTGCAATCCTAAACGAACCATTTCTGAGAATTCCTTTGGAAAACCTTCACCAATTACCGAAATCACTCCTGCTCCACCCGCTAAAACCATTGGTAATGTAATCATATCATCGCCTGAAATCACTAAAAATCCTTCTGGTTTTGTTTGGATTAATTTCATTGCTTGAACGATATCTCCAGCAGCTTCTTTGATTCCGATTACATTTTTAAAATCATTTGCAATTCGGATAACAGTAGATGGCAACATATTACTTGCTGTTCTTCCTGGCACATTATATAAAATTACTGGAATTGGAGACGCTTCTGCAACTGCTTTAAAATGTTGGTAAATACCTTCTTGCGTTGGTTTATTATAGTAAGGCGAAACCGATAAAATCGCTGAGAAATGAGAAAAATCTCTAGTTTTCAATTCTTCAACAACTTTATGAGTGTTATTTCCTCCAACACCTAAAACCAAAGGCAATCTTCCTGCATTTGCTTTAATTATCGTATCAATAACCAATTCTTTTTCCTCTTGTGATAACGTTGCCGATTCTGCTGTTGTTCCTAAAACTACCAAATACTCTACTCCTCCTTCAATTACATGATTTACAATTCGCGTTAAAGCTTCTACATCAACCGAAAAATCTTTTTTAAATGGCGTAACTAAAGCAACACCTGTACCAATAAATGATTGCATTTTTTATATTTTATTTAAAATTTTCAAATACTTAAACAATTCTAAAACGAACTCATTAAAATCTTCAACAAGCGTTTTTATAATAAAATGATTGACTCTTTTGTCAACGGTATCAAATCCTACTTTAAATTTCGCTTTTGATTTGGTTGAAAGCAATAAAAGTCCGCTTTTATTAACATCGTAATAATTGATTAACAAATCAAAAGGCGTTTCAATAAAATCATTTACTTCTTTTTTATCAATTTCCCCAGAAATAGAAATATTCTTTAACGATAAAAAAGGTTCTGTTATTGTTTCTTTTTTCTTGATTTTATCTTTATAAATCAAAATAGAAATATTACTAGCTTGAATTCCCTGAGAAACGATTCGCTCTACTAATTGACTGGTTTCATTAAAATAAGTTTCATCAACTAAAACCCCTACAGTCAATACTTTATCATTTGAGGCAAATGCATTTAGAGCTGTTAATTTTTTAGTAACATTTTTTTTAAGAAAAAAGTTCTTTATAATATTATAAAACATAGTATTTTTACCTATTCGACAAAATTAAAAATTTAACCTTTTGTTATGCTTGTAAATGTAAAAAAGAATACGATATCTTTTGGTTTTTTTGTTATATTATTAACATTTAATCTCTTTATATCTTGTAAATCAACTTCTTCCTATCAAACTACAAAAATTGAAGGAAAAAGAATAGGTGTTACTAATGAAAAAGGTGAAAACGAATCGATACTGACCTATGTAAAACCTTTTAGTGATAACATCAACAAAGATTTGAACAGTGTTTTAGCTTATTGTCCTGAAACACAAGACAAAAGTAAAGGAACGTGGCAATCGAATATCGGAAATTTATTAGCCGAAATTACTTTTGAACTTGGAAATCCAATTTTTCAAAAAAGAGAAAATAAATCGATTGATGTTTGTTTGCTTAATCATGGCGGTATCAGAGCTGTCATTCCAAAAGGTGATGTAACCACAAGAACTGCTTTTGAAGTGATGCCTTTTGAAAATAGTTTGTTCATTGTGGGATTAAATGGAAAAGAAATCAAAACCTTAGCCGAATACATCATAAAAGAAAAGAAGCCTCATCCTTTATACGGAATGAAAATTTATATTAATAAGTCAACTTCAGCAATAAATAAGATTGAAATTAACAATCAACCTTTAGATGAAAATCGAATTTATTATGTAGGAACTTCTGATTATTTAGCGAATGGAGGCGATAATATGACGTTTTTTAAAGATAGTAAAATCAAATTTGACATGGAATACAAGCTTAGAAATATGATGATTGATTATTTCAAGAAAGTAGATACAATTCCAAACATTACAACAGAAAAAATAATTTTAGAATAATACTTAGAGCTATGAAGAGAAGAGATTTTATCCAAAAAACAGCTGCGAGTTCAGCTCTACTTGGTTTATCAGGAGTGAGTTTGAGTAGCTTTTCTACTATTGAAACCAAAAAAATTACCATTTTACATACGAATGATACACACAGTCATATAGATCCTTTTCCTGCAGATCATCCTAAAAATCCAAACATGGGTGGTGCTGCCAGAAGAGCTGCTATCATTGAAAGCATTCGAAAAGAAGAAAAAAACGTACTATTATTAGATGCTGGTGATATTTTTCAAGGAACTCCATATTTTAATTATTATGGTGGCGAATTGGAATTCAAACTAATGAGCATGATGCAATATGATGTGGCAACCATGGGAAATCACGATTTTGACAACGGAATTGATGGTTTTTATACCCAATTACCTCACGCAAAATTCGATTTTGTATCAGCTAATTATGACTTTAAAAACACGGTTTTGAATGATATTGTAAAACCTTATAAAATCATAATCAAAGACGGTATTAAGATTGGAATTTTTGGATTAGGCGTTCAATTAGACGGACTTGTTGACAAAAAACTTTATAAAGAAACAGTTTATAACGATCCTATAGAAGTAGCACAAGACATGACGCGAATTTTAAAAGAAGAAAAGAAATGTGATTTGGTTATTTGTTTATCTCACTTGGGATTCAAATACAAAGATGAACCAGAAAAGCCAAGCGATATTGTTTTAGCTAGAAAAACTAATAATATTGATTTAATTATTGGCGGTCACACACACACCTTTTTAGACAAACCTGTTATTGAAAAAAATAGTGAAGGGAAAGAAGTTTTAATTAATCAAGTGGGATGTTTTGGAATTAATTTAGGACGAATAGATTTTTATTTATCAAATGAAACAAGTCATAACAATAAAACAAAAAATATTATCATTTGATACGCTCACTTTTAATTAAAAATTTTAACAAAAAATAATAAACAGGAATTTCTTTTAAACTAGCTATATAGACAAATAATTGATTACTAATGTAATCAATATAGCACAATGAATAAATCTAAAAATACTTTGATATCTTTTTCACCTATTGAATTCTCAACAAAAAAAGAGCAAATGTTATACTTGGAATAATGATTGAATTAAATAATTATAGCTTTTGAATTCTGTAAAAATAAAGATACAAAACATACAATATTAAATATATTATAAAGCTACATTAGAATCAATTATCTTTATTTTGATGCTTTCAAACTATTTGGTTTACTATACATTCTAAATTTAGTTCTGTAAATAAAATAACTTATATAACAAAAAAAAGAAAGCTCCTGAGTTATAACATTAATCATTTTTAAGGCTAACAAATCAGGAATTTTTTTTGAAAAAACATAAAATAAATCTGAAATTAAAAAACAGCCAACCATAAAACCTGTATAAAGAATAGTTCTGTTAGAATAATTAATTAGCATAACAAAAGCTAAAATCCCCATAAATAATAACAAAGTTGCAAAAACAGCATAGATAAAAAATTCTAAACTATTATCTTCAATCATTATTAATACATTAATAAACAAATACAGTAAAAGCATTACAATTATATAGAAAGAAAATGTATTTAACTTTATTTTTTTCTCTTTTAAATAATAAAGTAAATCATGAGCTATGTAGTATAGAACAAAAAAATAAGGGATTAATAAAAAAACAAGGCCTACAATATTAAAATCATCTCTATTTATAACATGCAAAATTTCACCTATAAAAAAAGATACAACTGAAAAAGTAAACAAATAATCAATTTTACCTCTAACACTAATATAATAGAAATAATAAATCGATGGAATAATAATAGGCTTACTAAATAGTTCCAAATTATCACTTCCAATTAATACAGCAAATACATATAAAATACTAACTATAAAATATAGAATTAAAACCGAATTTACTTTAAACATCTATCATTTGTTTGAAATCTAATTCTGATATAATTGCAATTTTTAATTGATTTGCTTTTTCTAGTTTGGATGGTCCCATATTATCTCCAGCAATGACATAATCAGTTTTTGACGAGATAGAACTCCCTACTTTTCCTCCATTATCTTCAATGGCTTTTTTCAGTTCGTCTCTCGAATAAATTTCAAAAACTCCTGATACAACAAAGGTTTTACCTTTTAAATTTTCAGAAAGTAAAACATCATCATCTCCAGATTCCAATTGAACCCCAAAACTCTTAAGTCTATCAATAATACGAATATTTTCTTGATTTTCAAAGAATTGTACGACACTCTGTGCAATTTTATCGCCAATCTCATCTACCAAAATCAAATCCATGATACTCGCTTGCGCAATTGCATCAATAGATTTGTAATGTTTCGCTAATTTTTTTGCAACCGTTTCACCCACATATCGAATTCCTAAAGCATATAAAACGCGCTCAAATGGAATGGCTTTCGATTTTTCAATTCCGTTAATCAAGTTCTCAGCAGATTTTTCAGCCATTCGTTCTAACGGAATGATTTGTTCCTTTTTGAGTTCGTATAAATCGGCATAATTGGTTACCAAACCAGCATTGAATAACAAAGCAACCGTTTCTCCTCCTAAACCATCAATATCCATGGCTTTTCGGGTGATGAAATGTTGAATTCTCCCAACAATCTGCGGTGGACAACCATAGAAATTTGGACAAAAATGATTCGCTTCGCCTTCGCTTCTAACCAATTCCGTTTGACATTCTGGACAATGCGTAATGTATTTTGTTGGCTCCATTTGATTTCCTCTTTGAGCAACCGCAATAATTTTCGGGATAATTTCACCTCCTTTTTCTACAAAAACTTCATCGCCAATTCTAATATCTAATTTTTCAATTTGGTCGGCATTGTGTAACGAAGCACGTTTAACAATTGTTCCTGCTAATTGCACGGGTTCTAAATTCGCAACAGGCGTAATCGCTCCAGTTCGACCAACTTGATACGAAATCGAATTTAATTTCGTAGTTACTTGTTCGGCTTTAAATTTATAAGCCATTGCCCAACGTGGTGATTTTGCAGTATAACCTAATTCCTCTTGATGTTGTAGATTATTAACTTTAATTACTACTCCATCCGTTTCATAGGGCAAATCGTGGCGGTGTTTATCCCAATAATTGATATACTCAAAAACTTCGTTTAGATTTTTAGCTAGTTTGGATTGCGTCGGAACTTTAAATCCCCAATCTCTAGCTTTTTGCAATCCTTCAAATTGGGTTTTAAATGGTAAATTATTTCCAATAACGAAGTACAACAAACAATCTAATGGTCGCTTGGCAACTTCAGCACTGTCTTGTAATTTTAAACTTCCCGAAGCGGTGTTTCTTGGATTGGAATAGGGCGTTTCACCAATTTCAATTAATTCTTGATTCATTTTTTCAAATCCGGCAAACGGAAGAATGATTTCTCCACGAATGTCAAATTTTTCAGGGAAATCACCTTTCAAATGAATAGGAACTGCTTTTATCGTTTTGATATTATTAGTGACATCATCGCCTTGAAAACCATCGCCACGTGTAACTGCACGAACTAAACGACCACTTTCATAGGAAATACTAATTGAAGCTCCATCGTATTTTAATTCGCAAGTATACTCTAAAGGAACATCGCCTAAAACCTTTTGAATTCGGGTTTCCCAATCTTGTAAATCTTCAATGGAATAAGAATTATCCAACGAATACATGCGATATTCATGCTTCACCGTTTCAAAATTCTTCGTAACCATTCCTCCTACTCTTTGAGTGGGTGAATTTTCATCAAAAAACTCAGGATGTTGTACTTCTAAATCTTGTAATTGTTTTAGCTTTTGATCAAATTCAAAATCAGAAATGGTAGGTTTATCTAAAACATAATAATTGTAATTATGCTGATTTAATTCGTCTCTTAAATTCTTAATAGTATCTAAAACGCTCATAAATTATGTATTGATTAGGCTTTCTAATTTGGTAAATAATTCTCCTTTACTGATGATTCCACCTTGCTTGATAATCTCAAACAACGATTCGTTTCTGTTTTCTGATAAATCTTTCTTTCCTCTTGTAATTTCAACATCATCAGAAAATAAGTTTTCAGATAACCAATGAATTCCATCAGCAGAAACAAAATCAATTTGTGGATTATTGGTTTTTATTACGAAAGAGAAAACCGCATTTTGCATACATTTAAAAAGAAAAATGTAGTTTTTAGAAAAATGATCTATATGCGTAACATTCGTCAATGCTTTTTCCCAAATCATATCAGAGAAAATATCGATTTCTTGTTCGGCAATGTGAGGTTTGTTTTGCTTAATGTCATCCCATTCCTTTTTATCAATTGATTGTGTAGCTAAAAAAGTAATGAATTCTGGATGTAATTCTTCTAATTGTTCTTTGGTTAATCTTGCGTATTTCATAAAGTAAAGATAAAAAAAAAGCCCCGATAAAATCGGAGCTAATTTATATTTTAAGAAAAATTATGCTTTTTCACCTACGATTTCGTATGGTAACTCAACGATAACATCTCTGTGTAATCTAACTGACGCAGTATATTTACCTACACGTTTTACAACACCGCTAGTGATGAATTTTTTCTCAATTGAATGACCGTTAGCTTCTAATGCTTCCACGATGTTAGCGCTAGTAACTGAACCAAACAATTTATCACCACCTGCTTTAGCAGTAATTTTAATTTCTAAAGCTTTTAAAGCTTCAGCTAAAGCTTTTGCATCTGCAACAAGTTTAGCTTCTTTGTGCGCTTTTTGCTTTAAGTTTTCAGCTAAAACTTTTTTAGCAGATGGAGTTGCTAAAATAGCAAAACCTTGAGGAATTAAATAGTTACGACCGTATCCGTTTTTCACAGTTACTACATCATCTTTAAATCCTAAATTTTGAACGTCTTGTTTTAAGATAAGTTCCATGTTGTTGTCCTTTTAATTAGAAGTTAGCCCGCCAAGAGAGACGAGGCAACAACTATATGTTAATGATTATTTTAATAAATCGGCCACGTATGGCATTAAAGCTAAGTGACGAGCTCTTTTAACAGCTACAGAAACTTTTCTTTGGTATTTTAATGAAGTACCTGTTAAACGTCTTGGTAAAATTTTACCTTGCTCGTTAACGAATTTCAATAAAAAATCTGCGTCTTTGTAATCGATATATTTGATACCTGATTTTTTGAAACGACAGTATTTTTTAGTTTTGTTTGTATCTATGTTTAAAGGCGTAAGATATCTGATATCTCCGTCTTTTTTCCCTTTTGCAGATTGCTCTAATGTAGACATGATTAGTTTGTTTTAGATTTTAATTTTGCTCTTCTTCTTTCTGCCCAAGAAATTGCATGTTTGTCTAAAGACACAGTTAAGAAACGCATAACACGCTCGTCACGACGGAATTCAGTTTCAAATGCTGCAATAATGTTAGCAGGAGCTTTGAATTCGAATAAGTGATAAAAACCACTTTTTTTGTTTTGAATTTCGTAAGCTAATTTTTTTAAGCCCCAATCTTCTTTCGATACCATCTCAGACCCTTTAGAAGTAAGAAAATCTTCAAACTTGCTAACTGTTTCCTTTATCTGTTGTTCAGATAAAACGGGATTCAAGATGAAAACAGTTTCATAATGATTCATAATCTTTAAATTTATTTGTTATAAAATTGGGTGCAAAAATAATAATTTTATTTGAAATAACAAGCACAACCAATTATTAATTTTTACTTAAAAAAAACTTGTATTATTGTAATAATTATTCTACTTTTAACGTACTATAAAAAATATATGCCCATGAAATTGAATTGTATCGTTGTTGATGATAGTGCTATTCAAAGAATCACCATTACAAAATTGGTTAACGAATCAACATTATTAAACTTAATTGGAGATTTTGCTAATGCCCTTGAGGCTAAAAATTGTATTAACAACAATACGATTGATCTTATTTTTCTTGACATCGAAATGCCATTAATAAACGGATTTGACTTATTAGATGGTTTAAAAACAAAACCTCAAATCATATTTATTACTTCAAAAGCTGATTATGCAGTAAAAGCGTTTGATTATGAAGCTACTGATTTTCTTCAAAAACCTATTTCTAAAGAACGTTTCATTAAAGCCGTAAAAAAAGCTACAGAACTTCATGTTTTACGTTATGAAAATCATGAAGAAACTGGTGATAGCATTGTTATTAAAAGTAATTTAAAGAAACTTAAAGTGTATCTTTCTAAGATAAAATGGATTGAAGCCTATGGCGATTATATCAAAGTAGTTACTGATGACGAAAGTCATCTAGTATTATCAACTATGAAAGGTTTTGAAAAAGAACTTCCTGTTGGTAAATTCATTCGAGTACACAAATCGTACATTATCAATTTAGATAGGGTCGAGAAATTCAATAGTAAGTTTGCTGAAATTGGAACTACTAAAATACCATTAAGCCGGAATAAGAAAGAAGAAATTGTAAAAGCTATCGAAAACGCTTAATACACATCAACATCTACTTTTACCTTAATAGATCGATATTGCGGAACTGCTTCAAAACTCATGAGCACTTTCGCAATATTTTTTTTGGTGTTACCCAAATGTTTCTGAACCGGAATTTTAACCATAATCGTTCGAATATATTCATTACGAATTCTATTAATCGCTGGCTCTTCTGGACCCAAAACAGGCATATCTAAATTTTGAGACAGTACATTATACAACCACATCGAACCTTCTTTCAACTTATCAAAATCGCGATGTTTTAAAGTTAATTTTATCAATCTGAAAAACGGCGGATATTTGAAATTCTGGCGTTCGTAAATTTGTTCTTTATACATTGCTGTATAGTCATTACCCAAAACTTGTTGAATGGTGTTATGATATGGATTATACGTCTGAATCACTACTTTCCCTTTTTTCTCTGAACGCCCTGCTCTACCTGAAACTTGCATCATCATTTGATACGCTCTTTCGTAAGCTCTGAAATTAGGTTGATTTAATAAATTATCGGCATTTAAAATCCCAACTAATGTTACATTATCAAAATCTAAACCTTTGGCTAACATTTGCGTTCCTACCAAAACATCAATTTCTCTATTTTTGAAGGAATCGATTATTTTTTCGAAGCCGAATTTTCCTCGAGTGGTATCTTGATCCATTCTTCCAATATTTTTTTCTGGAAAAAGGGTTTTCAATTCCATTTCAATTTGTTCGGTTCCAAAACCTTTCGAAGTAACATCAACCGATTGGCAACCATGACAATGCGTTGGATTTGCAATCGAATGACCGCAATAATGGCAACGCAATTGATTTTTGAATTTGTAATACGTCAAACTCACATCGCAACTTGGGCAATGCGGCACATGACCACACGTCATACATTCCACATAAGGCGAAAATCCTCTTCGGTTTTGAAACAATATTACTTGTTCGCCTTTTGATAAAGTTTCCCTAATTTCCTCCAACAATTCATCAGAAAAATGCCCCGACATTTTCTTTCTGAAATATTTATCCTTTAAATCGACCAATTTGATTTCAGGCAAAACAACGTTGCCATAGCGCACTTTTAATTCGGTTAAACCGTATTTATTGGATTGCACATTATAATAGGTTTCCAAAGATGGAGTTGCACTTCCTAAAACCACTTTTGCTCCGTGCTGCTTTGCTAAAACTATAGCAGCATCACGGGCATGATATCGTGGTGCTGGATCATGCTGTTTGAAGGTTTGCTCGTGTTCTTCATCCACAATAATACATGCTAAATTGGAAAACGGAAGAAACAAAGCGCTTCGAACTCCAATAACCACTTTTGCTTTTGGAGAATTTTCTAAGACTTGATTCCAAACTTCAATCCGTTCGTTATTGGTATATTTCGAATGAAAAACAGCGACTTCATTTCCGAAATAAGCAGTTAATCGTTGAACTAATTGTGTGGTTAAGGCAATTTCAGGTAACAAAAACAAAACTTGTTTTCCTTCCTTAATATATTGTTCTAAAAGTTTGATGTAAATTTCGGTTTTACCTGAAGCGGTGACGCCGTGTAATAAATTAACATCAAAGGTTTTGAAATTTTCTTGAATACTATCAAAAGCTGCTTGTTGGGCTTCACTTAACGTGAATTGATTATCCTCTTCTTTATCGAATGCAACTCTATCTTGTGCAATGAAATATTCTTCGAAAATCGTTTTATCTACCAAAGATTTTACAATTGCAGCAGAACTTCCTGAAGTTTCAATTAGTTTTTTTACTGAAATTGGTGCTTTTTCACGAGCTTGTAATTGGAAATAATGTAAAACCAATTCGCGTTGTTTTTTGGCTTTAGATAAAACCTCTAACAACTCTGCCAATTGTTCTTGTTGTAAAAAAGATTCATGCAATTTGATGTAGCGGACTAACTTCGGTTTGTATTGCTCCGAAATTTCTTCTTGTAATACTAATGCGCCTTTCGCCAATAATCGATTAATGATTGGGAAAACCGTTTTCTTTCCCAAAATTTTAATCACATCTTGAACCGTAATCGAAGATTGGCTTTTTAAAGCTTCTAAAATTAGATATTCATCATCTTTAAGTTCATCCGAATCGATTTCGGAATTTTCTTTTGCTGAAATAATGGTTTCACTTTCCAAAATATATCCAGAAGGCAATGCACTTCGAAATACTTCACCAAGCGAACACATATAATAAGACGAAATCCATTTCCAGTGCTCAATTTGGTGTGAATTCACAACTGGTTTTTCATCTAAAATTTGATGAATTTCTTTTGCTTCATATAATTGAGGAGGCGTATTTGTTTTATCTAACACCAAAGCCGTATAAATCTTCGTTTTTCCAAAAGGAACTGCCACTCGCATTCCAATATGAATGTAGTGAAATTCTGCTTCCGAAACCTGATAAGTAAAGGTTTTAGAAACTGCTAAAGGTAAAACGACTTCGATAAAATACAGCATAGAACAAATATAGTTGGAAAAAGAGAATAGAGAAAAGAAAAAAGAGAAAAGATGTTTGAAAGATGGAAGTTGGAAGCTCGAAGATGGAAGTTTTGTTTACAAAAAAAGCGTCCTCAATTGAGAACGCTTCTGTTTGTATTTTTATGATTAAGATTATTTCCCTAACATTTCGTCTTTTAAGTCTTTATCAGCAGGTTTGTCGCATAACCAGATTCCGAATAAAGCTTTTTTGAAATCGTGACCATCAATACTTCCTTTTTTAGTTCCGTTTTTATAAACTACAACTCCTTCATTTGGAACATTCATAATGATAAAAACATCCCCTTTTTTAATTTCTTCTTTAAAAAAGCCTTTGAATTTATCGATTTTTGCTTTTAATGGAGCAGTTTTCTTTCCTGTAGCATTTTCGAAACCTTCATTAATAGCCGAAATCATTTTATCAGAGGTAATTAAACCTGATACAATGTTTAATTTAATGGCAGCTCCTTCTTTGCTGTTCATAATTTCGTTGGCATTAGTACTCTTTTTTTCTAAATACAAAGCACCTACGTACATGTCCATAAACATTTTAACACGAGTTCCAGCTCCATTTAAAACTAAAGATTGACCTTCTAAATTTAATTTCGCATCAACTTTAACTCCTGAAACTGTTTTTTGTGCATTTACTGTAAACACAGTTGCAATCAACATTAAAAATGTAATCACTTGTTTTCTCATAATCTAATTTTTTAAGTTTGGTTAAATATATAAATTTTTTCTTTTCAATTTTGAAATTGTTGCATTTAATTCGAAACCTAGTAACAAAACCATGCAGTTTATCCAAATATAAAACATCAGTACAAGAAGCGTACCAATTGAACCATAGAGCTCGTTGTACTTAGCAAATTTAGTTACATAAATTCCGAAAATATAAGAAGAAACCACTATTAAAATGGTAGTAAAAACCGCACCATAACTAATAAATGCAATACTTGAAGTTTCTTTGGCTCCAAATTTATATAATATTGAAGTTGTGATCAAAATCATTAAAAGAATGAATCCGTATCTACTCCATTCAATTAATGCTATATCCGTTACTTCTCCAAAAAGATTAATTTTTTGAATCATTACTTCAGCAACTACAATCGCAGCAACCGTGATTAGCAAAATCATCGACAACACTAAAGAAATGGCTAATGAAATAAAATATTGTCTGAAAAAACCTCTGGTAATAGTAATGTGGGCCGACATTTCAAATCCGCCTAAAATGGCATTAATTCCGTTAGTCATCAATAAAATAGACAAAATAAAACCTGATGAAAGTAAGCCTTGATGACTGGTTTCCATAATATCTCTCAAAATAGCTTCAATAGCTTCGTAAGTATTGGGTGGAACTCCTTCTTCCACAAACTCTAAAAAATCGGCTTGGAAATTTTCCAAAGGGATAAACGGAATTAAATTCAAGATAAATAAAGCAAAAGGAAATAAGGCCATAAAGAAACTGAACGCAATGGCACTCGCTCTATATGAAAAAGCACCTTTGAAAATTCCCAAAACATAAAGCTCTAAAATATCATAAAGCGATAAACCTTCTAACGTTTTTAGTTTTATGGCTTTTGTAAGCGAAACTAATTGTCTTACAAGAGGAATTTTATTGAGTTTATTTTCTATTTCTTCTGACATACATTATATTGCTTTTAGGCTTAAATCCATATTGTAAACTGAATGTGTTAAAGCACCTGAAGAAATATAATTGACGCCACATTCAGCATAATGACGAATGGTTTTTTCATTGATATTTCCTGACGATTCTGTCAAAGATTGATTTCCAATCATGGCTACCGCTTTCTTAGTCGTTTCGTAATCGAAATTGTCTAATAGAATTCGGTAAACGCCACCAGCATCTAATATTTGTTGCACTTCGTCTAAATTTCTAGCTTCAACTATGATTTTTAAATCTTTATTATTGTCAATCAAATATTGTTTTGTCTTAGCAATCGCCTGTGGAATTCCTCCTGCAAAATCGTTGTGATTATCTTTCAACATAATCATATCGTACAAAGCAAAACGATGATTTTCACCTCCACCAATTTTCACCGCCCATTTTTCGATGGCACGGATTCCAGGAGTGGTTTTACGAGTATCTAAAATTTTAGTTTTTGTTCCTTCTAGTAAATCAACAAACATTTTGGTTTTCGTTGCGATGGCGCTCATGCGTTGCATTGAATTCAAAACTAAACGTTCCGCTTTCAAAATAGATTGTGAACTTCCAGAAACGTGAAAAACAACATCACCATGTTTCACTCTTTCACCATCATTGATAAAAGTTTCCACTTTCATGTCTTTATCTACATAATGAAAAATCATTTTAGCGAATTCTACTCCCGCGATAATCCCTTCATCTTTAACTAATAACTTCGCTTTTCCTTGTGCTGAAACTGGAATACAAGCTAACGAACTATGGTCGCCATCTCCAATATCTTCACGAATGGCATTGCTAATGATTAATTCTAATTCTTTTTGAAATTGCGCTTCTGAAATCATGATTTATTAATTGAATTGCTAATGTAAGAAATCCTTTGAAGTTTAAAAAATATTGAGCTCTTAAAAACAAAAAACTCCCAGATAAATCTGAGAGTTTCTTTATGATTGAATTTTAAATTCGATTAAGATAAAGCTGCTTTTACTTGGTCAGCTGCTTCTTGGAATTGTACTGCAGATAAAATTGGCATACCAGAATTATCGATTAATTCTTTAGCGATTTCTGCATTTGTTCCTTGTAAACGAACGATGATTGGCACTTTAATAGCGTCACCCATGTTTTTGTAAGCATCAACAACACCTTGAGCAACACGGTCACAACGAACGATTCCACCAAAAATGTTAATTAAAATAGCTTTTACGTTTGGATCTTTTAAGATGATACGGAAAGCCGTTTCCACACGTTTCGCATCAGCAGTTCCACCTACGTCTAAGAAGTTAGCTGGCTCAAAACCTGCATACTTAATTAAGTCCATAGTAGCCATTGCTAAACCAGCTCCGTTTACCATACAACCTACAGTTCCATCTAAATCAACGTAGTTTAATCCTACTTCTTTAGCTTCTACTTCGATTGGGTTTTCTTCTCTAACGTCTCTCATTTCAGCATATTTTGCTTGTCTGAATAAAGCGTTATCGTCGATATTTACTTTAGCATCAACTGCTAAGATTTTGTTATCCGATGTTTTTAATACTGGGTTAATTTCAAACATTGAAGAATCAGAACCGATATATGCTTTGTATAAAGCATCGATAAATTTCACCATTTCTTTGAAAGCTTCTCCAGATAAACCTAAATTAAAAGCAATTTTTCTAGCTTGGAAACCTTGTAATCCGTAAGCAGGATCAATTTCTTCTGTAAAAATTAAATGTGGAGTGTGCTCAGCCACTTCTTCGATATCCATTCCACCTTCAGTAGAATACATAATCATATTACGACCCGTAGCTCTGTTTAATAACACAGAAACATAGAATTCAGAAGTTTCGCTTTCACCAGGATAATAAACGTCTTCAGCAATTAATACTTTGTGAACCGTTTTTCCTTCTGGTGGAGTTTGTGGTGTAATTAACTGCATTCCGATGATTTGCTCAGAAATTTCAGTTACTTGGTCTAAGTTTTTAGCTAACTTAACTCCTCCTCCTTTTCCTCTACCTCCAGCATGAATTTGTGCTTTTACTACGTACCAACTTGTACCTGTTTCAGCAGTTAATTGTTTTGCTGCAGCTACCGCCTCAACTGGATTGTTTGCAACAATACCACGTTGAACACGTACTCCATAACTAGCTAGGATTTCTTTACCCTGATATTCGTGTATGTTCATAATTGTTATGCGTTTATCTTGTTTAAAAAAGTGCCACAAAAATAGCAAAGTAATTTTTAATGCACTAACTTTTTTTCGTTTAATTTGGGAATTTGATATACATAATCTTATTAAAACTGCAACTCTAAAAAAACACAAATGTTACAAATAAAACATTTTGTTATATTTTGTTAATAATTGTTTTAAAAATTGCATGAAGTAAATATTGAATTAATTTTGCATCAAATTAAATCAAAAATGAAACCAGAAGTATTACAACAATTAGCAACAGAATTTGGGAGTCCTTTATATGTTTACGATGCGGAAAAAATTGCCTCTCAATACAATCGATTACAAAACGCCTTTAGCAAAGTAGAACGTTTTAAGGTGCATTATGCCGTTAAAGCATTGTCGAATGTTTCTGTTTTGAAATACTTAAAAAGTTTAGGTTCTGGATTAGATACGGTTTCTTTACAAGAAGTGCAATTGGGATTACATGCTGGTGTTGATCCAAAAGACATTATTTACACTCCAAATGGCGTTTCAATGGAAGAAATTGAAGAAGTAGCGCAACTTGGCGTTCAAATCAACATTGATAATTTATCGATTTTAGAGCAATTTGGCACGAAACATCCGAATGTACCCGTTTGTATTCGAATTAATCCCCATGTGATGGCAGGTGGAAATGCGAATATTTCGGTGGGACATATTGATAGTAAATTTGGAATTTCGATTCATCAATTGCCGCATATTTTAAGAATTATTGAAAACACGAAAATGCACATCAATGGAATCCATATGCATACGGGTTCTGATATCTTAGATGTAGAAGTGTTTTTATATGCTGCTGAAATCTTATTTGAAACCGCTAAAAATTTCCCAGAATTAGATTTTATCGATTTTGGAAGCGGATTCAAAGTACCATACAAAAAAGGAGATATTGAAACCAATGTAGAAGAATTTGGAAGAAAGTTAACGAAACGTTTTTTAGCTTTCGAAAAAGAATATGGTCGACCATTAACGCTAGCTTTTGAACCTGGAAAATTCTTGGTTAGCGAAGCAGGTTATTTCTTAGCGAAAGTAAATGTGGTAAAACAAACCACTTCAACCGTTTTTGCTGGAATTGACTCAGGATTCAATCATTTGATTCGTCCGATGCTATATGGAGCGCAACATCATATTGAAAACATTTCCAATCCAAAAGGAAAAGAACGTTACTACTCGGTAGTAGGTTATATCTGTGAGACGGACACTTTTGCAAGCAACCGAAGAATAACAGAAATTCACGAAGGTGATATTTTATGCTTCCGAAACGCAGGCGCTTATTGCTTTTCAATGGCTTCTAACTACAACTCACGACTAAAACCAGCGGAAGTGTTATGGAAAGACGGAAAAGGTCATTTAATCCGAGAGCGCGAAACGTTTGATGATATTTTGAAAAATCAGGTAATGATTGAAGTGTAAACTCGAATTTCACTAATTAGCACGAATAAAAAAGCATCAAATTTTAGTTTGATGCTTTTTTGTTTTTCTTTTTTGCTTCATCTTTTACAATAAATGAAATTGGTTGTGAAAAATTAACACTCATAGGCTTTCCATTTCTGTCTTTTGGAGGGTCAAATTTTGGCAATTCTTTAAAAATTCTAATTGCTTCTTTAGAAAAAGCATTATGAGGTGATTTTATTTTATTAATTATTATATCACCATTTTCATCTATTTTAAAAAATACAATAACTGTAACCTTATCACCATATCTAATTCCAAGGCTTTTATAAATACTCTCTAATTCTTCAACAGAATAATCTTTTATTTCTACAAGAGAATCATTCACTTTAATACCTTTTTTGTCTGTATTTTGAGAAAACAAAAAATTAACAAAAAACAATAATATAAAATACTTCATAAACAAATTTACTTACCTAAAATCTCCAACAACACTTTACCATTAGAACTATTTGGCATGGTAATTTTCAGCATTTGGGTAACTGTTGGAGCAATTTGTGTGATTTCTTTTCTATCGTGCGTTTGTCCTTTTTTGATGTTCCAACCAAAGAAAATTAAGGGAACATGAGTGTCATAAGAATAAGGCGAACCATGAGTTGTTCCGGTTGAAGAATATTCTACATAACCTGGTTTGAAAATCATGATTAGTTCTCCGTTTTGGGTTGGGTCATATCCTTTTGTGATGAAGTCTAAATAGTAATCACTTGGATTTCCGTTTGTGATTTCTTCTTCGGTATAAACACGTTTGATGTAGTCTTGTTTTTGCAAATAATCTTTAAATACTTGTTTTACGTCTTGTAAATTTAAGCCTTTTGATTTGACTTTATTTTTATCGATAAACACATTATAATTTGAGTAATCTAATACTAGATTTTCTCCAAAAGTAGTTTCAGAAAATTCCTTTAACTCTTTTTGAATGTTTTTATAATTGATGTTATCCACTTTATACTTGTTATCTTTTAAATAGGTTACATTTTCAGCTCCAGCATGATCTGCCGTTAAGAAAACTAAGTAATTTCCTTTCCCAACCGTTTTGTCTAGGTAAGCTAAGAAATCAGCAATCGTTTCATCCAAACGCAAATATGTGTCTTGTAATTCAATCGAACGCGGTCCTAAAACGTGTCCGATATAATCCGTTGAAGAAAAACTTACAGCCAAGAAATCTGTGATATTGTCTTTTCCTAAATTTTCGATTTCGATAGCTTTTTTAGCAAAATCAGCTAATAAATTATTTCCAAAAGGTGTTGAACGGAGAATTCCTGCATCGTTGGCATCATACATATCTTGCAAATTGTAAGGCATAAACGGTGCTTTTTTATACAATTTTCCTTCGTATGGATTGTTATCGGTTAAGCTTTCGTTATACGTTTCTTTTGGTTTTAGTAAATCCCAACCTTTGGTTACATATTTCAAATAATTTTTCTCAGCATTGAATTGGGTTGCCCAATCTGGAAGTTTTTCTCCGTAATACGTACTCGAAATAAACGCTCCCGTTTTGCTGTACCAAAAAGCCCAATCCGCAAAATGTCCCGCTGGCAAAATTGCACCTCTATCTTTGATACTAATTCCAATGACTTTTCCTTTGAAGTTGGTTGACAACTTCAATTCGTCAGTAATCGTAGAACTTTGCAAGTTTCTTGGTGACATTTTTCCTTCTTTTTCCGAATCATCTCCAAGAGTTGAAACCACTGCATCATCAGTACAATACATTTCTTTTCCAGTAGCTTTATTAAACCATTCGTTTCCTACAATTCCGTGAACAGCTGGTGTTGTTCCCGTGTAAACTGATGCGTGTCCTGGAGCGGTGTAAGTTGGCATGTAGTTATAATGAGTATTATTGAAAGTGTATCCTTCTTTCATTAATCGCTTGAAACCATTCTCGGAAAAATCGTTTGAAAAACGGTATAAATATTCCATTTTCATTTGGTCTACTACAATTCCTACTACTAATTTAGGTCTATCTTGTGCTGAAATTAGCGAAGAAACAAGTAATACTGATACAGCTAAGGCTTTTTTCATTTTAAAACTATTTTATACAAAAGTACGTTTTTGATGTAAATGGAATGTTAATAAATATAAAAATGACTTTTTATTGCATTTAATAAAAAGTCATTTTAAATATAATTTAGAATTATTTCTTCTTTGCAGGCTTATCTTCAAGAACTGTCATATTATAAGCAATAATCATATCTTCATAGGTAATGTACAATTGATTTCTACCTCCTTGTTTCTTTCTGGTGTATATCGCTAAAGTACATTCTACTCCGTTATTATCCACACAATTGAATTTTACTACATCGTCATCACCAATCGTTTCTTGATTGCCATATTTTATAATAGAAAACAACTGAAGTACTTCTGAATAAACCACAATTCGGTGACTTTCCATATCCAACAGCACCGTCATTTCTGATTTTTGCAATTTAGACCAATCGCTCCAATTTCCTTTTTTGTCTTTCTGACTTACCATATAACCAGAAGTTTTAAAATTAAACTTTTGAGCATAAGATGTAGCCGATGCAAAAAACAAAAACAATACTATGTATTTTAAACTCTTCATTTCGTTGTTATATTAAAATTCAAAGGTAGTTACCTCTTTTTTAGCAGCGTTAAATTCGGTAATGATATTATCAACAATAGTTTCAACAGGTAGAATATCATGAATTAATCCTGCAATTTGACCAATTTCCAATTCTCCTTCCACTAAATCTCCTTCAAACATACCTCTTTTTGCTCTTCTTTTTCCTAGTAAATTCTCTAAATCTTCTTTTGACGGACATTTGGCATATAATTCCTGAACATCGTTGTAAAATTTATTTTTGATTAATCGAACGGGTGCCAATTCTTTCAATGTTAACTGTGTATCGCCTTCACCTGTTTCAACAATTGTTCGCTTGAATTCATCATGGGCCGAACTTTCCGTTGAAGCAGCAAAGCGACTTCCCATTTGAACGCCATCGGCACCTAATGTCATAGCAGCTAGCATTCCTCTACCGGTTGCGATTCCTCCTGCGGCTATTAATGGAATTGAAATTTGTTCGCGAACCATTGGAATTAAGGTTAAAGTAGTGGTTTCTTCTCTACCGTTGTGTCCGCCAGCTTCAAAACCTTCTGCAACTACAGCATCTACTCCAGCTTCTTGTGCTTTTAATGCGAATTTTGAACTACTAACCACATGAACAACCGTTATTCCGTTTTCTTTAAGAAAAGGAGTCCAAGTTTTTGGATTTCCTGCCGAAGTAAAAACAATTTTCACACCTTCTTCTTTCAGAATTTGCATGATTTCTTCAATATTTGGATATAGCATTGGAACGTTTACTCCAAAAGGTTTATCGGTTGCTTTTTTGCATTTTTGGATGTGTTCTCTAAGCACTTCTGGATACATAGATCCCGCACCGATTAAACCTAATCCGCCTGCATTACTAACAGCACTTGCCAATTTATAACCACTATTCCAAATCATTCCACCTTGAATAATTGGATATTTTATATTGAAGAGTTGGGTAATTTTATTCATTATAATTTCAATAATTTTCCTTTTGCTGAATTATTAGCAAATTCTATTTGGTAAAAGTACAAACCAGATGCCAAACTTTCTAAATAAATTGTAGCATTTATTGTATCAACAACATAAGAATTTACTTGTTGTCCCAAATTGTTGTATAAGAATAGTTTAGCCGAAGATGTATTGTTTGGTAAGTTAACCTGAAGTTTATCATTAACAGGATTTGGATACAAAACAACAGAAGCCATTTCATTTGAATTTAAGGAAAGAGCATTGTTTAAAGCCAATTGAAAATCGGGAACACCATAACCTTTAAAAACAGTAGGATTGGCATATAAATCAGCAGATTGTTTTACAAATTGAACAACTTCTGCATTGGTAAGGTTAGGAATAGCCGACCAAAAAGAAGTCACCATTCCAGCCATAATAGGACTAGAAAACGAAGTTCCGTTTGAGGTTACAATAATTCCAGACGTATTACTAACTGTAGCACTTAAACCTTTAGCACAAACATCGGGTTTAACCCTTCCATCAAAAGAGGGACCAATAGAACTAAAAGAAACATAATTTTCAGAAGCGTCTACAGCTCCTATTGTTAGAGTGGTAATTGCATCCGCAGGTGATGAAATATGGGGATTAGCTGAATTTCCAGAATTTCCAGCACTTGTTACACAAATCATACCTTTTGAAAAAGCCATATCTGCTCCTCTTGAAATAAATGCTTTCGTTCCATTCATATCAGCATAGGTATAACTATAATTTGGATTATCATAAGCAAAATATCCCAAAGACGTATTTATAACATCGACACCCAAGCTGTCTGCTACTTCAGCTGCTTCTACCCAATACGATTCTTCAACAGGATTTTCAGAATTAATATCTTCTGTAATAAACAAATAATAGTGAGCATCAGGAGCAGTTCCAACTAATTGATTATCTACATAACCACCCATACAAGACAATACATTTGTTCCATGAGAACCTCTTGTATAAAAAGAGGTATTTCTATCAGGAAAATTATAACCTCCTAAAATTAAATTATTATCTCGTAAACGTTGAAAAGAACTTGCAGTATTAACACCCGTAAAGCCATTATCCATTACCGCAATTATTTTGCCCTGACCTGTAAAATCTTGTTGGTGCAAAAAATGCCCGTTTAACATTTGTATTTGATTTGAAGATTCTCCGTAATTGTAATCTACCAAAACTTCAAGTTGCTTATTGACAGCTTGTAAATTGTTAGTTGATGAATTAGAACTTGATCTTAGGTTTAAATTTCTATCAGCAAATTCAATTCGATTTACAAAAGGCAAACTATTTAGCGCTTGTATATCTGACTGTGAACCTCTAATATGTAAAGCATTTAACCATTTTGATTTTGCCATCACTGTAATTCCGTTTGAAGCAACTACTTGGTCAATATAATTTTGGGAAACAGGTACATCAGTATTATTTAAAGCGATTCCCTGTATCGTTCTTCTGTCTAAAGAACGTTGGGTTAACATTTGCAAAGGGTTATTGAAATAAAAAACCGCATCTGGTTTATCATTGAAATACACCCAAGCATCTTGTTGAGAAAAGCAAAAATTAAAAACCAATAATGTAAAAAGTAGTAATTTCTTCATATAACATGGGTTTATTAAATCAAATTTACTCATTTTTATTGAAGAAACTACAATTGTTTTAAGCAATTACACCACTTCCCAAAATCTCTTCACCTTGATGCCAAGCTACAAATTGCCCTTCTGTTATAGCAGATTGTGGATTTTCGAAAACTACATACATTCCCTCTTTAAATTGATGTAAAGTTGCTTTTTGCAGAGGTTGACGGTAACGAATTCTTGCCATCACTTCCATTTTATCACCTTCTTGTAAAGCCAAATCTTCTCTTATCCAATGAACTTCATCGTTTGCAATAAACAAGGCTTTTTTAAATAAACCTGGGTGTTGATTTCCTTGACCTGTGTAAACAATATTTTTTTCAACATCGGTTTCAATGATGAATAATGGCTCTTTTGTTCCTCCCACATTCAGCCCTTTACGTTGTCCTTTAGTAAAATAATGAGCGCCTTGGTGTTTTCCAACAACTTTACCCGGAACTTTCAAATAGTCAATTCGTCTTGATTCGTAAGCAAAAGCTTCTTCTTCCGAATTTAATTGAGGCTTTTCTTGATTATATATAGCTGCTTCTGCAGGAATTTCTACAATAATTCCTTCTTTAGGTTGTAATTTTTGTTGCAAAAATTCGGGTAAACGCACTTTTCCGATGAAACAAAGTCCTTGCGAGTCTTTCTTTTCAGCTGTAATTAAATCTAATTTTGCTGCAATTTCACGAACTTCAGGTTTTGTCAATTCACCTATTGGGAATAAAGCTTTCGAAAGTTGGTCTTGCGATAATTGACACAAAAAATACGATTGGTCTTTATTTCCATCTTTACCTGCTAACAATTGGTAAATTTCTTTTCCCTCTTTTTCAACAGTTCCTTTTCTACAATAGTGTCCTGTAGCCACATAGTCTGCACCTAGTGACATGGCTATTTTCATAAAAACATCGAATTTGATTTCACGGTTACACAATACGTCAGGATTTGGAGTTCTACCTTTTTCGTATTCGTTAAACATATAATCAACGATTTTCTCTTTGTATTGGTCCGATAAATCAACTGTTTGAAAAGGTATTCCAAGTTTTTCAGCTACTAAAAGTGCATCATTACTATCTTCCAACCACGGACATTCATTAGAAATTGTTACCGAATCATCATGCCAATTCTTCATGAATAACCCAATAACTTCATACCCTTGTTCTTTTAACAAATAAGCGGCAACACTCGAATCTACACCACCCGAAAGTCCTACTACTACTCTTTTCATTTATTCCTGTCCTCCTTTTTCTTTTTTTAAATCTTCAAGTGTTTTTGAAACTTCTTTAGTATTTCTTTGTTCGTACTTAATTAACTCTTGACTAAATTTAGCTGCTTTAACTTGCTTGATTACTTTATTGTTTTCGAAAAACTTCCACATTCCAACACGTTTTCCGTTCACATAATTGCCCTCATACATTTTATTGCCCAAACCATCATGATAAGATGCTGGTCCATCAAACAAATTATTTTTATAAACATGCGAATCAATCAATTGCCCTTTCTCTGAATATGTCTTAGAAATTCCTTCTTTACTTCCTAATTTATAATTGGTTTCTTCCGCAACAGTTCCATCTTTATAGAATACTTTTCGGACACCATCTAACTTACCATTCTTATAAAATTCATGAGACATCAATTGTTTCGACTCAAAATGATAGTATTTCCATTCGTCTTCAGGAAGTTTGTTTACTAATTTCCCTTCACTTACTTTATTACTCTTTTGATCATAAAAAACAGCATAGCAAGAACCATCTCCTTTAGAAAAATCTCTTGTTGCAATTACAGTTCCGGCTTTTGTATCATCAAAATACTTAAAAATACCCGTTTCTTTTCCATGATTGAAAGTTCCTTCATATCGAATTCGATTTGATTCTTTATGTGTACCTCTCCATAATCCGTGACGATTTCCTTTATCGTCTAGTTGATTGACTTTATCTTGTGCAATAACAAGCAAATTTCCTAAAAATAAAAACACAAAAAATAATTGCTTCATTTTTTAAATTTTGTTTAATTAATTAATTACTAATTACCTGTAAAACAATGAGAAAATCAAATATTAGACCAAATACATATTAAACAAAAAATAAATAAGCGTTAAATGTGAGGTAAAATCGCATTTATTATTTTTTTGTTTGTTTAAAATTTTATAGTTTTGGTTAAACAAAAAATAAATCCCTATGAAAAACTTTGCAAAATTAATGAAATTAACATTACTAGTTGTTACATCTACGTTAATGTTTTCTTGTTCAGATGACGATAGTTCATCTCAAAAAAAATCAATTACTGATATTGCATCAGAAAATCCTAATTTATCAGTTCTAGTTGATGCTTTAAACCGAGCTGGACTATCTGAAACACTAGATCAGAGCGGTTCATATACCGTTTTTGCACCAACCAATCAAGCTTTCTTAGATTTTTTAGATGTTAATGGATTTGAATCACTTGATGATGTTCCTATTCCTACCCTAACACAAGTACTTTTAAATCATGTTGTTAATGGAAGAAATTTATCATCTGGACTCACAACTGGTTATGTCAAGACTTTAGCTAAGGGTAGTGCTTCATCTACAAATACATTAAGCATGTTTATTAACACTGCTTCAGGTGTTAGATTAAACGGAGTATCTAGTGTAACTTCCACTGATATTATTGCTAATAATGGCGTTATTCACGTAGTGGATGCAGTAATTGGATTACCTACAATTGTAACACATGCAACTGCAAATCCAAACTTCAGTACTTTAGCTACATTATTAACACAACAAGAGTTAGTTGGAACTCTTAATGGAACAGCAAGTTCTCCATTCACTGTTTTTGCCCCATTAAATAGCGCATTTGATACCGCAACACTAAATTTATACAGTGGATTTAATGCAACACAAAAAACTGCTGTATTAACCTATCATGTTGTTCCTGGTGCCAATGTTTTATCTAATGCGATTCCATCAGGTCCAATAACTACTTTTGAAACTGGAACTTTTACAATTTCAGGAACAGTAATTACAGATGAACAAAACAGAACAACTAACATTGTCGCAACTGACGTACAAGCTTCGAATGGTGTAATACATGCTGTAAATAAAGTATTATTACCAAACATAAATTAATTCGTTTCTATTAATAAAATTGCTATGAACAAAAACGCTTTCCTATGGAAAGCGTTTTTTTATGTTCCTAATTCAACAGCTCTTGCATTTGCGGCTTCAATACCTTCAATTATATTTTCTTTAAGTTTCTTTTGACTAAAAACAGTCAAAGCGGCCTCTGTAGTTCCACCCTTTGAAGCGACACGTTGAATCCAAGCTTCGTTTGACAATGTACTTCTATTTTGCAATTGTACCGAACCTAAAAATGTTTTACTTACCAGAAAATCAGCTTCAGACGCTGAAAAACCTAATTTAATAGCTGACTCAATCATAGCTTGCATAAAATGAAACACATAAGCAGGTCCGCTTCCTGATATGGCTGTGGCTGCATTTAGCATTTCTTCTCTTTCGATATAAATCGATTTTCCTGTAGTGTTAATTAAATTCTGAACAATGAACAGTTCTTTTCTATCCACAGCATTTGAAGCGCAAAAAACGGTCATTCCCTCACCTATTTGTGTTGGAATATTTGGCATAGAACGAACAATTTTAGTAACTCCTAATTGCTTTTGCATCATATCAATTGAAATTCCAGCCATAACCGATAAGACAACATGTTCTGGATTTAAAAACGCTTTTATTTCAGACGCTAATTGTTTGAAATCTTGCGGTTTTACAGCTAAAATTAAAATATCTGATTCGAAGATTTGGGGATTTGGTTCTGTGTAACAATTGGTTGCATCAATTCCGAAACTATTCTTTTCTTCGATTTTTGTTTTGTTCAAAATTAAAACATCTGAAGTTCCTACAAATCCCGAACTCATAAAACTATTGGCATAGGTTTGCCCCATATTACCAAATCCGATAATCGCTATTTTCATTACTCATGTAAAAAAGAAACCCTGTCGTTTAGACAGGGTTTATATTTAGATAAAATTATTTTTTCTTTTGTGCGGCCTTTTGAGCTTCTGCTTGCTCCATCATTTCGCGCATTTTTCTTTGGAATTTACTTTCCTTTTTCTCTTTGGTTTTATTCTCCTGAATTTGAGCGTGAATTTTGTCTTCTTTCACAATGTAGTTTTTAATAACCAACATAATACCGATAGTAATTAAGTTAGAAATAAAGTAATACAAACTCAATCCAGACGCATAATTATTAAAGAAGAACAACATCATTAATGGGGAAATATAAATCATAATTTTCATGATTTTACCCATATCTGGCATACCTTCTTGTGGTGGTGTACTCATCGCTTGGTCACCTGTTGTCATTTTCATGTAGAAGAAAATTGCTATAGAAGCTAAAATTGGGAACAAACTCACGTGACTTCCATAAAATGGAATATGGAAAGGCAATTGATAAATGCTATCATAAGAAGACAAATCGTCTGCCCATAAGAATGATTTTTGTCTTAAATCGAACATCGATGGAAAGAACTGAAACAACGCATAGAAAATAGGCATTTGCATCAAAGCTGGTAAACATCCTGCCATAGGATTCACGCCAGCTTTAGAATACAACTTCATTGTTTCTTGTTGTTTCTTCATTGGATTGTCTTTGAATTTTTCATTCAATTCAGCAATTTCAGGACGTAAAACCTTCATTTTTGCTTGTGACAAGTAGGATTTATAAGTAACTGGCGACATTACAATACGAACTAAAATCGTAAACAAAACAATCGCAATTCCGTAACCAATTCCTAAAGCAGAAATAAATCCGAAAACTGGGATAAAAATGTAACGGTTAATCCATCCGAAAATTCCCCAACCTAATGGCATGATTTCGTCAAGATTTTTATCGTAACCATTTAAAATTTCATATTTTGCTGGACCATAATACCAATTCATATTATAGTTTAAAGCGCCATTTTTAAATTCTAAAGGAACTTGAGCTGTAAAATTTTTAGTAAAAACGGTGTCAACTTTTTCATCATCCACTAAATTATCTGATTTGAATTTAGCCGTTTTGAATTTCGTATCTGTTAATAAAATAGAAGTAAATAAATGTTGTTTGAAAGCAATGTAAGAAACATCTTTTGCTTCATCTTCTGAATCTTTAGCAGCATTTAAATAATCGTCTTTTCCATCTTCATATTCGAAAACTAACTCTGTATATCTGTTTTCATAAGAAACACTTTTCTCATTTCTGTATGATTTTAATTGCCATTCTAAATCTAAAGGTTTTGAAGTATTTACTACTTTTTCTAAACCTTGAGAACGAACAGCAAAGTCTAACATATATTCGTTAGGCTTCAATACATAGCGATATTCTAAAAACTGAACTGGACCTGCTTTTAATTGCATAGTTAACACTTGATTTTTACCTTCAGTAGTTAACTTAGGTTCAAAATACATGTCTTTTGTATGCAAGGTTCTGTTATCCGTTGTATTTAAAGCAATGTCTAATGAAGCATTGTTATCTTTAATAATTTGAACCGCTTTTTTCGAATTTTTCTCAAATTGATCAAATCCTAATACAGTTGCATCAACGATATATCCCCCTTTATTAGAAATTTTAAGCGATAAAACTTCATTTTTAATTTCGGTAACAGCATCAGTAGCTGATGGAAGTGTTGCAGAATATCCAAACGAACCTAATTTAGCTTGCGCTGCAGCATTTTTAGTAGAATCTGCTACTGGAGTTGCGGCAACAGTTGAAGGTACGGTTTTAACTTCTTTGGCTTGTTTTTCAACTTGCTCTTTTTTCTCTTTTTCCTTTAATTCTTCTGGTGTTGGAGCGTTAGAATATAACATCCAAATTAAAATTCCAGAAATCAATACAAATCCGATAATCGAATTAAGGTCTAATTTTTTTTCTTCCATCTAATTATTAGTGTTCAGTCCCGATAGTTATCGGGAGTATTAAGTTAACAACTTATTTATTCTTATGTTGCACAGCGGCCGCAACAAAACTCACAAAAAGTGGGTGCGGATTAGCGACTGTACTTTTATATTCAGGATGGTATTGAACGCCGATAAAGAAAGGATGTGTAGGAATTTCAACAATTTCTACCAACTTCGTATCTGGATTTACTCCCGAAGCTACTAATCCTGCTTTCTCTAATTCGTTTAAATACGCACCATTGAATTCGTAACGGTGACGATGGCGTTCCATAATCTCTGTTTTACCATAGATTTTTTGTGCCAACGTGTTTTCTTTTATGCTACATTTCCATGCGCCCAAACGCATAGTTCCTCCTTTATTTTCAATATTTTTTTGCTCTTCCATTAAGTTAATTACTGGATGAGCGGTGTTTTCATTCATTTCGGTTGAATTCGCATCCGCATAACCTAAAACGTTACGTGAATATTCAATTACTGCCATTTGCATTCCCAAACAAATTCCAAAAAACGGAATGTTATTTTCTCTTGCATAACGAACGGTGTCGATTTTACCTTCAATTCCACGACCGCCAAAACCTGGTGCAACAAGTATACCATCTAAATCTTTCAACTGATTTTCTGCCGAATTGGCATCTAAATACTCCGAATGAATCGAAATGACATTTACTTTTGTCTCGTTTGCCGCTCCAGCATGAATAAACGCCTCTAAAATTGATTTGTAAGAATCTTGTAATTCTACATATTTTCCAACCAAACCGATGTTTACTTCGTGCTTTGGATTTTTCAATCTAAATAAGAACTCATTCCAGTTGGTTAAATCTGGTGTATTTTTTTCTGGCAAATCTAATTTTTTCAATGCAACTCTATCCAATCCTTCTTCCAACATTAAATTTGGAACCTCATAAATAGTAGACGCATCAATCGATTGAATTACCGCTTCTTTTTTCACATTGCAGAACAACGCTAATTTTTGACGTAAATCTTGCGATAATTCGTGTTCTGTACGACACACTAAAATATCAGCTTTGATTCCGCTTTCCATTAAGGTTTTTACTGAATGTTGGGTTGGTTTCGTTTTTAATTCACCAGCAGCAGCCAAATAAGGCACTAACGTTAAATGAATTACGATTCCGTTATTTTCACCTAATTCCCAAATCAATTGTCTAACTGACTCGATGTACGGTAATGATTCAATATCTCCAACTGTTCCACCAATCTCTGTAATCACAATATCATAATCACCCGATTTTCCAAGCAGCTGCATGCGCTCCTTAATTTCGTTTGTGATATGAGGCACCACTTGAACCGTTTTTCCTAAAAATTCTCCTCTACGCTCTTTTTCAATAACCGAAAGATACACTCTTCCTGTAGTTACATTGTTCGCTTGAGAAGTAGGAACGTTTAAAAAACGCTCGTAGTGACCTAAATCCAAATCCGTTTCGGCTCCATCGTCTGTTACATAACATTCTCCGTGTTCGTAAGGATTTAATGTTCCTGGGTCTACGTTGATGTATGGGTCAAACTTTTGAATGGTCGTTCGGTATCCTCTGGCTTGCAATAATTTGGCTAACGAAGCTGCGATAATCCCTTTTCCTAAAGAAGAAGTCACACCTCCGGTAACAAAAATGTACTTAGTTTGGTTCATTGTGTTGTTGTTGTGTTGTTGTGATAAATATCTTTTATCTGTAATAAAATCGTGCAAAGATAATACTAATTAGTCAATGTGCCAATTAGTCGATGTATCAATTTTGTAATTAAATTGTAAACAATATTCTATCCAACAATGAAAAGTCAAAATATTTAATAAAACGAAATTTTAGAGCCACGGATTACACAGATTAACACGGATTAATAATTTTAAACTGTATAAATATTTTATTTTTTTGAGAAGTTTCTTGTGTTATAAACAAAACTTTACAAACAAGTATCACACAGATTAACAAAAGGTAATCCGTGAAAATCCTTTAATCTGTGGCAAAAAAAATTACTTTTTTGGAAAGTTTCTGCGGATGTTTCGAACGAGTTCTTCTAAGCCGTTTAGCTTGAGTTCGTGGACCAATTTTAATTGTTCGCCTAATTGTCCTTTTGGGAAACCTTTATTGGCATACCAAACCACGTAATACTCTGGAAGGTCTATTAAGTAATAGCCTTCGTATTTGCCAAATGGCATTTTAGTGTGTGCGAGTTTGATTAGAAGTTCGTGGTTGGTCATTTTAAAAGAAAAAAAAATCAATTCATTAGTATTTTAAATATCTTTTTATGACTTCTTTTAGAAGCTCCAAAATCTAAAAAAGCTCCATTAGAATTATAACTTATTGTTTCCACAAAAAAAGCTATAAGATTATTATCGGCATAGAAATATACCTTGTTTTTATAACTCCAAATATTTTTTTGAAAAACAAATTCAATTACTTGTTGATCCATTTTGTATTCTTTCCCTTCAAGTTTTTGAAAAATCTCATTAACTAATTTTAGATTATCTTCTTTATTAAAATTATTATTGAAATAATCAATTTTATGAGGATTGAACAATTCAAATAATCCATATAGACCAATCATCAAAAATAAAGACAAGAAAAACAGAATAAATACAAGTGTAAATGAAAATTTCAGATTAGTAACCGAAGAAAATTTATAGATAAAAAAAATTGAAATTGAAATTGATAAAAGACTTAACAATAAATTTATAATGAAACCTATAAAATCTTTTTTATTAATTTTCTCTTCAAATTTTTCTAATGTCATAATAAAACAAAATTACACCTAACCTACTTCCAATTAAAAACAATCTCTTTTTTAATATCTGGATGCAAACTATAAAAAACTGGGCAAGTCATAGCCGTTCTCTCAAGGATAGTTTTTGTTTTATCATCAGGATTAATGGAGAAATGGAAAGTTACGTGAATTTCCGTAATTCTTCTTGGTTCGGTTCCCATGATTTTGATTACTTCTGCGGTGGAACCTGAGAAATCTACGTCTAAATCACGTGCTTTGATTCCCATTACGGTGAACATGCAACTGGCTAATCCGTTGGCAACAGTGTCGGTTGGAGAAAAGGCTTCTCCTTTTCCGTTGTTGTCTAGCGGTGCATCTGAAATAATTTCAGAACCCGATTGTAAATGTATTGAAGAGGTGCGTAAATCACCTAAATAGGTCACTTTTGAAGTTGCCATTATTGTGCTTGTTTAATCGTTAAATCGCTATCGTAATACAATAAATACGTTGCGTTGTTAGTAATCATTCCATTGTTTGAACTATAATCAAACGCGTTTTCAATATATTCTGTTTTGGTTGTTGCTGCTGATTTTACAAAACCTTCTGGTTGACAAATACGCAACATGGCATCAAAAGTCACATCAAAACCTTTTTTAGCCGCAGCGTTTGGATATATATTGTTGATTTTCTTGAATTGCTTCTCAAAAATCTTCTCTTCAGGAGTTTCCGCTACTTTAGTTGTAGAAGGGAATAACAATTTCAAATCGGTTAAATTTTTCATTGGAATTTCCTCAAAATTCAACGCATCATACAATTCGAAAACCGCTAACTGAATATCGTATTCTTTTTGTAATCCTTTTAAAATATTGGTAATATTCAAAATGGTACTGGCTTTTTCAATTTCCATCAACACAAAATTCTTTTGTCCTTTTACCAATTGTGTTTTCAAAAGTGCTACATCTAAAGCGCCTTTATCATTAAAAGCAGCATGTTTTACCTCGGGATGATTAGTCGAAATATATTCTTTTGAAGTCGTTTTCTTTGAACTTATAATTGCTACTACATTTCCATTTTTCTCTTTGAAATAGTTAAACATCGAAGCTTTCAATAAATCTTCTGAGGGAATCGAGTAATATAAATTATCCATTGGTAAACCGCGTTCTTTTGACAAAGGCGATATCACGGGAACATTATATTTTGTTAACAATTGTGCCGTTGTTTCTACAATTGATTTTTGAAATGGTCCCACTACAACATCAACATTTTCAAAATTATTTTTTGAAATAATAGAAGCTACATTGGATGAATATTTCGTACTTTCTACATCGTAAACCTTAATATTTACAGGCAATCCCAGCACTTTTGCGGAATCAATCGCCATTTGAGCACCAGCGTAAAAATCTAAAGTAAGGTTTAAGAATTTATTCGTTTTTAATTGCTCTGTTTTGGTTTTAACCGAATCCGTTTCAATTTTAGCCATGTTGAAAGGTAATAACAACACCATGTTTTTTTGTTTTGATTTATCTACCGAAGCTATCAAATTCACTTTATTTTTAGCTACTAAAACTGAATCTTTAGTTCTTGAAACAAAAGCTCCTGTTCCGTTAGATGGTACTTTTAAAATCATTCCAATTTTCAAACCGTCTTGTAAATCGGGATTTAATTTAATTAATTCTTCTTGATTAATATCGAATTTTTTACACAAACTGTAGAGTGTTTCTTTGGGTTGCACTTCATAATTCGATTGTCTTGGTTTAACAACCCATTTTGGCTTAACCTCTTTTTCAGAAACGGTTGAAGTTTTTACTTGTGATACCGTAGGTTTTGAAACAAATATTTGCTGTCCTTTCTTCAAACCTAATGCTAAAGTAGACTTGTTCCATTGTTCTAAATCAGCAACTGCTACATTATACTTTTTTGCAATTCCGTAAAGTGTTTCTTTTTCTCCCACTTCATGAATTATAGCTTTTCCTGTGGATGGCTTTGGAATTAATAAAGTTACATTTTCTTTAACACCTTCCTTTGCATCTGGATTCAAACGATAAATATCGTATGGAGTTACTTCATATTTTTTAGCAATTTGAAAAACCGTTTCTCCTTTAGCAACCACGTGCTTTATTTGTGCCTGAAGCTGCAAAGTAAAAACTTGAAATAAAGAAATAAGAAAAACTATTCTTTTCATAATACTCTTAACCATTTAAAAATAAAAAAATTTCAATAGCAATTTATATTGTAAAAATAGAATAAAAATACTTGCTATTGAAATTTATATATTGAATTAAAATTTATTTTATTCCCATTCTATCGTTGCAGGCGGTTTCGAACTGATGTCATACACCACTCTATTTACACCTCTAACGTTATTTATAATTTCATTAGAAATCTTCATTAAAAACTCATACGGTAAATGTACCCAATCCGCTGTCATTCCGTCGGTTGATTCTACTGCACGTAACGCTACTACTTTTTCATAGGTACGCTCATCGCCCATTACACCTACACTATTTACGGGTAACAAGATGGCTCCTGCTTGCCATACTTTATCGTACAAACCGTGTTCTTTTAATCCGTTGATAAAAACCGCATCTACTTCTTGTAAAATAGCTACTTTTTCTGGTGTAATATCGCCTAAAATACGAATTGCTAATCCTGGTCCAGGGAATGGATGACGACCTAATAATTCTTCGTCGATTCCTAAACTTCTTCCTACTCTACGAACCTCATCTTTGAATAACATTCGTAAAGGTTCTACTACTTGCAATTTCATAAAATCAGGCAATCCACCAACGTTATGATGCGATTTAATTGTTGCCGAAGGTCCGCC